>Ga0208004_1000619_pt1 | contig 13812 bp, 9 predicted proteins | sample DEB08_DNA_6_FD_184522 | JGI IMG/M metagenome (GOLD analysis project Ga0208004, IMG submission 184522) | Aqueous microbial communities from the Delaware River and Bay under freshwater to marine salinity gradient to study organic matter... | ecosystem: Environmental > Aquatic > Marine > Coastal ...
AGCGAATGGCGACATCCGTACAGGTTGTCGAATTTTGACTTTGTCACCGAGTCGTTGACGTTGATCGCAGGGAACAACAGCGATTGATCTTCGGCCATCTTGTACAAACGCTTGACGCCGGTCGTGGTCTCTTCGGTGACGCCCTTGATGTGAGAGGACATGCGAGTCCACTTCGTTGGGTCAGTCTTCAGGGTGCGCTGCAGCAGACCAAGAATCACAGCAAGTTCTGGGTTGCTTGCTTCGGTTGGATCCGGAACCTGGCCCGCTGCCTCGTACTCAACACCCTTGTGCAACAACATGGTTGCGTCGCCGCCGTCGTCAAGGATCATGTTCGGGCCGTCATGACCCTCCCATGTCATCATCTGCTCGGTGCACCACCAATATTCCTCGAGCGTCTCACCCTTCCACGCGAAGACCGGGACACCCTGAGGGTCTTCCTCGGTGCCATGCGGTCCAACGACAACTGCGGCAGCAGCATGATCTTGGGTTGAAAAAATGTTGCAAGAGGCCCAGCGAACCTCTGCACCCAGGGCGGTCAGTGTCTCAATCAGAACCGCGGTCTGAATGGTCATATGCAACGAACCTGAAATACGTGCACCAGCGAGCGGCTTTGTCGCTGCGTACTCACGACGAATCGCCATCAAACCTGGCATCTCATGCTCTGCTAGCAGCATCTCTTTGCGGCCAAATGGGGCAAGAGAAAGGTCTGCGACCCGAAAGTCTTGAGACGCAGAAATACGGGTGTCTGAAGTCATGGCGGTTCTCCTCGAATGAAGTCGTGTTGGAAAAGTCGGTTTGAGGAACGAGCCGGAGCCTCCTGGCCCGATCACGACAGCCCGCCGAAGTGAAGAGCCTAACCCCGCTAATTCGCAGAGCGGCGGACGCTGCTAACCAGCAACAATCGCAAGAAGGCGTTGCGCCTCGGCTTCACTGACCTCGGAAGCCTCGTCGATCAGCATGACTGGAATGTCATCGCGGACCGGGTAGGTGCGTCGGAGCCGTTCATTCAACAGCACACCTTCGGACTCGATGTACACCAATGAGCCCTTGTCTTCGGGGCACACCAAGATTTCAAGAAGTTGAGCATCAAGTGACATAGGGATCTCCTTTTCGGACGCTTCCAGCGTATCGGTTACCGAATCTGCGGCTTACCACAACTAGGAAGTAATGATGCTAAGCACCTCGGCAACATGCTCATCGCACGAGGCCGAGTCTTGTGCTTCAAGATTGAGCCGCAGCAAAGGTTCAGTATTCGACGGCCTCAGATTGAACCACCAATCGCCGGCATCAACGGTTAAGCCATCAAGTTCATCAACCACAGCGGTGCGATACATCTCGCGGACCCGATCGATGACAACAATCGGGTCATCGACAGTGGTATTGATCTCGCCCGAGGCCACATATGGCTCAAAGGGCATGCGCATCTTTGACAGCGTTGAACCTGAACGGGCTAGTTCCGAGATCATCACAAGGCTGGCAATCAGCCCAGAATCGGCCCTGAAATTATCGGCGAAGTAGTAATGAGCAGAATGCTCCCCACCGAATACAGCGTTGGTCTCTGCCATCTCAGTCTTGATGAAGCTGTGGCCGACACGAGTTCGGATCGGGTTTCCGCCGTGAGCAGAGATCGTTTCAGGAACGGCTTTCGAGCAGATGAGGTTGTGCAGGATCGTCGAGCCAGGATTGTCGCGCAACATCGCTACGGCAAGGATTGCCGTTGTTACTGAACCGCTCAGACCAGCACCAGTTTCGTCAACGATGAACACTCGGTCGGCATCACCATCGAATGCAAGTCCGATATCGAACCCCCCGGCAACAACGCGTGCCCGGAGGTCTCGCTGGTTTGCCGGCTGCAGCGGATCGGCAGGATGATTCGGGAAGGTTCCATCTAACTCGCCGTACATCACTTCGAGTTCGATCATCGGCAAACGATCGAACAGCGCCGGAACAACCAATCCGCCCATGCCGTTGGCCGTGTCAGCAACCACGCGCATCGGCTTCAGAGCAGAGACCTCAACAAATGACAGCACGTGATCGATAAACGCGTCGAGCATGTCACGAGATTCACGAGTCCCTCTCACCTCCGCAGGGGACGGAGCATCACCGTCGAGAATGGCCTGTGCGACATCTCGAATTTCGGCCAGACCCGAGTCAATTCCGACCGGGCGCGCACCCGAGCGACAGAACTTCACACCGTTGTATTGAGCCGGGTTGTGCGAAGCCGTAAACACCGCCCCCGGAAGGTCCAGGCTTCCCGAGGCGAAGTACAACAAATCGGTCGACACCAGGCCAAGATCGATGACATTGACGCCAGCATCTTGAACACCATCTGAGAAGGCATCGACGAACGCAGGGCCACTAGGGCGCATATCCCGGCCAACAACAACCGTGTCTGCTCCTACGAACCGCGCGAATGCTAAACCAAGGGCCCGAGCAGTGGGTGCGTCAAACTCATCAGGAACGACGCCGCGAACGTCATACGCCTTTACGATCCGGGACAGATCTGCCATTCCGAGAAGGCTAGTGGCGGCTAACTCGCACCACTCTCAACCGCCTCAGGGCCGATTTCACTGAGGGAGTCGAACACCAAAGCCGAACTGCTCTCATTCGGCTCACTCGAGCCCTCGTCATCAAACGAGGCATCACCCTCTCGCCGCCAACGGATACACAGGCCAATCCCGGCGAGGGACAGCAGCACAGTCACCCAATCAAGCCCCGTACGTCCGAACGACAACGACACGTGCTCGCTGGAGGGAACCACGACCATCGCATTCGGAGCAACTCGATAGACCGCATCTGCGCCAGTCACCGACCAATTCGGAAAGTAGCTCACCCGAATCAACACCGGCACGCCAACCTGATCAACATCAAATTCGATCGAATCCTGATCGATCACCACGTTGCTCACTTCAATTGACGGCAACTCCACTCGCTCAATCGGCTCACCCGGCACAACGATGTCGACTCGACGCCCTGGCCCTCCCGGAACGCCCTCTTGCCGACTCACATCAACAACCGCATCAATCCGCTGCCATGACGCCGGACCATCATCGGCAGGAAGAGCCGCCCAGTCCGTTGGGTTCTGAAACCAACTCGTCCCAAGTTCGAGATGACGTTCACGCTGGTCACCAGCGCGTGAGTTGACGACCACCGGTTGAACATCAAGTGGCACCACAATTTCAGCACCAGTTACCTCAAACACCTCCCAAGGACCCGACGAAACCACCAGAGTCAACTCCGGCTGCTGGCGCGCCTCAACTTTCGCTTCCTCGGTTCGAACCATTGCATATTTCACGCCAAGGTCCTGTAGGTGCCGAACTCCGACCGATGCGTTGTTGTCGACATAGCGCAACTCTCGAACCGGGTTCGACGACTGTTTTGACATCGCTGCGGTCGCTAGGAATGAATATGGCGTGGTACCCGAGGCTTCAAAAAAGAGCGCCTCCATCGAGCCAATGCAGCCATCGGTCCAAAACGGCAGCAACATGAGCGCCATCGTTGTTCCGTACTGGCCATTATCTGGACTGTTCTCCCACAGCGCCCGTCCACACCCATGGGATGGGTCAGTTCCAAGAGATTCCATTGCCTGAACAATCGATTGATATTCGGCGTAGGCGACGCCACGCCCCTCGTACCCAGTGAAGTTGTAACTCGACCAGCCATCCCCCGATGCCCGCACATTCGTCGATGTCGCCTTAAACGGGCCCCAGCCGTACACCTGCGCTCCGTTGTGGGTGGTGATTCCACCGCCCGGCAAGACCTGAAACATGAATCCCAGCACGATCAGCACACCAAGTGCCGATACCGCTCCGAACCCAGTCGCCACCCGTGGACCAACCGGATTCACAGCGTTGCGTTCCTTGACGACGTTCCACACAACATTCATCACCGCAACTGCACCGACCATCATCAGCATGTAACGAACGAGATACAGGAACGGCAGCAAGCGGGGATTCCACAGCAATCCAATGACCGGCAGCGAGTCACGCGCAAGGTACACCCCGGCCACAAGGACAAGACCGGTAATACCGAGAGCGCTTCCGTTCTTATTGCGACGGAGAACGCTCCACAGCACACCGATGACCGCAAGCACAGTGATGACAACATCGAGCGGTGCAGCCAATGGGAAGAACATGTCCCAAAATGAGTCCTCGGCACCCTCGGGGCGCGGCCCGTACTTCATATCGGTCATGTATTCGTGGTTCATGAGAAATGGACCAACCCACCAGGCGACCAACAACAGCGCCGTGACACCTGTCGTGACGACCCATCGAATGCGAACTCGATCAACCCATAGCGCAGTAAATACAAGGGCAGCGACTGCCATGAAAATCAGCACAATTCCGTGCGACACGGCTGCTGCAGCGATGAGAACTGCTGTCCAGACGCGATATCGGCCGGAGTGCAATCCGGCTGCGAGGGCTCCGAGAGCAAGAATCGCAAGAGTCAGAGCAATCGAGAAGGAGAACTCGCCAGCCATCGTCGATTTCAGATTGCCGCCATAAATCGTGAAACTTTCGTCGAGCAAAAACGCGAGTCCAGCAAATGCGAATAATTCGGGAATTGGGAACGCAAACTTTGCCAGTCGGCCAAACCCCCAGCAAGCGGCAGGCAATGTGAGCAGCCCCAACACTCCAACAAGTTTCAGCGCAACTCCATAGGGCAGCAGCACATCGACAAGCACCACTGCAAGAGCGGGCAGCACCATGTAAAAACGGTATGCCGGCATTCCGCCGTACCAATCCATTGTCCAGCCGTTCAGCCTGAACGATGGAAGTAAATGATCACGCAAATACGCAGGGCCCCACACGTGGGCGCCAAAATCACCGCCCGTTGGCGTGTTGTTGTCAAAAATGAGGTCTGCTTCGGGACTCAACGGGTTCAGGTGAACGACGTTCATCATGATCGTTGTGGTTACCGCTAGCGAGAAGGCAGTAAACGAGAACTTCCAGATTCGACTGGAATCCCACTCAGATGACATCCACCGCTGCGGCCGGCGGACAATACGACGGAGTACACGCAACATCATTGATGGCTCGATCAATCCACCGTCGACGCCAGAATCTGGCTCAACTTCGGACGTCTCAAGATCGATATTCACAGGAGCAGTCTGCCACTTTCGTTGTGAGCAACGCTGAACGCTCCACCGGGAGGGCGACGCTCAGGCGCTGAGCAACAACGCGAACACCCCGGTTGCGTTGAACGCAGCGTGTGTGATGATTGCGGAGCCGAGACGACCAGTTTTCAGCAACATGAAGCCAAATACGAGTCCTGCAACGGTTAAGCCTGGCAGCTCTACCGGGCGGAGATGGATTGCTCCAAAAAATACAGACGCGGCAATCAGTCCCCATAACGGACCGAACTTGGCGGCGGCTGAACGCTGCAGCAGCCCTCGGTAGACCATCTCTTCCACGAGCGGCGCACCAACCACGACAACCATCACCAGCAGAACTGTCCTCCAGCCTCCTGCGGCATCGACGAGTTCCCGAGCTGTTTCCTCTAGGGCCGAATTATCGAATGATTCTGGCCAAATCGCTCGCAGAGGTATGTAGACAAGCGGAACCAGCACCACCTGGGTTGCCACCCCGATCGGGATGCCTGCGAGATCAATCCACCGAACACGCAAGGCCACCAACGCCCGAAGTCCGACCCCCTGGAGCCGGCCAGCCACCAACAGGGAAGCGATGAGACAGGTCCACGATGCAGTCGCCATCACTGCCAAAGTGACCGTGCCAGTACCGCCATCGGAGGGCGCAATTGCATAGATTGCGCCGCCGAGAACAATTCCCCCGATCGACCACCCAAGCGACCACAGGGCAAGCGCCTGCCCCAACGGGACAGACGTAGATGACTCAGACGGCGACACGCCAGCCGAGTTGCTGGATGCGTCGATCGACGACATCCCAACCTCGAGGAGCGGTCAACCGACGAGCATGATCTCGGCAAAGATCGTACGAATGCGGTTCACGTTCAGGGGTTAAACCATCGATCCAGACCTGCGAATTTTGGTATTCATAGGTCAACGTTGCGGCGGCGTGCTCTGAACAACCAGTTTTTGTGCAAAGGCGAAACACGTCACAACCGTAGGGCACGACGTGACCAGAACGGCGGATGCCCCTATCCTTGGGATATGGACAACCTTCCTCCGCCACCTCCCCCACCCCCTCGGGGACGAAGTGAGGGCCGGTCAAATTCGCCCCGCAACCAAGATGCACGTGGACAAGCACGTCGGAACCAAGGCCAGCAGCCATCAGAGCGACCATCTGGCCAAACAAACCAGCCCCAGTGGAAACGCTGGCTCCCATGGGTGGCAGTCGGTCTATTCCTTGCGGCGGTCATCCTTCCAGGCGTGTTGAGCGGACCTAACGGCCCTGAAATTTCATATTCTGAATTCATTGATGAGGTGCGTAACGGCACCGTCCAATCAATCGAAATCAACAATGTGACCGGCGCAATCTCCGGAACTCTCACCGACGGTTCATCCTTCACCTCAACAGGTGGCGGTGAACGCGGCCTGTCAGACACCGATGAAGAACTGATTCGTTCAACCGGAGTCGACTACGAGTTCATCACGCCATCATCGAATTGGCTGTTGAACCTTGCGGGGCTCCTACTACCGGTCATGCTCATCATCGGATTTTTCATGTGGATGCAGCGCCGCGCCCAAGGTCAAATGGGAAATGTGATGTCGATCGGCCGGAGCAAGGCAAAGGCGTACTCATCTGACCAACCGACGACAACGTTTGGCGACATCGCCGGTTACGACGGAGTGAAACAAGAGATCACCGAAGTTGTCGACTTCTTGCGAATGCCTGAACGCTTCGCGGAAATCGGCGCTCGCGTGCCAAAAGGCATTCTTCTGGTCGGCCCTCCCGGAACCGGTAAAACTCTCTTCGCTCGTGCGGTTGCAGGTGAAGCGGGTGTCGGCTTCCTCAGTGTCACCGGTTCGGACTTCATGGAGATGTTTGTCGGAGTGGGTGCAAGCCGAGTCAGGGACCTCTTCCAACAAGCCCGCCGTATGGGGCGCGCCATCATCTTCATTGATGAAATCGACTCCATCGGACGGAAGCGTGGGGCCGGTCTCGGTGGTGGCCACGATGAGCGCGAGCAGACCCTCAACCAGATGCTCTCAGAGATGGACGGCTTCGAAACGTCTGAAGGAATTGTCATTTTGGCGGCAACAAATCGCCCCGACATCCTTGACCCCGCACTTTTGCGCCCTGGCCGTTTCGACCGCCAGATCGTCGTGCCGCTCCCGGAGTACCAAGAGCGTCTTGAGATTTTGAAGGTGCACAGCCGCGATAAGCGAATGGGAACCGATGTTGATCTTTCGACGATGGCACGGGCAACTCCTGGTATGGCTGGTGCCGATCTTGCCAACCTTGTGAACGAGGCAGCGCTCATCGCAGTACGACGCAACTCTCAGCAGATCGAACGAATCGACTTCGAGAATGCCCGAGATCGCGTTGTGCTCGGCGCACGACGAGAGTCAATGGTGCTCAACGCAGAAGAGAAGAAAGCAACCGCCTTTCACGAGGCTGGACACGCTCTTCTCGCAACGGTCTTGCCAAATGGTGACCCGCTCCACAAGGTGACGATCCTTCCTCGTGGCATGGCTCTCGGCGTCACGTGGAGCCTCCCACAGGAACGCCACACGTACTCAAAGGAATATTTTGAGGACACGATCTGCAAGGCGATGGGTGGACGCGTTGCTGAAATCCTCGTTTTTGGCCATCTGAACTCAGGTGCCGCCAACGACTTGGAGCAGGCCACATCGATTGCCCGCCGCATGGTGCGTGAATGGGGCATGAGCGACAAGGTCGGACCGATGGCATGGTCAAGCCAGCAACAGGTATTCCTTGGTGAAGATCTGATGTCAAATGGTCGGGAGTACTCAGATGAGACTGCGCGAATGCTCGATGAGGAAATTGCTGCGATTCTCACCACTCAAGAAGACCGTGCACTTCAACTCCTCACGAAGCACAATCGTGGACTTGAACTCGTCGCCGAAGCACTGCTGGAGCACGAGACCATCGACGGCCCACATGTCGCCGAACTCATTCAGCAAGGTTTGACCGAGTCGGGTACAGACGAAAAGCTGCAGGCAAACGTCCTCGGAACACCTGACTGAAATGTCAGCCGGTTAGGGCTGTCAACCGGCTGCACATGTAAATGTCGGCCGTGTTATTCGTGGTGGCCACAACCGTCACCCTGCTCGACTGAACCGGGTTCGCGAACCTCAGCCAGCCCTGCCCACAGGTCAGTTGCAGTAACCGGCCCGATGAACCCTCGCTTGACGACGCCGCTGGAATCGGCGATCACCGTAATCGGAACCGCATCGATCTCATAGCGCTTGTGCAGATCTGCATGGTTGATGTAATCGACAGTGTTCACCGACACCGAAGCCGACTCAAGCACTTGGGCTTTCGCCGCCACATCTGCGCATGTTGAGCAGGTTGATGAGGTGAAAACAACCACCATCCATTGATCAGAATTGGTCTCGAAATCTGCTGGATCGAGCTGAGCAGGGAACTGCCAGGCGGGCTGCGTCGGAGCATCGGCCCCACGTTGTTTCTGTCGAAACCGAACAATCACGATGATGATCGCCGCAATGACAACAGCAAGCACAAACTGAATCACGGTTCAGTTCTACCAGCCCCGATACCGTTCGTTTCCAACCTGGCAAATGTCAACAGCACGGCATGCCGGCAATCGCCCACGCATTTGAGAACGAATCACCGCTCGGCACTCGACGCTCAACGATTGTCCGGCCAGATGAGGAGATCACTACCGGGCGACCTAGCAACCCGATATCAGTGAGATCGATCAACCGTTGCGAGGCAGCTGGCACGGTGAACCTCGACGAGGAACCAACTTCCACGAGACCATTGGACCCATATGTGGATACCGTCACCTCTTGTTCAACATCGTCAAGGTTGAGCAGTACCGCACCGCCTGACACCTCAACCGATGGGGCAGCCGGAATCAACCATGATGTCGGCAGAAGACCGTCTTGACGTTCTGGTACTCCGGGGCTCACAGATGTCACCTTCAGCCCGCTTTCACTCACCCTCGTGAGCGCCCGGTCAACAACAATTGATCGTCCATCCAGCGTGGAGAAGACCACCGAATGGTTGCCTTCTGGCAGAGCGGCAAGCGAACCAGCGTCAACAACAATCACATCGTCAGATGGAATATCAACTGTTGTCGTCACTCCAGTACTCATGCTCTCGTCAATCTCTCCCGACGGAAAAAACGTTGCGATCACTGAGACCGTCCCATCGGTTGGGTTCATCACCGAAAATCGTTCTGTTACTTCTGGACCTTTCAGGCCATCAGCAAACCACCAACGATCTGCTGTGAGCGGAGCACCCATCGACACAGAGGAACCACCCCGACGGTCGTCGTTCGCAGTCATCGAACGACCGACCATCAACGCCCCTCGAGCAGCCCGAACAGAAACGCCAACCGATGCCTCGCCACGAGCACCGCCACCTTCAACACCGACATCAATCACCCGAACCGAATATGGGTTAACGGGCAGGCCTGTGTACGCCGATGGTTCCATCAGCCCAGCAGATGTGTGAAACGCAACATCAACAACAACCTGATCGGCTGACGGATTTGAGAGCAATACGAACTGCTGTGCTAAGTCAACGGTGTAGCCCTCAGCTAGATACCACTCTGAGGAGAGCGTGGTTGAACATGCGGACACCGACTGACCGAGGCCACTTGAGGTTGGATAAAAAGCACGCTGTTCAACAAGACCTCCTCCGCCAAGAAGTTCGACCGTCGTTGCAACGAACGTTCCCTGTTGCTCGGCATCGACATCAACCTGAACCCGGTCGAACGCAGGAATCTCAACAATCTTGGTTCGGGCGGTAGCCGAGTCGCTGAGGAATGTCACCCGCGCTGATGTCGACTGATCTCCCGTATTCGTCACCACCACGGCACCGCCTACATCGGTCTCACCAGAAGCCGGGACGCCCGGACAGAACCAGGTGCTCTCCAACATCTCGCCATCAGGCACGTACGGCACCCACACCTCAGGGGCAACATTGAACGAAGCAACCCCAATCTCCTCACGATTCTGGCGAGCGAGCCACACCAGTGCGGTCGTCGCCAGCAACATGACGACGAGCATGGGGTGGCGTCGGTTCAGGCGACGAGCTCGACGTTGAGCTTCAGAACTCATTCGTCAATCTCCTGCTCGGCGGACGCGCCAAATGCCATCACCGGCTGGTTCTGGCTGACCCTTGAAAGGCGCTGTCGTCGCTCCGGTCGAGTTGCGGCCAACAGCATCACAATCCAGGCCAGTGCAGTAACGACCTTCACCAGGTACGCGCTCAGCGGAGTGACATACGAAACGGCAATCTCACCACCTGCGGGTATGTCGAAGGCAACTGTTTGACCAAATCCCGCGCGCGGGGCGATGAGGCCATCCGCTGTTTCCACTTGCCAATGTCGATCAAACGGAACGCCGAGATGAAGTACCCCAGCGGACGGCACCGCGAGCGACTGCGTGCCATTGGCGATGACAGCGTCAACAAATTCCTTACCGTCTTCACCAGACAACGCCACTGACGAAATGCCATCGAGGTCAGCGAGAAGCAGACTCTCAATGCCTGCATTCCGGGATGCGATTTCTGCGCCTCCCGTCAAAAATGCCGCTGGGGGAATCCATGAGCGGTTCACAAACACCTCAAGCGTTGGTGGTGACTGCACCACGCCCACATCGAGTTGCGCAGCCAACACTTCAGTAAGACCAACGGGCGGAGCAATCGGATCATCGAGGGTTGATGCCACACCATCTGCGACTGGAACAGCGATAAATCGAATACCCAATGGGCCGAGCAAGCGCCCAACACGAGAGGTCGACCCATCCGCAAGCGAACTCAGCGCCTCTCTCACCGTGCCAGCAACATCACCCTCGGCTCGAGGAAAAGAATCACCGATCTCAAGACCACCCGAATCGGTCATTGCAAACGCAACTCCGGGCTCAAATTGGTGTCCTCGGATCGGGAGCACTCTTGGGTCACCAACCCAGAGCACCCGATATGGCCCGCTGGCAGGGTTCGATGGAAATTGCGACGCAACAACTGATGAGATTGGGTACTCCGCCGCATTCCAATCTCCGGCACCAACCGACAACACCCCTGGAACCACTCCGAGCACAATTGCAATGTGAGCAACAAGAGCAAGTGGTTGCCGCCACCCAAAGGATCGATCAAGCACATCTGATCCGAATCCACCGGCAATACCAGCCGCTGGGAATGTCGCTCCAAACAGCATCACCACCGACAGCACTGAAGCGGTTGGAAGGAACGCCGTTGCCACTCCCCTGCCCGCAAGCACAAGCAACACCATGCTGACAAGCACCAAAGATGCCCCTCGAACCGCCCACGTGAGTCGCCATGCCCGAGTGATGAGCAGAGCCGCAGCAAGCGGAACCAGCAGTGCCACACCGAGCAGCCCAACACCTGAGCCGCCACCAAATGCGGCTGCGTAGCGAGCGTTCTCAGCGGCTACACCTGCCAACTCGCCGCCGTTCAACGCGCTCCACCTCCAGCCCAGACTTGACGGCATCAGCAGCACGTAACTGAGTGCAGCCGCTCCTGCAGCGGTGAAGAACCGAGTCACCACGACCAATTCCGACCGCATCAACCATGAAGAGACGGCGAGAATCACCAGAGTGACAACCGCTACCGGAATGACAACTGGCGCCATTGATCCACCGGCAGCCGAAATCAACACGATCGCAGACACCAATCGGCGGCGTTGAGCGGGTTTCACCGCCAGCACTCCGTCGACAAGATCTCCCTCAACGGTTGACACATCCGCAGCAACGATCCCAGCGAAGCGTCGAGCCAGATGAACAATCCACGGCAGAACGGCGTACACCGCAAGCGCCTCGATATCACCAGCACCGAGCACAGCCGGAACAACCGGGCCTGCGGCATACACAACAAGCGCAACAACCCTGGGCCGTGAAGTCGGATACACATCAGTGATTCGCTGGATGCCGATCAGACCACAGATGACGGCACCCACTCCGAGACCCCATCCAGTGAGTAGCGAACCGATGAGCGGCACGGCTCGCAGCGCCGCAAGGACGATAAAACCACCTGCGGAGCCCAACGTTGAACCCACTCCCCGAGCGTCCCATGGCGACCACCATCGGGCCAGTAATTCTCCGGCAGAGAGATCTACCGGTAACCAAGAACCGACACCTGGGACTCCCGACCGGATGAATTCTCTCGAGCCGATGAGGATTCCAAGCACGATGAGGAACCAAGCCAACGTCGGTCCATAGGTACGCTCGCGCTGCCTGATAGCTGGAGCTCCGGACGTCACCACAATGTCATCGTCCCGAGATCGCAAACTTGAAATCAACCTGTTTGAGATCGGATGCAAGAAGGGCAGAACATCAGCATCAGACACCGATCGAATCGCCTCCATCTGACGCCGACGGCCGCGCAACAATCGCGATCGAATTGGCAACGACAGCAGTACTCGTAGCCTGCGAGCCGGCTGACCGGTTGCTCCAAGAAAGATGCCAATCACGATTTGCAACAACGACACCGCAAGTATCTGCAGCACCCGCAACGGGAACTGCCTGGCTGATACCGAGACAAGAGCGGTATCGAGCTGATCTCGAGCAAACTGAGCTTGGCTCCGTTGGCGCTCTTCAACGAGGTTGAGAACGAACGATTGGGGTCGAGCAATCATGGCATCAGGAACAACGACGACTCTCGCACCTGCGTAGTGCGCACGCCAACACAAGTCGATATCCGCGATTCCATTCGCCAGGTGAGATGCGAAACCTCCAAGACGACGGAAGAGGTCAGCCCGGACCAGCATCCCGCTGGCATCAACCGCGAGTACATCGCGGACCCGATCGTGCTGCTCTTGATCGATCTCGTCGAGATCAAGCGGTCCCGCACGTTCGCCCAGCCGATCTACGGCGATTCCAACAGCCTGCACACGAGAGCGTTCCTCAAGATGCACGATCTTTGGTCCGACAATCCCTGCATTCGACTGCAGAAGTTCATCAACCAGCCGTTCGAGGGCGTCGGGTTCAGGGATCGTGCCATCTTCAACAAACCAAAACAGTCCGTTATCACCTTCAACCAGGGCTGTGGCCTCGTTGGCAACATCAGGCAGGCTTCCGCCGGCAACTTCGCAGACAACTTCGGATTGGTTCGTACCCTCTGATGTCAGGTCACGAACGCTCTCGATGCCGGCGTCCTCGCATGCAATAAGTATCCGCAAGGAGCCGTAGGTTTGCTGACGGAGAGCGGCGAGGGAATGGGCGACATCATTACCTCGTTGCTGCGTAGCGAGTACCGCTACGACCGGCACAAGTTCTCGTCCCTCCACCCCGGCGAGGCTATCTCTCATGAAGCACGGTGGCCGGTCAGGAACATCATGACGGGGTAGCGTTCTCATCTGTGAGCGACGCAATCGCGCCGATACCCGGCGACCGGATCGGAAACCAAGATTCCGAGCGCGCTGGCGGCGCAATCCCTGAAGGAGCAATCACGATTGCGATTGGGCTCATCATTGCGGGCATCGCCACGTACGCGTTCTTCCGAGTTGGAGCATCCGCACTCGGTGGCGATGAGGAGTTTGCGCCTATCGCAGCCATGTGGTTCGCAATGTTTGCCCTCGCACCAGGGTTCTTTTTGCCGATCGAGCAGGAACTTGGTCGCGCATTGGCGCATCGGCGAGCACTCGGCCAAGGCGGGCGCTCGGTGGTCACCAAGATTGGAGGGCTCACGCTGATCGTCTCAACGATCGTCGTCGCTGTCC
>Ga0208004_1000620_pt1 | contig 13804 bp, 16 predicted proteins | sample DEB08_DNA_6_FD_184522 | JGI IMG/M metagenome (GOLD analysis project Ga0208004, IMG submission 184522) | Aqueous microbial communities from the Delaware River and Bay under freshwater to marine salinity gradient to study organic matter... | ecosystem: Environmental > Aquatic > Marine > Coastal ...
TCCACCATATACTTTGAGGTGGGTACCGAATGAAGAAAATCCCCCCGCATTACCATAATCATTTCCAGATACTCCTGCACCTCCTTGACCAACAGTAACAGTCTCAGTTGCTCCTAACGAATCTAGTGTCAGCCATATTTCGCTATACCCACCACCACCACCTCCGCCAGCAGCACTCGAACCGGAAGTGTGACTTCCTCCGCTTCCTCCAGCCCCCCACACTTGAATGAACGCAGTAGTTCCACTTGTTGGTTTGGTCCATGTCCCACTTGAAGTAAAGGTTTGAATGTTAGGAATACCACGAATAATGACGCTTCCAAACTCAGCAGTTCCATTTGACTGCAATCTCCATCCAGATTCACCTTCAATGAAGTTAGTTGACTGAAGTGGCTTACCGACAACTGAGAGACCAGCACCGCGGTTTTCTGCTCCGCTTGCCTGAACGATAAGCTGATCCCACGTTGGTTGCGCGATCTGGTCTGGTGCTATGTCAATAACCGTTATGTTTTCAACGGTTACGTTATTCTCCTGAGGTTCCATATATCTTTGCGTTACGAATGACAACTGGGTTGGAGGTAGAGCCATTGGTGAAGTCAAATTCTATACGGAAATTTTCGGCGATTATACCATTTAAGTTATAAGTGGCATTGGTGTATGTGTGCTTAGGACCCCCCACGGCAGCCTTTACTGCGGATATAGTATCTGAATAGAGCGTGTTCCCTTGTGAGTCAAGAAGTTTCCAGTCCACACGTGCTCCTGAGCCCAATGAGTCGAAGTTTATGATAACGTTGTTGATCTGTGAATGTCCGGTTTCTCCTGTGACGTCGAACACAAGTGACTTCCAATAACATGCAGTATCGTACCCAGAGAACTGTGCAAGTTTGTAGTTTGTCGAAGCGTCCCAAGATGCAACCATTGGTGTCCCAAAAGGTGTAGAAAGCGCACCAACAGTTGCGTACCCCCCATCTGCAAGTTGGAACATCTTTACAGGAAGATCTTTGTCCCCTGCGCCAAATGCGAAGATGAGTCCGTTTGAGTTCCAGATAATAAAGTCTTTGTAGTCACTGATTTGAGAGTAGGTTGGGAGTGCACCAGTGAAGTTTGCGATATCAACCAGAGAACCACCGCTTACGTATGCGAGCTTAAAGCCACCCGTAGAAGAGAGGTCTTTATAGAAAGCGAAGAGCACACCGTTCTTTACGTGCATACCACCAAGTGCTCCATTTACCCGTATCTCGGCTTCCCATGAGTTGGTAGTACCATCCCAGATGTAGATAGACCCCGTGTTCTTATTTGAGCCACTAATGTCTGGGTCGTTCGCTGCAATCCAGAGACGATCTGAGTTCCATTGGATAGACTGTACCACTGAACCAGTTGGAAGATCGAGTGCTTGCGGGATAAAGGTGGTGCCATCCCATGAAGCTACATACAGTCCGTTTGCAATGTAAAGTGTGTCGTTTCCGGCGTGTACCATTTGATGAGGTGCGTCTTGGAGGGCTGCCATACCAGACGGTACAGTAGATCCCCAGTCATCATCAAAGGTGGAAGAGAGATCGTACTTCCCAATATCTCCTGCGCTTCCAGAGTGGTTGTAACTGTAGTAGAGAGCTCCTTGATACTCAACTACGTCTTCCCCTGTTTCCCCCGTTACTGTTGCTTTGTCTATGGTATGTGGCCAACTACCAGAATTTGCTACCGCAGTAGAACTAATCTGGTAGAGCTTTGCACCACCTACACCATAGGTAGTATCAGAAGCTACCGCCTCATCAACGATTGAGTTTATGAGAGTAGTAACCGCAGCAGCTTGTGTACCATTGGTGAGGTTTGCAAGACCTGGACCCTGAGTAAACCCACCAGGGTTCGTAAGGTCAATGTTCTGCATCGCCCCTGCGTGATTCTTATTTCCATAAGATGGGTACGTTTCTTTATACCAAGCTGGAGCAAAACCACCGTGGAAGTCTTCTATTGCGACTGACCAACGTGACATATCAAGTGTAATTCCTCCACTTCTTCCTGCCCCCCGGCTTGATCTTCGACTTGATCTCAGCAGCTCGTTTAGAGTAGAAACGAGTTAGACCTTGTTCGAGTCTGTCTTTCTGTACTGCAAGAAACTGTCTCTGCCTTTCATCTTGGGTGAAATCAATTGATGCTGCGTAAGAGAGGATTCTGTGGAATGCTTTATTAAATCCTGGTTCAGTAGTTGTTGCAGTTACCGCTAGTTCAGTGACATCCCGGTCCATGTAGAGCTTGAGTCCATCGGTAAGGGTTACGTAGCCTGAAGATGGTGGTGGGTAGAGAAGAATAGAACGTCCAACCAGTTCATAGTAGAGGGGCTGTCCATCGTTACCACCAAGAAACTCATCAAGTCCTGTGGTGACTTCGTTCATATCAAGTGGGCTGAGTTTTATCCAGTTACCCGCTGAGTCAAGAACTTCAATACGGTTAACCCTCTGGGCGTCCGTAGGGAGTGTGTAGTCTTGCTGGCTGTGTACCATGGTGGTAGTTGCTTCAGCAAAGTTAGAGGTGTGGTTACTGTCATCGTAATGCCAACCACCATCACTTTCCCAAATGATCCTAGCCACATCGTTATAGGCGATATTCATGTTTCGCCTCTTGTTTGTTAGTGAGTATGTTGCAGAGGTAGAACCACAGAGGAAATCTACGTCTGCGTCAAGTTCGCTTACTGTCATGCAGTAATTATACCACTACTTTTCTGCGATGATTCTGACAAGATGTGGGTCTTCATCACGGTATGGAGAAAGACCACGCCCCGTGCTTGCTTGGATAATCTTGAAACCATGTTCCACAAGGTCTAACGTCAACTTAGAAGGGTTTACGAGGTAGCGTTTGTGCTTGCCGTAAAGGTTCTTCGGTTTATCAAGGATAGTTCGTGCTTCTATAAAAATACGCTTCTTCGTCCACTTGAGGATCGCGAGTTGTGTCTCGCGTGGGATAGCGTGCCAGAAGAAACGGGTGTAAACGTTTGTAGGGGATTTGTTTTCTTTAATGTAGTCCTCGACATCCTGTCTGATAATAAACAGATCTTCATTGGAGCCATCCACACCGTGCATATCAATACCATTTAAACGGAAGAAGTAGAGGTCACGTCCACCCCCACAACCAAGTTCCACAGCGGAACCTTTGATCCTCGGCAAGCATATCTTAGCCCAGTTACTAGGCCGTGTAAGTTTATGCTTCTTGTAGTGTTTATTCCAAAACTCCTTGTTGTTCATGCATTTCTCCCCATTGTAGGGCGTGCTTACCTTTAATTGGTGTCTTCCAATCCTCCCCGTATGTAAACGCAAGGTACTCTTTAATCGGGGAAGGGGTTAGGAACGTGTGACCTTTAAACTTGATCGTGTCTGGTTTATCAAAAAATCGTGCAGGTGTTGAAATGAGTCTTTTGCCACCATACTTCGGGATACACACCATGTCCCTTTCATGCATATCGCATGGTTCTTCGGCAAAGAAGAAGATAGTCACCCTCACACGCTTTTGGCACACGATAATCCCTGTGGTGTCAGTTCCGTTGTAGCCAGCTTCAGAGGGTTCTATAACCCCGTACACATTGAATCCAATGGGCTGTGGCATGAAGCCAATGTTAAGAAGCATCCTCCCGATTTCCTTTCGTTTCCTATGGTCTATTTTTGCAGTCACGCAAAGGTCAAGGTCGTCATCGTATTTGATGAACTTCTTATCTCGGTACACACCCAAGAGAGCACCAAACGTTAAAAACAGTGGTACCTCAAAGTGGTCAAACACTTTCTGTATCTCAAGGAGGTCTTGTAGCGCACCTCGTTGATCTATGTGGGCGGGTAGTCCGCTTATCTCTGGGTCAACTGCTCCCATGTGATTATGGTATCGTCTTCAATTACAATTCGTGCTCGTTTGCCTATCACGCGATTAATCTTCTCAGGCCATATCCCCGTTCCAGGTCGCTTAAAGGTTAGCATATCTCTGGTGATTTTTGCACCCTTGGGAATAGTTCCGTTAGAGACGATACTCCGCTTGTCTAGTCTCCTTGTCTCTGCTTCAGCTGCATGAACTGCTTTGATGGTACTACCACGTAGTTTCTCCACCTTCCGACAACCATCCACAATCTCCTTGAGTTCTTTTGGATCAACTGAAAGCCAGTGGTCAGCGGACTTGCCTAAGGTCTTGTCAACGGTAAAGTGTTTCTCAATCACGGTAGCTCCCATAGCACACGCTATGATTGAGGAGAGACTACCCATGGTGTGGTCAGAGAGTCCGATAACATTAAACGGAAACTCCTTCTTGAAGGTCTGAATGATGTTAAGGTTTGCATCCTCATCTTTAGTTGGGTAACAGAGCGTACAGTGAAGGATAATGATGTCCTCATTCCCTGCATCCTCTATAACTTGGACCGCTTGCTTCACTTCATCTAGGTCAGCTGCCCCTGTGGATAGAATGATGGGTTTGTTGTATTTCGCAATGTGTTCGAGGTACGGAAGCGTGGACATATCTGAAGAAGCAACCTTGAAGGCTGCCATTCCCATCTCGTTTAATGCATCAGCTGCGGCAAAAGAGAAGGGGGTTGAAAGGAACTCAATGCCGCACTCCTTGCAGTAGTCCATGAGAATTGGATACCATTCGTACTTGAAGCCCTCCAATGCTTGGTACGCCTCATGTTGATCTAATCCTTCATCTACCTTAGACTCAGCATCCCAGAACTTCGGGGTCCCCTTTACCACCAGCTCGTTAGCTGTGTACGTCTGGAACTTGATTGCATCCGCCCCTGCTTCAGCTGCTTTACGGATACCAGTCTTAGCCCTCGCTAGAGAGCCGTTGTGATTCACACCAAATTCAGCAATGATGTAGGTCTGTCCTCCTATTGGTTTATTCCCTATCTTCATACAATCTAGCTTGATATTCCCAATGTAGTCGTTCGTTTTCGTCCTTGGTCATGTTGGTTTCGTGAATACGGTACCGGTAGAGAGGAAGGATGAGGTGGTACCCAGAGAACTCCTTGAGGTAACGGCGTAGGAGATCGTAGTCTTCTGCGTTCCGTAGTCTCTTGTTGTAGAGTCCAATTGCTTCTAGGTAAATCTTCCTGAACATTATACCAGCACCATGTCTAAACAGTAAGTCAAGAGTGTTAATGTCAACACGCTCCAAGACGTTCTCATGTGCATCAACTCGTAAGTGATCTGAGTACACGAACCCAAGGTCAATGTTCTGGTTAAGAATCTCGTACAGGAAAAGAAGGCAGTTCTCGTTAATGTAATCATCTGAGTCTACCCGTATCACGAACTTCCCCTTTCCCGTCTTGATGCCAATGTTAGAGGCTTCCGCAACCCCCACGTTCTTAGCGAGTGGTATTGATTTAATCTGACCGTGGAAGGAGTTAATGACCTCCATACTGTTGTCCGTAGATGCGTCATCAACCACTATAATTTCATACATTTCTTTCGGTAAGGACTGTTTGAGACAACTACGTATTGCGCGTCCGAGATACTTCTCGTTGTTGTAGTTCGTGATTATGACCGATACTTCTACTGACATAGGGCTGCATTAAAGTCCTCTTGTGTTTCTATTTCGATACTATGGTCTACCACCATAACTTCAGGACGTGGCTTGTAAGGGTCTGGGTAGTGCTTTAACCGTTCCTTGGAGATTCCGCGGATTGAACCGTAAATGTCACTACTCTGCTTGTGGTAATCCGCATGTCCTACTATTGGTTTAGAAGTCATTACCTCTGGAACTCCAAGCTCTACTATTTGCTTCACTGTGCGTATAAGGTCTTTCTCTATTGTCGGGTTATTAGCGTGCACCGCTACAATAGCCTTACATCCGGGCATATATTGGATAGCATGTTGATACACGGGGATATCTGGGCAGTCACCACAAAGAGAGGCGTCACGCTTAATCGCAATAGCCCCGTGAGATTCCGCTAGCTTGAGAATGAAGTCACTATCTGAACTGACGTATACTTGGGAAAAGAGTTCCTTGCATTTCTCAAGGTTCCAGATGAACATGGGCTTCCCGTTAAATTCAAGAACGTTCTTTCCCGGTAGCCTTTTCGAATGTTCCTTTACCAGCAATAGGGCGTACACGGACTGCTCCATCTTCGATGAGTTTTTGGACATGATCGTATGTGTGCTCAAAGTTAAGTCCATACTCGACGCAGAGTTCACTGAAAGTTTTCTTCCCGTCCATGGAGTAGATGAGATAGTCCCAACTGAGGTTGAGTTCTTTTCCTTTGGTTTGTATACCATATTTACTTCTGTGAAGTGGTCCCTTGAAGGTACGTTCTGGGATGAAGTCGAGTTCGTAGTATTCGATTGTCTTCAATACAATATATTGTACCTTTTTTATAGTCTCGTAATCAATGATGTCTGGAGTATCAGCTGAGGTGTGATATTCAGGATAAGGGTGGGTTGTGAGCATAACACCAGGTATTCCAATCTTAGGATCGTTAAAGGCATACTCATCTGAACCTATCGAACTACGGAAGATACCCTGTCGATAACCTTCCTGAGAACCACGTGCAGCAAGGTGTACAATGTTGTTAATCCGCGCACTTCGGTCAAATGACTTCTGCACAAGTACACCCTCTGGGTGCTTGTTTCCGACAATATCAAGTGCCATCACATACGATACATTCGAGAGGTCTTGTGTGGTAGCATACGCAATAGAGCCTATTGTCTCCGGACAAAAGATTAGCTTTATGGTGTGTTCGTACTTGAGAGGCTTGATCTTCTTTACAAGGTCAACAAGTGCGGCTACTGCGGAAAGGTTATCGTTTGCCTGGAATGGGTGGTCAAGGTGTGCAAAGAGGAGTATTTCCTTATCTGTCTTCCCAAGTATCGTGTGGACTCCCACCTTCATGGTCCCCGGTCTATATTCAGTATCTATAAACACCTCATACGTTCCATCTTTGAGGGCTATAGTGTTTCCTATCCCATCTTTGTTCTTCTTGTACACCTTACTCTTAGGCATCGTAAAGCCCCAATTCTTGTCGTAGAGCAGGTATTCGTAGGGGTGGTGGTCTACCTTCTCATCTGAGTAGTGGAGGTGCTCACAGAGTTCAGCGTAGGATACCTCTCCCTTAAACGGGATAGAACCAACTGCAAGTGAGAGTGGTTCTTTCTGGTAGTCAATGATTTTCTTTCCCTTGAACTTTACCCACGCATCTCGTACTACCCACTCATCGGGGACTGTCCACGTGTCGAACTTTGTCCCAGAAGGGAACTCCAACACATCGAGTGGTACCAAGTGGTTGAGGTACTCTAGCGCGTTATCGAAACCTTCGCCAAGAAGGCACCGATTCATCTTGTAAAGATCTTTAATTATTTGCTTCATAGTTTTGTAATGAACACCCACCAAATTGTGTTAGGGATTTCTCTTCGTTCCCCCTTTAGTGAGCCTAGTAACTTAGTAAGTGACGGACGAACGGTGTGTCCAAAAACGAAGGTGCCTTTAGTGCCCTCCCACTTTGCTTTAAGGTATACCCCGAGAGCGTCCTTACTCCACAGAAAATACACGTCAGCTGGGGGAAGGGGTTGAAACCAAGAGCTTGTGTTCCAAACATCAAATCCCTTTTCAGCTGCTGTTTTAGCCCAGCTTTCTTCTTCCTCAATCCCAATAACTTTTGCTGCATATTTGTTGAGGGACTCCATGAAAGTCCCCTCCCCACACCCGACATCACACACAACCTTATCTTTAATGACATCTTGTATGAGGTCAGCCACCTCTGGTGGTGTTACTCCCTCTAGTTGCCGCATATTACTTTGATTATCTCATCGACAGGACTCTCAATATCCATACCCCCGTCAAGAATACCTATTTCCTTACGTTCTTCTCGGAGGTGTTCGGGGTGCTTCACAGCGTAGTGGATAGCGTCACCTAATTTCTTTAAGTCCTTCACTTTAGTTGCGGCTGGGGAATACTCTCTCTGATACTCCTTGTACCGTTCATCTCCCATCATAGACTTAGGTACCCAGATGTCGGCTACGATTACGGGAATGTCCATAACTTCAGCAAGGAGTTCGAATGTGCTTTCTGAAATACACACTACCACATCTGCTTTCTGGAGGACTTCAACACAAACGTCGAGGTGTCCCCAGTGTTGCCTACTCGATCCCACTGGATTGTCGTATTCAGCTGGATTGTGTTCCCCGCTTAGTATCTTCGTAATGACATTAATGCCCTTTACTTTACGGAGTGCACTTGCAACTATAATGTTTTCAGCTACATCTTCTGCCCAGTGTTCTGGAGAGTAGACCACGTTAATCCCCTCGTGGGGTATACGTGGTCTAACACGCCTCAAGACAGGTGTTCCAGTAACGTAAATCTTTTCACGTGGAACACCACACGAGGTCATGCGCTTTACATCATTCTCTCCCCACACACAGAGTTGATCGCTCTCTAGTTTCTCATTAAAGGGAGGGAAGATACGAGAGGTCCCCCGTCTTCCATGTTGCATGAGAACAACACGCTTACCAGCTTCCTGTACCTCCCGTATCCAGTTCTTTGCCTCCCCCAACTCTGTCTCATGCCACACTACAATTACATCCGCTTCTTTCCACTGTTCACGGTGGGTAAGGAGAGTGTGTCCGCGTGCTTCTAACTCCTTCATTACATCCTCAAGGATATTATTGAAGTCGAACGCTAAGACTTTCATCGTTCCTGATTCTTTACTTTTAGACCACCTGGCTGTTGACAAGCTAGTTCCCAATCAATACCAATAGCATCAACACTACGGTGCTTTCGTACCCAGTCCTTCTGTTCATTGAGTACCTTCTCTCGTAGTTTCTCATTGGTGAGAAGTGCCTCTAGTTTCTTTACCCAGTCTTTGTGGGTGTTCTTCGCGGTGTACTTTACCTCTGAGTTGTACGGGAGTACATCTGAGGCAAGTGTCACCGTACCTACCGCTGCATACTCGTAGAACTTAATGTTTGACTTTCCTCGGTTAAATTCAGAGTCAAGTAGTGGAGCAAGTCCAATGTCGAAGTCTGCCTTCTGAAGCGTCATAGGGTGAAGTTCAGGTGGCATAAATGGAATGTGCCACATACGTGTGCCCTCTAGCTTATTGTAGAAGTCAAGTGCTGCCTGGTGATACGCACGCTTTTCAGGCTGGAAGTTACTGTGAAGGATCTTGTTGTACGTGTAGATAGCGGCTTCTAGTGGTTCACCGGTAAGTCCGTAAATGGTGAAGAGGAAGTCGTATTTCTGTTGGAGTTCTGCAATCACTGGCGCAATTAACTGAAGGTCTTTCCAGTGTGAAGCTGCTCCCATGTACCCCACAACCAAGGTACCCTCGTGTCCGTGAGGTCGCTCTCGGTAGTGATCGTAGTCGATACCGTTAGGACACAGGAATGTCGGCTTCTTAAAGTGCTTCTTGAACTTCTTGAGAAGAACAGGACTTGGCGAGATAACTGCATCTGCTTCTCGGATCATTCCTTCGTATTGGTCTTTGTGTGCGTTTGAGACAAGAACCGATGGGTTGTCTTTATCAACTGACCAGAAGTCATCATCCATGTCATAGATAACCCGCGTCCCCTGCTTCTTGAAGTCACGCATGATCTTAATGGGATCATACTGTGAAGGGTAGGCGCGACCAAAGACAACCGTGTCTGGCCACCTCATAAGTTCCTCTGGGAACTCGTTACCAATTGCTACTTGTTTGACGCCATGACCACGCTTTCCAAGCGCAGTACACGGAGTTTCTGTTCTATGCTGCCAGATTCCCGACATATATGCCATCGGGGAATCCATAAGGAACATGACGTTCATTTTACGTTTTTGAGGAAATCAACAAGCGCCTGTGTCTCTCGTATCTCAGCTTGTTTTTCTGCTAAGTATTGGCGACCTTTAGCGATAGCTTTTTCAGAACCTCCTTGGAGGATCTTTTCCGTCTGGTGTTCTTCGAGTAGGGTGTGTACCTCTACCATATAACGATACTTCAAAAGAAGGGACCACTTGGCCTTCTTTCTATAGTACCAGCGTACTAGATTTTCCATAATGTATTTAAGTTAGTTGCTTCCTTTTTGTCTTGCCCCCACCAAAAAGGAGAATGGGGGCAAGAACAACTTAGCTTTAGAAGTAACCTGCGCCGATTGGCATGTTAATTCCACGTGAGCGGTTCTTGGTGAACACGCTTGAGCCGTATACAGTCCATGTAATGAAGTTCGCACCAATCATGTCGTCCTTCTTTCGAATTTCGAGCGCTGGTTGCGCGAGCATTACTACATCAATTGTGTTCTTCTTACCGAAGTAGATTGACTTACCGGTTGTTGCTGAGAGGCTTGTAGCTGTTACACCACCTGCACCTGGAGCAATTGCGGTCATCTTTCCGCTTGGAAGGTTGTTAGAGACATAGACCTGGAAGCCCATGAAGTCTCCAGCGTAACCATTTCGAAGAGTTGCGTCTGCAACGTTGAATCCAACGTTTGCAGCCTTGATCTCGATGTCAGACGCGATCTTTGGAGTCACGACTGCTACCCAGTCTCCTGTCTCCTCAACGTTTCGGTTTCGGAGAACCTTGCGAGCACCTGCAAAGATCTGGATGATGTTTGCTGTACCTGCTGATACTGGTTTTGCATTCGTACCACCTGCAAGGATGTCAGCATCGTCAGCTGGAACGAAGCCATCTGCACCAGTGATGTTTGCAAAAACATGCTGGTCGATGACATCTCCGAGCTGGTAAGCTGCTTCCGTAGCAAGTTCGCGTGCCTGATCTACGTTCACGGTGAGTGAGCGAGGATCATCAACATAGAATGTTACGTGCTTGTAAGCTGAAACAACGAGAGTGTCGTATGCCCAGTCCTGAGCTGTAGCTGTGATCGTGGTACCTGGAGTATAAGTCTGAGCTGAAAGGTCACCGAATCGTGGTACGTGGATGGTGTCCGCGTACTTAACTGTCTCAGAGAGACGAGTGTTCGCAACCTCAAGAGCTACAAGCGACTTGTACAATGGCACCTGAACCATAGAACTCCACAGTTCTGGCTGGATAGCACTGACGTCGTTAGTGATAACTTGAGTCATTTGTAATTAATTAACCTGTTGATATTTTGTTGCCAATATCACGTCGGTCGGTTTTGGGCCGTGGAGTCTTCCAAAGTCCCGCTTCTGCAAGGATACGCTCCTTTTCTTCAAGGCTCGCACCTTTGAGAGCGTCTGTGAGAGACTTCGGCTCATCTTCAACCTCCTGTGTGGCATTGGGTTTGAGTGCGGCCTCCTTCTCTTGCTTAGCCTTGTAACCGGCCTGCCAGTTCTGGAAGTCTTCTCCTCCCCGTATGTCCTTCAGATTTTCTCCGGTAGCTTTGGCTTGCCTTGCTAGGTACGCCTGTTCTACTGGATCGAGCCCCTGAAGGGAGTTGGTGATGTCGATATAATCGTCAACACTTAGACTCGCCCGCTTCTCGTCTATAGCATCTTTGCCATAGTTTTGCTGGAGCTTTTGGAGCTCAGCTTCCAATTTACGCGCCTTTTCTTCTGCGGCTTTCGCCCTGGCGGTAATTTGACGTCGAGCTTCCGCCTCCTTGTTATCGTCTTTGGTGGCTTCTTCTTCAACGTGTTCCTGCTCAGCAGGTTCCTCCTGTTCGACTTGTGGCTCGACAACCTGTTCTTCTGGTTCCATAGTTATGGCTTGGATTACCTCGCGAGGATATGCTTACTCGCAAGCTGGATAACAGAAAAATTATAGCACGCAGTTTTACGTGTACTGGGTTCGTTGCTTTTTGTCGGTTTCTTTTTTATCTAAAAAGGAGAAGGCTTTTTCTAAAAAGAGTTTGGAGTGCTTACGTCCTATGGTATCTTCCCACGATTCACAGTTGGTGACATCACCTATCTCAGCCATGGTATTACGAATATGCTCACGGAGTGCCTCCCCATGTGCCCTCTTAGCTAGTTCTGCTAGGAGCTTTTGTTTGTCTTCTTGGTTCATACCGTCTGGGTCATTTGACCTTGGATCGGACTAGCAATTGCGGGTGCGCTCACACCCCCACCAGCACCCCCGTTACCCTGCATTTCTGGTGGTACGACATCTTCTGGTCGTGTAGGTGGTACACCGAGTATATCATTCATGTTCACTCCGCCATCTTCACCTAGGGTGAGGAGGATCTTTCGCTTTACTGGGTCAGTGGTCATTGAAGGATCTGTGGTGATAGCTTGGAGGATTGCGAAGAGTGTTGCGCTTCGTACCCGTGTATCCATGCTCTCTCCGGTAATGTCAATGTCAACATCGTACTTCACATCCTTGTAGAAACCAACCGGTACCTCAATAAGCTTCTCACCCTCTGACATGATAGCTTCCTCGACACCAATGCCAATTGCGTCTACCTCTTCTTCGGTAAGAAGAACCCCCTTGTTGACTGCAATGCGAATGACCTCCTTGAAGACGTACTCGTTCTTTATCATACCAATGTAGGTATTGAGGTCTTCCCCGACAAGGCGTAGGGTGTGTTCAAGCGTTCTCTCTTTTTCAAATTGTGGAATGACTACTTTGTAGAGCATTTCTTTCACGACAAGTGCGACTTCTTCCTGGATACCTTCAAAGTATGAAAGGGTTTGGTTGACTGCAAGTTGTGCAGAACCTAGTGGGGTACCAGCTGGAAGACGTTCCCCCTGCACCACATCGTATGAGAAGGTAAGCTCATCTCGGTTCCGCATCCACTTCTCACCATCCTGGTTAAAGTAGGCGAGGTTTCGCTCTGAAATATCTACCTTCGTAATTTCTGAATCTACGTTAATGATCTCTCCGTTTCGTACATCGGTAAGAAGGTTACGACTAATCGCCCCATCACGTGTCTGGAAGACCTGAAGCCCCATCCAGTAGGTTGCTTTTGCCTGCACGTTTGCAAGTTCATTCTCACGCACCTGTGGTTCAATAAGCGCCTCAACAACACCAACACCAAGCCAGCGGCCTGCTATTTTTTCTGCATGAAATTCCCAGTAAGGAAGATCCTTATCCCACTTCTTGCTCTCTAACTGTACGCCACTGTGTTCAACTTCTATACGTCCGTACTGGTCAAGTTGGTCAATCCCAACATCAGCAATAAACGTCCTATGGTACTCATAGCGGGGGTTAGTGTCACCACCCACATTTACCTCTCCGTAGCGTTCATAGAGTCGAATATGTGAAGTGTCCTGCATCTTCCTAAACTCCGCAATCACCTGGTTCATCTTACCGTCTGACCAGCCCATTTCTTTCGCACGTGCACGGAACTGCCCCACCGTGAGGTTGTGTTTTTCAATAATGAAGTTGGCATCCTTCAGTGTCTCAGCTGAAGGATCAACAATAAAGTTACGGAGGTCAACGAAGTATGGTTTACCGTCTACTATCTTCAACACGACGCTCCCGAAGATCGGTAGCTCTCTAAATATACGATTGAGTACTTTCCCGAACTGTTGCTCCCGCATCCAGTATTTGAGATCCCGCTCCATGAACCAGGTCTTGAGTGGATCACCCCCACCAGCAGTAAGGAGACGAATGTTCTTAGTATCAAAGTCAATCGCCTTACTGAACACCTTGCAGGGGTTCTTCACAATGTTATAGAAATACTTTCGGTCCCCCTCATCATCAACGTCACCAGTCGTGTACTTACTGTTGTAGTAGTAGAAGATGAGCTTCACCATTTCGTACTGGTTGAAGGTCAGACCAGGAACCACCTGTACAGGCTTGGTCTTGAAGTTTCTCACCTCATCGTTTACGTGCCGAAGTATCGTCGGGTCCATGTGTTATCGAATTAAGTGCCTCTGCTTGTGAAGGGGCATGTCAGGGTCAAACTCAGGATGAAGCTCTGGAGCGGCACCAGTTTTAAGGTGCTCAGGAACAGTTTCC
>Ga0208004_1000625_pt1 | contig 13756 bp, 16 predicted proteins | sample DEB08_DNA_6_FD_184522 | JGI IMG/M metagenome (GOLD analysis project Ga0208004, IMG submission 184522) | Aqueous microbial communities from the Delaware River and Bay under freshwater to marine salinity gradient to study organic matter... | ecosystem: Environmental > Aquatic > Marine > Coastal ...
GTGGCAATAGCGTGTTTGCATGCGAATTGTGGCAGGCGAACTAAGAGGGCGAAAAATTGTTGCACCACTCGGCGACACAACTCGGCCGACAACTGACATGGCGCGTGAAGCGATCTTTAATGCGTTGACCAGCATGGACGTAATCATCGGAGCACGCGTTTTAGATTTGTTTGCAGGTTCGGGTGCGCTTGGTATTGAGGCGTTATCGCGAGGTGCCGCACATTGCACGTTTATTGAGCGCGATAAAGATGCCTTAACAAGTTTGCAGGACAACATTAAAAAGCTCGACCTAACCAGTCGTACAACTATTGTGCGAGGCGATGCGATCGCGGGTTTGGCGCGATACACGGACATCGATTTCGTGTTGGCTGATCCGCCATATGATTTTGCGAAATGGCAGCAATTGCTCGACCAAATTTCTGCACCTTTAGTAGTGGCTGAAAGTAGCCGAGAAATCATAGGAGTTTCTGGCTGGGAGTCAACTCGAACAAAACGGTATGGGCGCACCCACGTGACGTATTTGAGGCGAGTACCGTAGGGGATGCGATGAAAGCGATGTTTCCGGGAAGTTTCGACCCAATTCATCTTGGGCATGTCGACATTGTTCGACAAGCAGCAGGGTTGTTTGGCGAAGTTGTCGTCGTGGTGATGCACAATCCAGAAAAACCAGTGGGTATGTTCTCGGTCGCCGAGCGAGTCGAAATGGCGCAAGCTGCGACGCGAGATATAAAAGGAGCCTCTGTCGTTGCAGCGTCTGGGCTCGCGGTTGATGCAGCAGCAAAGTTTGGTGCAAATTTCATCGTCAAGAGCGTGCGAAATGCCGCCGATTTTGATGCCGAGGTTCAGATGGCCGACACGAATCGGGTTGTCGGGTCGGTTGAAACTGTTCTGCTTATCGCTCAGCCGCAGTTCTCGTTTATCAGCAGTCGATATGTGCGTGACATTGCACAAAATGGTGGCAGTGTTTCAGCACTAGTACCTTCGGTTGTCGCTGATGCAATTATCAAAGTTAAAAAATAAGGAGAAATATGCCAACCGATGAATTTGATGATTTTCAAAATTACGACAAGGTCGTAGATTCATTCGACGGCGAAACTGTTCCGGTCGAACTGGGTGATTCAGAAGCGTTTATCACCGAAGCAATAGGTGCAATTTCGAGTGCGCCCAATGCGCCGCTTTCAAGTGCCCCAAAAATTAATCGTGAAGAAGTGTTGGGCATGCTGCAAGATGCCCTCGACAGTTTGCCAATTGAGATTCGTGAGGCGCGATGGATGCTTAAAGAGCGCGCAGACTTTCTTGCTAAAACTCAGCGTGAGGCCGACGAAATTTTAGAGGCTGCACGAGTACAAGCCGAGCGAATGGTGCAGCGCACCGAAGTGGTGCGTGCATCAGAAGCACGAGCACGCCAAGTAATTGAAGCGGCAAATGAAGACTCACGTCGACTGAAAAGCGAGACCGAAGACTTTTTGGATCGTCGCTTGGGTAGTTTCGAGATCTTGCTCGATCGCTTGACAAAAACTGTTGCCGAAGGTCGGGCTCGTTTATCGATCGTGGCTCAACAACCTGCGCACGAAGTTTCGCTTGACGATACCGCCAGCGGCCTTTTTGATCAAGACGAAGAACTCTAAAAAAAGTTTTGGCATCGCCACTTTTAATTAACATCGCCGAGTTACTTCGGCGCGCCGGAAGTGTTCGTGAAGTTGATCGACAAATTGAAGCGAGTGAATTCGACTTTGCTGACTCACGAATTGTTGACGGCTCAAAAGTTGATGTCGCGTTAACACTTGAAGCGCTGACTGACGGCATCGTTGTTCACGGCACGTTGCAGGCAGATTGGCAAGGCGAGTGCCGACGATGTCTGCGACCGTTGTCTGGCCGAGCCGAAGCAGAAGTGCAAGAGCTTTATCAAGCCGTGATTAGCGACCCAGATGCCTATCCGATCACGGGCGAACAATTAGACCTGCTCGAGATGACTCGTGAAAATGTCTTGCTGTCGGTGCCGCTTGCACCACTTTGTTCAGTCGATTGCCCCGGTCTTTGCCCTCAGTGCGGTGCTGATTTGCAGTCGGCGCCATGTTCGTGTTCGCGCGAGGTGCGCGACGAGCGTTGGGCCGCGCTTGATGCGCTTAAAACCGATGAAAACCAATGAGGCACGAGTAAAACGGCGCAAATGTAGATAGTCTTTCGGGCGTTGTAATAACGAGATTTTTCAGCCAGTCCAGAATTTACGAAAGCCGAGTTTGCGATGGCAGTTCCAAAGAAAAAGAAATCTAAATCCAAAGGTCGCATGCGTCAGGCTGCGAACTGGAAACTCAAGTCGCCAACTTCGAGCTCGTGCCCACGATGTGGCACCGCCAAACGTCCACACACAGTTTGTGGTTCGTGTGGCTGGTACAAGGGTCGTGTCGCGGTTAACGTCGACGCGAGTTAATTTCGGTCGTTCGCGTCGTTTGTTGTAACGATGCTGCCAATTGCTGTTGATGCCCTCGGGGGCGATAAAGCACCGGATGAGATAATCGCTGGTGCGCGCGAAGCTGTTGCTGCGGGCATTGATGTAATTCTTGTTGGGCCGCGCGGCTTAGCCGGCTGCGAAGGCTTCGAATTGATCGAAGCGAGCGAAGTTATTGAGATGCACGAAGACGCTGCCAGTTCGGTGCGCAACAAAAAAGATTCAACACTTGTGCGTGCAGCCGAAGCGGTTCGAGACGGCAAAGCCAGCGCAATGATTTCTGCAGGCAACACCGGCGCGACGATGGCGTCAGCGCTTTTGCGCATGGGTCGCATCGCTGGTGTAAAGCGGCCGGCGATTGCTACGCCGATACCAGCACCGGGCACGACACCTACAGTGCTGCTTGACGCTGGCGCCAATGCTGAAGTCGAGCCAGAGTGGCTTGTGCAATTCGGATTAATGGGCAGTGTTTATGCTGACGCTCGCTTTGGTGTCAAGAACCCCCGCGTAGGTTTGCTTTCAATTGGCGAAGAGCCTGGCAAGGGCGACACTTTACGCAAACAGGCTTACGAGTTGTTTTCAAACGCCAAGAATTTAAATTTCATCGGCAACGTTGAAGGCCGCGACATCATGACCGACAAAGTTGATGTTGTCGTGACCGACGGTTTCACAGGCAATGTCGCGCTGAAAACTTTAGAGGGCACGATGCGTGGCGTGGTGAAAGCATTGTTCGCCGCAATTAGTGCACCTGAATATAAAGAACACGCCGATGGCATCATGCCTGCGCTCTTAAGTTTGTATTCAACTTTTGATCCAGACACATATGGCGGGGCGATTTTGCTCGGTGTTGATGGTGTTTGCATCATCTCGCATGGCTCGTCTGGCTCACGAGCAATGTTGAACGGCATCAAGGTGGCAAAAGAGATGGTTGAAGTCGACATGGTCGGCAAAATTCGCCAAGCCGTGCAAAAATAAAGTTGTGCCTGAATTACTAGAGAGTCTTTCGGCGAAAATTAATTATCAGTTTTCAAACATCGCATTTCTTGAAACTGCGATGCGTCACAGTTCGTGGACTGCAGAAAACGAAGGCTTCGAATCAAATGAGCGACTTGAGTTCTTGGGTGACTCGTTGATTGGGTTCGTGGTTGCCGATGTGATGTATCGGCGCTATCCAGATTTTGATGAAGGCAAGTTAACCGACTTGCGCAAGATCGTTGTGAATTCAACGGCGTTGTCGCGTGTTGCAATCAAATTAGGTTTAGGCGAGTACGTGTTGCTGGGTCGCGGCGAAGAAGCAGGAGGTGGCCGCTCAAAAACCTCGATTTTGGCAAACGCGCTTGAGGCAGTTTTTGGCGCGGTTTATCTTGACTCAAACTCGCAACGCGCATATGACGTTGCAGCGCGGTTGCTAACTGAATCGATCGAAGAGGCGCTGACAGCGCTGAAGCAACTCGACGCGAAGTCGCAATTGCAAGAACTTGCTGCACGTTTAGAACGCCCAATGCCTGAGTATCGCGTGACTGATGAAGGACCAGATCACGCCAAGACATTTTTTGCTGACGTATTTCTGGGCGATGAACTTCTGGGCAGTGGTACGGGCCGATCAAAAAAAGCGGCTGAGGAACTGGCGGCACAACAAGCCTGCGCCAAATTGCAAACGTCTTAGATATGCGTCGCTAAATCAAGACGAGCCAAGACAGAACGCGAACTAGGCGAGACGCGAATGCCAGAACTACCAGAAGTTGAAACAGTTCGGCGCGGACTGCAACAAAGTGTCGTTGGTCGAAAGATTACAAAAGTTGAAGTCGGTCGTGAACGAACTGTGCGACGAACCAGCCGTGAGGCGTTGATTGACGGCTTGACCGGCGTGAAAATACTTTCAGCGACTCGCCGTGGCAAATATCTGCTGTGTGATCTTGATTCGGGTCAAAGATTAATGATGCATCTGCGAATGAGTGGTCGGTTGATTATCGCAAAGCCTGCTGCAGTGCGACCCGCGCATACGCATGTAGTGCTGCATCTTGCCAAAGCCGACACGATTGAAAGCGAATTGTGGTTCGTTGACCCACGAACATTTGGTGAAGTCGTCGTATTTGATCCTGACAAAATAAAAACGCAGATGCCAGATTTGGCAAATTTGGGGGTCGACCCTTTGAACGACGAATTTACACCCGAGACTTTGCGTGAATTGTTCAAAAATCGGCGAGGAAATTTGAAGGCACTACTGCTGAACCAACACTGCGTTGCGGGGATTGGCAACATTTACGCCGACGAAATTTTGCATCTGGCCAAACTGCGACCCGATCGATTGCCAAGTCGATTGACTGGCGCAACATTGACGCGGCTTCATTCGGCGATTGTTGAAGTATTGAACAAAGCCGTGATGGCCGGGGGCAGTACTTTAAAAGACACTCAATACGTTGATTTAGAAGGCCAAACGGGCAACTTTCAAGATGAGCACCGCGTGTATGGGCGGGGTGGTCTGCCGTGTCTGACCTGTGGAAAAGGTCGTATTTTGATGACGCTAGTTGCGGGTCGAACGACCTGTTATTGCTCGGCTTGTCAGCACTGAATTTCAAGCTTGATGTTGAAAGATGAAGTAATCTCGGCGACGAGATGTTTCTTAAATCATTAACGCTGAAAGGCTTTAAGTCGTTCGCCGACACAACGGTGATGGAGCTCGAGCCAGGCGTGACCGTCGTAGTCGGCCCGAACGGCTCGGGAAAATCAAATGTCGTCGACGCAATTGCTTGGGTTTTGGGTGCCCAAGCGCCGAGTTCAGTGCGAAGTCAAAAAATGGATGATGTGATTTTTGCTGGCACATCAAAGCGCCCAGCTTTGGGTCGGGCCGAAGTGGTTTTGACGATTGATAACTCAGCTGGTCTTTTGCCGATTGAGTTTTCTGAGGTCAGTGTGAGTCGCACTTTGTTTCGCAGCGGTGAAAGCGAATATGCGATCAATGGCATCAACTGCCGGCTTTTAGATGTGCAAGATCTGCTCTCTGATGCGGGTGTAGGACGTCAGCAGCACGTAATTGTTAGTCAGGGACAAATTGATGCCGTGTTGAACGCGCGACCAGAAGATCGTCGGGCGATTATCGAAGAAGCCTCGGGAGTGCTGAAACATCGCAAGCGCAAAGAAAAAGCTGAGCGTCGCCTTGAGGGCACTGAAGCAAATTTATTGCGCGCACAAGATTTGCTTCGCGAAGTGCGACGCCAGTTAAGGCCGCTCGAGCGGCAAGCCGATGCTGCGCGACGACATGGAGCCGTTGCTGCTGAGATGCGAAACTTGCAGCTCTATATTGCTGGTCGTGAAATCGCTGCGTTGCGCTCGCGATTAGAAAATTCGGCTGTAAGCAAAGTTGAAGGCGAGGCAAACGAAAAAACCTTGCGCGCCAGACTTGCGAGTCTCGACACTGCAGTCATGGCAGATGAAGCCGAGCTCACTGCTCGTGGTGAGTCTGGTGTCAGCGATGACTTGGTGCGCGTCGAGCAATTGTTGGGTCGCGCTCGAGGTCAAATCGCAGTTTTGGCAGAGCGCCGTCGCTCGGTTGAGCGTGATCGTGGTCAGTTGGCTGACTCTGGCGTTATCGCATCGCTCGAAGCAGACGCTGCGACTGCGCGAGAAGAGCTCGAGCGTGTTTCGTCTGCACTTTCTGAGTTGTCGAATCAAGAAGTTGAACTTGCGCGCGATGAAGCGGCATTGATTGCCGATCAAGCCCAAGACGCTCAGTCGGCACAACAAGCAGTGCGCGATGCCGAGTCGGCACTCGATGCTGCGACGACAACTTATGCAAAGGCGGTTGCTGCATCTGCTGGTGACAACGCTCGAGTTGAAACACTTCGAGCATCTGTGGCGGCGAATGCTTCGAGTCTCGGCGAACTAGCGAACACGACCGGCGCACTTGGTGCACTTAGCGATTTGATTGAAATTGATGCCGATTGGCAGTCAGCGATACATGCTGGTTTGTCGGATGCATTGAATGCAATGGTGATGTCGGATGCGACATCAGCACGAGAAGCGCTAAACAAATTACAGAAGTCTGACGCGATGGGTGCTGTGCTTTCGCTCGGTGATTGGACATCAAAAATTGCGCCGGTTGCCGTGCAGGGCGCTTCTTCGCTGCGATCGTATGTGCGAGCAAAAGCTGGCGCAACTTCAAACGCTGTGAACTCACTGCTTGATGCGTTGCTGGCGCGAGTTGTGTTCGTTGATTTGTTTGAACGTGGCATCGACATCGTGCTTGAGCGGCCAGATGTAGTTGTAGTTACAAGCAAAGGCGATCGTCTAGCGACCACTTCATTGCGAGTTGGACCAAATGCGGTGACTTCGGCGGCTCTTGAGCGAGCCGAAGCGCGCGCAATCGCTAGCGCCAATGCATTAGTTGAGGCTGAATCAGCGTTGAATTTGCGCCGTGTCGAAGTTGCCAGTGTGCGTGAACGACTCGCTGGCGTACGTTCGACGCAAGTCGATATAGATAGTCGGGCGACATCAGTTGTTGCGCGACGCCGCGAGTTTGATGCAAAAGCTGCCGGCTTGCGCGAGCGAAAAGGTTTGGTTGATGCGCGATTGGCAGAAATTGAGTCGCGCTTGCAGGCTGACCAAGGCGCACGCAGCGCAGCGTCAGATCAACGCAGTCGAGTTGAAGCCGTTTTGAGTGCTGTAGTTCGGCTTTCAAGCATTGTAGAAGGCCATGTACGAACGCTCGAAGCCCAACAGATTGAACTGCAAGATTTGCGCCGGCGTCAGAGCAGCGAGGTGCGCGAAATTTCGCACCGACTCGATGAGGCTCGTCGCGAACGCTCAGAAATCGAAAAGCAACTTGAAGGCCAACGCGAGCGCAATCGTCGCGTCGAACTTGAAGAGTCTGAAGTAAAAGTTCGACTTGAAGGCGCGATCGAAACGCTTCGGCGAGATCTTGAAGTTGAGCCGCAGCGGGCGATTGACACTCCATTGCCAGAACTGCCAGAGGGCACAAACCCGCTGGCGCGACAACGTGAACTTGAGCGCGAGTTGCGATTGATGGGTCCGATCAATCCGTTGGCGCTAGAAGAGTTCACAGAGTTGCAACTGCGCAACACGTTTTTAGAAGAGCAACTTGAAGACGTTAAAAACTCGCGTCGTGAGTTGATGAAAGTCATCAAGCAGGTTGACCAAGAAATTCAGAGCAACTTTGCCGCGGCGTATGCCGACGTACGTGACAACTTTACAAAGTTGTTTGCGATGTTGTTTCCGGGTGGTACGGGCCGATTGACGCTAACGAACCCCGACGATTTGTTGAACACAGGTATCGAAGTTGAAGCAAAGCCAAGTGGAAAGAACGTAAAAAAATTGTCGTTGCTATCGGGTGGCGAGCGATCTTTGACCGCGTTGGCATATTTGTTCGCAGTATTCCGAAGCCGACCGTCGCCGTTTTATGTAATGGACGAAGTTGAAGCTGCGCTCGACGATGTGAACTTGCATCGATTCTTGGCACTCGTGCATGAATTCAGACAAGAAGCCCAACTTTTGATTGTTAGCCACCAAAAACGCACGATGGAAGCCGGCGACTCGTTGCTGGGTGTGACGATGCAACCTGGTGGGTCTTCGCGTGTTGTCGTGGAGCGCGTTACCGCACAGTCGGCATAAAATAATTTATGCTCGCGCTTGAAATTTTTGCGCCACGGTTTGCTGCCGAAACGGCACCAACTATTTTGTTGGCACTTGCAGTGCTGACAGTTGTTTTCGGCATCGGGGTAGTCGTATTTAGTCGCCGCCGTTCGACCTCGGTTGATGCCGCACCTAATGACGTTGTCAAAGTCGCAACAGAACCGCACGATGTAGCAGCCCCCGTTGTCGAACCGCCAGCAACCGAGTTGAGTTCGACTGCGCCGGTCAATGCGACGGCGTCGGTTCGAGATCGTCTTGGCAAAGTTCGTTCGTCGTTTGCGGGTGCATTGACGAGCGCTCTCACGAGATCCGCAATTACTCAAGAAACTTGGGACGAACTCGAAGAGGCGTTATTGCGTGCTGATCTTGGGGTGGCTACGACGACTCGAGTTTTGTCGCCATTGCGTGATTTGGTTAAAGCGAAAAAAGTAGTTAATCCGAGTGATTTGCGTTTAGCCCTGCAAACCGAGATGACTGCTCAAATTGCGAACACCGCACGCGAATTGAATTTTGATAGTTCTCTGAACGCACCAAATGTTTGGCTTGTCGTCGGTGTCAATGGTGCGGGCAAGACGACGACGATTGGCAAACTTGCAGCACAACAAAGAAAACTTGGTCGTACAGTTCTGATGGCGGCTGGCGACACATTTCGAGCAGCCGCTGGCGATCAACTTGAAACTTGGGCTCAACGCTCTGGCGCCGAAATTGTGCGTGGTAGCGAAGGCAGCGACCCGAGTTCGGTTGTATTTGACGGTGTAGCACGAGCGACGGCAAAGAAAATTGATTTGGTGCTGGCTGATACTGCGGGTCGATTGCAGAACAACACAAACTTGATGGAAGAACTGACAAAAGTGCGTCGTGTCGCTGACAAAGGCAGCGGCAAGGTGACTGAGGTGTTGTTGGTGATTGACGCAACGACTGGTCAGAACGGATTAACTCAAGCCAAGCAGTTTGCTCAAGCGACGGCAGTAACGGGCGTTGTATTGACGAAACTTGACGGCTCAGCACGTGGCGGCATTGTGTTTGCCATTGAAACCGAGTTGCAGATTCCGGTCAAACTTGTCGGGCTTGGCGAAACGATTGAGGACTTGGTCGAGTTCGATGCGGCTGAGTTTGTCGCTGCACTATTTGATTAAAAATTGCGACTAAAAATTGCGAATAAAAATTCACAGATAACCTGACCTGCGATGTTCGAAACGCTTTCAGATCGGCTTGGCGGTGTTCTAAAAGGGCTGCGTAACCGCGGGAGACTTACCGAAAGCGATGTAGTTGAAGTCTTGGCTGAAGTGCGCACAGCGTTGCTTGAAGCTGACGTCAATGTTGGCGTTGTGCGCGATGTTATTGAGCGAATTCGCACTAATGCGGTGGGTGCGACCGCGTCGACTGCGTTGAATCCAGGGCAGCAGGTAATAAAAATAGTCAACGACGAACTTGTTGCGATGTTGGGTGGCGAGACACTCAAGATTACGTACGCAACGCATCCTCCGACCGTTGTTCTGATGGCGGGTTTGCAAGGTGCTGGTAAAACCACCAACGCAGCCAAACTTGCAAGTTGGTTTAGGTCACAAGGACGACAGCCGATGCTTGTTGGTGCCGACTTGCAACGACCAGCCGCAGTCGAACAGTTGCGCGTGTTGGGTGCGCAAATAAATGTCCCCGTGTTTTCTGAACCTGGCGACCCTGTAGCCACAGCGAGACTTGGTTTAGCCGAAGCACAACGCCTTGGTAAAGATGTTTTGATTATCGACACTGCGGGCCGATTGGCGATTGACGCCGAGATGATGCAACAGGTCAAAGATATTTCTGAAGCCGTGCAACCGAAATTTACGTTTCTAGTTATTGATGCAATGACTGGTCAAGACGCTGTGACGGTGGCGAAATCTTTTGACGAGACACTGTCGATCGATGGCGTGATTTTGTCGAAACTTGACGGTGATGCTCGCGGTGGTGCCGCGCTGTCGGTGAAGCAAGTTTTAGGCAAGCCGATTGCTTTCGCGTCGACCGGCGAAAAACTGGATGCTTTCGAGCAGTTTCACCCAGACCGAATGGCGAGTCGCATTCTTGGCATGGGCGACATGCTCACGCTCATTGAGCAGGCTGAAAAAGTTTTTGAAAAAGAAAAAGCCGAGGCAACTGCGGCAAAAATGTTGGAAGGCGAGTTCACGCTTGAAGACTTTCTAGAGCAGTTGCAACAACTCAAAAAAATGGGCTCGTTGCAAGGCGTGATGGGCATGATGCCTGGAATACCTAAAGAAATGAAGAACGCTGAAATTCCTGATGATCAAGTGAAGCGCACGGAAGCAATTATTTATTCAATGACGCCCCAAGAGCGGGCGAGACCTGAAATGATCGATGGCTCGCGGCGTATTCGCATCTCGAAAGGCTCGGGCACAACTGTTGCTGATGTCAATCGGCTGGTGAAACAATTCAGCGAAATGAAGAAAATGATGAAGCAGATGGGTGGCAAGGGCATGCTTGGCGGCAAGCGAGGCAAGGGCGCAAAGAGCGCGGGTATGCCTGACGACTTGGCAGCGGCGTTGGGCTCTCGCCTAGGGCCGCGATAGCCTGAACAGTCGGTTCGTTTGAACCATTTGGCTTAAAGATCGGAAATTCATGTCAGTAAAATTGCGTCTCTCTCGTGTGGGTAAAACCAAGAGACCTCACTATCGAATCGTTGCCGCCGACACTCGTTCAGCGCGTGATACAAACTTTCTAGAAATTCTTGGCACTTATCAGCCGCAACAAGAGCCATCAGCGCTCAAGGTTGATAGTGCACGCGTGATTTCGTGGTTGCAAAAAGGTGCTCTACCAACAGAACGTGTTCGCAAGTTGCTCGAGATCGCCGGAACATGGGCTGAGTTTCAAGCGACCAAGAAGCCTGCGAAATAATGTCTGACGCACAGACAGCAAACGCAACTCTCGCGCCAACTGCTTCTTCAGTATTGACCCACATCGTCAAGTCGATTGTCGATACGCCAGATGCGGTGAAGATTGAATCAATTGAAGACGAGGGCAAAATCATTCTTGAAGTTCGCGTCGCCGAAGGTGACCTCGGTCGAGTAATTGGCCGTCGTGGTCGCACAGCGCAGAGCATTCGCGCAGTCGTGCGTGCTGCGGCATCGCGCGATAATGCCGAAGTCGATGTCGACTTTCTCGACGACTGACGCCCAGACTCCACAGGGTTTGTTGCACGTTGGTCGCGTAACGCGACCGCACGGTGTCAAAGGCGACGTATACGTCTCTTTTTTCACTGATCGTCCAGAGCGCACTCGACCTGGCGCGAAACTTTTTATTCAAAACGAATGGATGACCGTCACGAGCGCGCGTGGCCAATTGTCTTCTGGCAAGGCGAGCCCGAGTCAGTCGACGACTTGGCTGATGCACTTTGCGGGCATTGATGATCGCAATTCGGCCGAGCGACTCTGCAAAAACGATGTTTTTGGTGAGCCGATAGAAGACTCAAGTGTGATGTGGGTGCATGAACTTATAGGTGCCGAAGTTGAAGATGTCTCTGGTGTAAATCACGGTCGCTGCGTCGCGGTTGTCGACAACCCAGCACACGCCTTGCTTGAGCTCGAGTCTGGCGCACTAGTGCCGATAGTTTTTGTCGTCAGTCGAACCAAAGAGCGCATCACAATTGATCCACCTGAAGGATTATTTGAGTTGAACGAAGGTGAAGAGTGAGCACAAATTCGGCTTTTCGCATTGATGTGTTTTCGATTTTTCCGAAACTTGTCGACGATTTTTGCAACGAAAGTTTGTTGGGGCGTGCACGTGAAGAGTCGATCGTTGATCTGCGTTGTCACGACTTGCGCGACTATGGCGATGAATCGCGTCGCGTCGACGATGCACTTTACGGAGGTGGCGCGGGCATGTTGTTTCGCCCCGAACCAATTTTTGCCGCAGTCGAAGCGGTGCAACCACAGCGGCCGTTGTTTTTGCTTTCGCCAGGCGGGCGCAGTTTTGACCAAGAATTTGCTGACCAATTGAGCAAGTCTGCGGGTTTTAGTTTGTTGTGTGGTCGCTACGAGGGTGTCGACCATCGCGTGGTCGAGCACTTGATTGATGGTGAAATTTCGATTGGCGATGTTGTTTTGAGTGGCGGCGAAGTTGCGGCATGTCTGGTGATCGAAGCAACTGCGCGATTGTTGCCAGGCGCAATGGGCAACGAAGCTTCGCCTGTTTCAGAAAGTTTTGGTGTGTCGCGAATGCTTGAAGAGCCGCATTACACACGACCTGCAGAGTTTCGCGGATGGGAAGTTCCGGAGGTTTTGCGCAACGGCGATCACGCCAAGATTGAGCGCTGGAGGCGAGCGCAAGCGTTGCATCGCACCGTACGCTCTCGTCCTGACCTCATAGAACGCCGTGGTGGCTTGAGCAGCGTCGAAAAGAGGCTGTTGGAAGAGTTCCCTTGTGTGCCGTATCCTGAAAGACCTCTATGAAACCAACAGACATCGTCGATAAGCAAACTCTTCGCACTGACATTCCAAAGGTCGGTCCCGGCGATGAAGTGAAAGTTCATGTTCGCGTCGTTGAAAGCGGCAAAGAGCGAGTTCAGATTTTTCAAGGCAACGTAATCTCGGTTTACGGATCAGGTGTCGCCGAGAGCTACACAGTGCGAAAACTCAGTTACGGCGTGGGTGTCGAGCGAACTTTCCCAATGCACAGCCCGTCGGTTGCAAAACTTGAAGTGGTTAAGCGCGGCGATGTGCGTCGTGCGAAGCTCAACTACTTGCGTGAGCGAACTGGTAAGTCGGCCAAAGTTCGCGAACTTCGCGAAGACCAATAAATTTCGTTGTTTTTCTGCCAGTCGATTTAGTCGGCATCCACATTGAACACTGACGATCTCGAACAATTCGAGGCCGAGCGTGAATTGCAATTGGCTCAAGAATATTCTGACGTCGTAAAACTATTTAAGTTCGCAGTCGAAACAGATCGCCGGTTTTATCTGGCCAACAATGTCGATGTAAAGGTCGTAGCCGAGGGTGTGCGACCGCTACTTGAGGTGACGCTTAGCGACGCATGGGTGTGGGATCTATACCGCAAGAGCCGGTTCGTGCCGAAGGTGCGAGTGATGAGTTTCAAAGACCTGAACATCGAAGAACTGCCGCCTCAAGACGCGTAAGTCGCGATCGCTTGACTGCGCGCGAGCGTGCGGTTGTGCGCATGGCGCGAGCCCGATGGGCAGAAGATTTAGTTGCCGGTTTTTATCAGCGCAACGGTTACGAAATTATTGCTCGAAATTGGCACTGTCGTGAAGGTGAACTCGACTTTGTGGCTGTTTTGCAAGAGGCGCGAGTCAAGACAGTTGTCGTTGTCGAAGTGCGGGCACGAGCATCAAATTATTTTGGCTCGGCACTCGAATCGGTAACGCCGGCAAAACAAAAAAAACTGCGCAGTGCAGCAAAAAAGTTTTTGGCTAGTCAATTAGTCAATTACAGTGCTGTGCGTTTTGATGTCGCGTCCGTTATGGGAGTGAAAATTGAAATTGTGCGCGATGCTTTTTAGTTTGAGGTGCGGCGATCCCAGCAGGCATAGTGCCAGTGTCGACGTAAGTCCGGTGCCTCTGATGGCACGCATACGTAATGACCTGTGCCCTTGGCAATTTCTTGGTTGCAACCAGGGCAGACGTAGCTCTTGAGTGCTTCATAGGGTTGA
>Ga0208004_1000626_pt1 | contig 13751 bp, 10 predicted proteins | sample DEB08_DNA_6_FD_184522 | JGI IMG/M metagenome (GOLD analysis project Ga0208004, IMG submission 184522) | Aqueous microbial communities from the Delaware River and Bay under freshwater to marine salinity gradient to study organic matter... | ecosystem: Environmental > Aquatic > Marine > Coastal ...
TCACTCTCCGCAGATCCGCAAGCGCTCGAATTAGCTCAATCGCGAAGGGCAGCCTTGAGCTCCTTTGCCAAGAAGTATGGCAAATCAAGTGATAAAAACGAAGCACTTACTGAGGCAATTGATAAAGCAGAGGGAGCAAGAAATCGAATTAAGGATTTGAGTGGGGGAGATGATCGCCTAGCTGAAATGGGCAGAGAGCTAGAAGAACTGCGAACTAAGCTTCTTGATACCTCAGAAACTTTGAGTGTTCTTAGAGCAGATTCAGCGAAGAAGCTCTCTTCATCTGTTACTAAAGAGTTAGTGGAGCTTGCTATGGCTAAGGCAGTATTTGAAGTAAGAGTCGAAAGTAAAGATGGGAAGAGTGATGATCATTTCTCACCTTTTGGGCTAGATGAAGTTTTCATGCTATTTACCGCTCATAGCGGTGGGGAGTTGCTTGCAGTGTCAAAGGCTGCAAGTGGTGGGGAGCTATCTCGTTTGATGTTGGCACTTGAAGTTGTCCTAGCTGGCTCTTATCCACTGGGCACATACGTATTTGATGAGGTTGATGCTGGCGTTGGAGGCAAGGCTGCACTTGAAGTTGGAAGAAGGCTAAGAAAACTTGCTATGAATTCACAAGTAATTGTCGTTACTCATCTGCCGCAGGTTGCGCTCTGGGCTGATAATCACATCTTGGTTGAGAAAGATAGCAACGGTCTTCTCTCATCGACATCAATTAAATCCTTAAGTGATCAAGAGCGTGAGATTGAGATAGCTCGAATGCTCTCAGGCATTGAAGAATCAGAACACGCCCAAGATCACGCTCGGGAGCTGCTCAATTTACGCTTCAGCGATGTTGGCTGATAAGTTTGCCTTCCATGACCGCCCCTCATGTGACCAAACATCTCTTTGTCACCGGCGGAGTCGCCTCAAGTCTTGGTAAAGGTCTAACCGCATCTAGTTTAGGTCGCCTGCTTGTCGCCCGCGGCCTTAGAGTCACAATGCAAAAGCTTGATCCCTACATCAACGTTGATCCAGGCACGATGAATCCTTTCCAGCACGGCGAAGTATTTGTTACCGATGATGGAGCAGAGACCGATTTAGATATCGGCCACTATGAGAGATTTCTAGATACCAACCTTCATGGTTCAGCTAATGTCACAACTGGTCAGATCTATCAGAGAGTTATTGCAAGAGAGCGCCATGGTGAATATCTAGGTGAAACGGTGCAAGTTATTCCTCATATCACCAATGAGATTAAAGAGCGCATTCGCGCGATGGCAGCTCCCGATATCGATCTAGTTATTACTGAAGTTGGTGGAACTGTTGGCGATATTGAATCTCTCCCATTTTTAGAGGCAGCAAGACAGATTAGGCAAGAAGTTGGTAGAGATAACGTCTTTTATCTTCATGTCTCACTTGTTCCATATATCGGCCCATCAGGGGAGTTAAAGACAAAACCAACGCAGCACTCAGTCCAAGCTCTCCGCTCTATTGGAATATCGCCAGATGGCATTGTTCTTCGCTCAGATCGAGCAATCCCGCAAGGTGTTAAGAAGAAAATTTCACTTATGTGCGATGTTGATTTAGAAGCGGTAGTTGCAGCAGTTGATGCTCCATCAATTTATGACATCCCTAAAGTACTCCATAGCGAGGGGCTTGATTCCTATATTGTCAGAAGGCTTGATCTAAAGGCCCATGAAGTTAAGTGGGGGCAATGGGATTCACTACTTGAGCGAGTGCATAACCCCGCCCATAGCGTTAAGGTTGCTTTAGTTGGAAAATATGTCGATCTTCCAGATGCTTATCTTTCAGTCACAGAAGCTCTAAGAGCTGGCGGCTTTGCTAATAACGCTAGGGTTGAAATTGAGTGGGTAGCAAGTGATGAATGTGCAACAGAAGCTGGTGCAAAAGCAAACTTAAGTGAGGTCGATGCAATCTGTGTTCCGGGCGGCTTTGGAGTAAGAGGTATTGAAGGAAAGCTCGGAGCTCTTAAGTATGCAAGGGAAAATAAGATTCCCTCACTTGGCCTCTGTTTAGGTCTGCAATGTATGGTTATTGAGATAGCTAGAAATATCCTCGGTTTAAAGCGGGCTAACTCTGCTGAATTTGATCCAGACACTGATGCACCAGTTATTGCAACTATGGCAAGTCAGGTAAAAATCGTTAATGGCGAGGCCGATATGGGTGGGACGATGCGCCTAGGTCTATATAGGGCAATTCTTGCCAAAGGATCAATTGTTGAGAGTTGTTATCAAGCCCCTGAAATATCAGAGCGCCATAGACATCGCTACGAAGTCAATAATTCCTACCGCAAAGAGCTAAGTGAAGCAGGGTTAGTCTTTAGCGGCACATCGCCAGATGAGAATTTAGTTGAATTTGTTGAGCTTCCACGAGAGGTTCATCCGTTCTATGTGGGAACTCAAGCTCACCCAGAATTTAGATCAAGGCCTACTAGAGCCCATCCACTCTTTGCTGGCCTAATTAAGGCCGCGCTAGAACGTGGATGATAGATCCTCGATTGAAATATTCCTCAATCACTGCGCAATTGAGCGAGGGCTAGCTAAGAACACTCTTTCTTCTTATAGAAGAGATCTCGAGAAGTTTTTAAGTTATCTTAATCAAAATCAGAAAAGACTTTCTAGTATCACTCCAAGTGATGTAGCGGCCTTTCTTCACACTCTAAGAGAAGCGAATCTAAACGAGTCAAGTATTGCTAGAAACGCTGTTGCTTTGAGAAGTCTCTTTGCATTTATAGCCAAAGAAAGCGGCGTTGAAAGTATTGCCAAAGAGATTCTTGTCCCACGCAGTGCTAAGAGATTACCCAAAGCCTTAAGTATTGATCAGATCGCATCACTTATTAATAGCTGCGTCGATGATTTATCAGGTATTAGAGATAGAGCGATATTGGAGCTGCTCTATGCAACGGGGGCGAGAGTTAGCGAAATAATTGCATTAAATCGATCTGATATTTCCCAAAATAACCAAGAGGGCGTTGAAGCCATAACTATTCGAGTCCGTGGCAAAGGGGGAAAGGAGCGTTTAGTTCCGGTTGGAAGTTATGCCAGATTGGCTTTGGATCAGTATCTAACGAGATCTCGTCCGGTCTTTGCCAAGGATCTAAAGGAAGAAGCTCTCTTTCTTAATGAAAAAAGAGGAACTCGTCTCTCGCGCCAGAGCGCCTGGCAGATTGTTATTGATGCCGCAAAGAGATCGGGGCTAGATGAGGCGATTTCTCCGCATGGATTTAGGCATTCTTTTGCTACCCATCTACTTGATGGGGGAGCAGATATTAGGGTGGTGCAAGAATTGCTTGGACATGCCTCGGTAACAACAACTCAAATCTATACCCTGGTAACTATTGATAAATTACGTGAGAGCTATGCAAGCGCTCACCCAAGATCAAAATAGAACTATCTACCTCGAAGTCTTCTAGCAATAATTGATTGATCGCCCTTTGCCTCTAAATCTGCAATAACAATTGCAAGAGATTCACGCACGATTCGACCTCTATCAACAGCAAGACCAAGATCTCCTCTTAAGTGAAGTCTTGCTTGCTCTAAATCAAAGAGTTCTTCAGGAGATAGATAAACGGTAATTTTCTCATCATGTTTCTCTCGTCCTGATGGTCCTTTATCTAAACCAGTTGCGCGACGTCTTGGGGTTTGTCTAACTCCAGTTGACTTTGGAGCAGCTTTTGCAACGGTGGCAGTTGTCGGACGGTTGGTGTGAGCAACTTCAACCTCTTCAACACTTTGATCTGGAACAGCGCTAAGAGTTGTCTTTCTAAATAACTCATCTGCTCCTGGCAAACTAATGCGTCTTGTCATCGAACTCCTCCATTGGCAATTATTTCTCTGGCAAGTCTGCGATAAGAAGCAGCTCCAACTGAGGAGCTGGCATAGGAAGTGATTGGCTCGCCAGCAACAGTTGTCTCTGGGAATCTAACGGTTCTAGCAATTGTGGTATCAAATACTTGAGTTGGGAAGGCTTCACTGATTCGCTCTAAAACCTCGCGACTATGAACAGTTTTTCTATCAAACATTGTTGGCAAGATTCCAAGAAGCTCGATATCTGGATTGGTATTGGCCTTTACTTTCTTGATGATGTCATCAAGGAGAGCCACACCTCTAAGCGCAAAATACTCACATTCCAGGGGCACTAGAACCCAGTGCGAAGCGGTGAGGGCATTAACGGTTAGAAGGCCAAGTGATGGCTGGCAATCAATAAGGATGACATCGTAGAAGTCAGTGACAGTAGAGAGAACTCGCTTTAAAATCTTTTCACGAGCAATTACATTTACTAAGCCACCTTCAGCGCCAGATAAATCCTCATGAGCTGGGATCATATCCATGCCAGGAACACTGGTTTTTAGAAGGAAATCTGAGACCTGTGTTGATTCATCCATAAGCAGGTTATAGACAGATCCCTCGATATCTCTGGTTGAAACATTAAGTCCAATGGAGAGTGAGTGTTGTGGATCAAAATCAATTAGAAGAACTCTTCTTCCAAGTTCTGCAAAAGCTGCGCCGAGATTAATCGTAGTTGTAGTTTTACCAACGCCACCTTTTTGATTAACAACGGAAATAATCTTGGCATCGCCATGTTCTACTAATGGCGCTGGATATGGAAAATCCTTAGCAGGCTTTCCCAATACTGAAGAAGATGTGACAATTTCAGAATCAGCTTTTGAAAATGTCGATTTAGCGTTCAAGCGAGATATCTCTGAAGCACTTTTTGCCATGGCCAGACTTTAACCACCGCTTATCGCGATATTGGCTGCGACACGCATAGACTTGCCAGACTATGAATGAAGTTTCTGAACAACCCTCAAGTAATACTTTAGCCTCTCCTGCGCAAAGTATTAGTGAGGGAAGAGTTGCGGGTTTCTCGGTTCACTTAGAAAACTTCGATGGACCCTTTGATTTATTGCTTCAACTTATCTCAAGACATCGAATGGATATCACCGATGTTGCAATCGCCACCGTAACTGATGAATTTATTAGCTATATCCGCGAACTTGAGAAAACTGAAGCGGGTTGGAAATTAGATCATGCCAGCGAATTCGTAGTTGTTGCCGCTACTTTATTGGACCTAAAAGCAGCTCGGTTATTGCCATCTGGCCAAATTGATGATGAAGAAGATCTCGCACTTCTTGAAGCTCGCGATCTGCTCTTTGCTCGCCTCTTGCAATATCGCGCTTTCAAAGAGATAGCTTCAATCCTTTCGGAGCGCATCCTTGAACAGGAGAAGACCTTTGCCCGCGCAGTTTCCCTTGATCCAGTCTTCGCAGCTCTACTACCTGAGGTTTTAATAGGCGTTACGCCAGAGAGATTCGCAGCGATCGCAAACCGCGTTCTAACCCCCAAAACCGCTCCAACCCTTTCTGTGGAGCATCTCCATCTGCCGCTAGTTAGCGTCGCTGCCGAGGCCCTTGGGGTGGTATCAGCTTTAAGAAGGCATAAAACAATGAGTTTTAGGGCCCTAGTAAGCGATGCGGCAAATACCTTAGTTGTGGTTGCTAGGTTCCTAGCACTCCTTGAACTCTTCAAAGAGGGTTCAGTCAGATTCGAGCAGGTAGTTGCTCTAGGAGAGCTACAAATCACCTGGGTTGGAAGCGTTGAAGGTGAAATTAGAGTTAGTGATGAGTTTGATCGCCCAGCTCTAGTTGAATCAAACGATGATGGGGTAGAAGAAGGGGGCGAAAATGTCTAATCGCGAACTGGAACGTTCAATCGAAGCTATATTGATGGTTGTCGAAGAACCTGTTTCAGAAGTAGTCCTCGCCCAGATAATCGAAGCCCCAACAGAGCAGATCCTTGAATCGCTCAATGCTCTTGCAGCCTCCTATGAAGAGCAGGCACGGGGTTTCACTCTCAAGCAGATCTCTGGTGGTTGGCGCTTTTATAGCCATCCTGACTTGGCGCCACTAGTTGAAAAATTCGTCTTGGATGGCCAGCAAGCAAAACTCACACAAGCAGCCCTGGAAACACTTGCTGTGATTGCATATCGCCAACCGATTTCAAGGGCTCGAGTCTCAGCAATCCGCGGAGTTAATGTAGAGGCGGTTATGAAGACTCTGGTGACTAGAGGGCTAGTGGAGGAGTGCGGAATTGAGCATGAGACTGGAGCGATTCTCTATCGAACTACCCATTACTTCCTGGAGAGAATCGGACTCAATCGCGTTGAAGATCTTCCGGCTTTAGCGCCCTTCTTGCCTAATATCGATGGCCTTGATGAGGTAATTGCATCTCTTACTGAGTGAGTAGGATGGGCCGCTATGGCCGAACTAGTAAGACTTCAAAAATTTATGGCCGATTGTGGCGTAGCTAGCCGTAGAGCCTGCGAAGAACTCATCGAACAGGGCCGGGTCAAGGTTGATGGCAAGGTAATGCGCATTCAAGGACTCAAAATTGACCCGATAAAGACTAAAGTTGAGGTTGATAATGAAACAATTTCAGCCGTAAAGAACAAAACTTATCTCGCGTTTCATAAACCTTTAGGCGTTTTGTCCACCATGTCAGACCCAGAAGGTCGCCCCTGTCTAAGTGATTTTTTTCTTGACTGGCAAGAGCGCCTATTTCATGTAGGGCGCCTAGACAAAGAGACTGAAGGTTTAATCATTGTTACCAATGACGGCCAATGGGCTCATGAAGCCACACATCCCTCTTTTGAGGTTAAGAAAACATATCTCGTTGCCACAGAGGAAACTCTGCCAAGGGCAGCATTCGATCTTCTCTCTAGAGGGGTTGAATTGGATGATGGTTTAGCTCGCCCCTTGGCAGTCAATCGTTTTGGTGGCTTTATTGAAATCGTCATTCATGAGGGAAGAAATCATGTGGTTAGAAGAATCTTTGATGAGATTGGATTTCCAGTTACTCGCTTGATCAGAACAGCCTTTGGCTCGATAAAGCTGGGGGAGCTACCTAGTGGCAAATGGCGAGCGCTAAATGAAGTTGAAATAACAAATCTATAAGTAGCTTAAACGTTTAATAGTTTTGACCATTTATTGACATTAACAAATATTGCTTTATCGATATAACCTTTTTTGAACATGTATAAATCATGGATATGTCGACATTGTTGAACTGATTCTGCGTGTCTAAAGTCGATATATGGTTATTTGCCTTGAACTCTCTGCCTTCGGTAAATTGTCGATAATTTCTAGCAAGAGCACTGAAACAGAGATAGCTATAAGTCGATTAAACACTATAACGGCTTCCCACGAGAGAGAGGGCAAGACGGGTAAAATCTGAAAGTGTTCGTGCGAGCAATACGAGGAGCTATTCAGATAGACCGTGATGATCCGGTCTTGATGCAAGAGGCTGTCGTCGAACTAGTTTCAAAAGTTCTTGAGGCTAATCGACTCACTAGTGCCGATCTGATCTCTCTTCTTTTTACCTGCACCCCAGATCTGGTTAGCGACTTTCCGGCTGCTTCAGCCAGAGCCATGGGCCTTGAGAAAGTTCCTTTAATCTGCGCGGTTGAAATGGCTGTGCCAACAAGCCTTCCAAGAACGATTCGTTTGATGCTCCACTGCCACACAGAGCTGAACCAGGATCAAATTTCACATATTTACCTTCGCGGCGCGGTCACTCTTCGCAAAGATATAGCTCAGTAATGAGTGCGCAGGCTTCTCCTCAGATTCAGTCAGTAAAGATTGTAGGTGCTGGCTTAATTGGCACTTCAATCGCGTTAGCTCTAGCGCATCAAGGGGTATCTGTATCCATAGATGATGCGGATCAGAAAGCTTTGGCTCTTGCCAAAGATCTCCTGGCGCCGTATTTAAAGGCAGAGGGCGAAGAGAGAAGAGAATTTGATCTAGTTATCATCGCAACTCCGCCAGCATCTGTCGTTTCTGCGCTAAAAGCTGAATTTGCTAGAAACTCTAAATCAATATTTATAGATGTTAGTAGTGTTAAAACTAACCTTATACAAGAGATAGAAGCATTACCGGCTCTTGCAGAACAATTTGTTGGAACTCACCCAATGGCTGGCCGCGAAGTTTCAGGGACATCTTCGGCTCAAGCAGATCTCTTCAATGGCAGAGCGTGGATTATTACTCCAACTACCAACTCTTCGGAGCGCGCCATTGCAATGGCAAAAGCGCTAATTCAAACTCTTGGGGCAAGTAGTTATGAAATGAGCGCCAGAGAACACGATCATTTAATGGCCAGAATCTCACACCTTCCTCAAATCGCATCCACGCTAATAGCAAGTGAAATTCAAGAGTTAGGCGCAGGTCTTGAGCTCTCAGGACAGGGCCTTAGAGATATGACCAGAATTGCTGGAAGTGATGGTGCGCTTTGGAGCGAGATACTTTTAGAAAATAAAGATGAAGTTCTAAGCACTCTCGATCAATTCATTTCAAAAGCGCTGGCACTTAAAGGCGCAATTTCTGAATCTAAACCAGAAGAGATTAAGACTCTCTTTCTCAAGGGAAATTCAGGACGAGCAAAAGTTTCTGGCAAACATGGCGCTAAGCCAAGAAATTATCTTCAGCTATTGGTAGTCATTAAAGATGAACCAGGAGCTCTGAGTAAATTATTTACTGAATGCGCTCAAATCAAAGCCAATATTGAAGATCTATCGATTGAGCACTCACCCGGTCAAGAAAGTGGTTTAATCACACTAGCCTTCTCTCCTGAAGATGGAGAGCGAGTTGAAGCTCACCTAAAGAAGAGAGATTGGAAGGTTCATCGCCGATGACAGTGGTAGTTGCGATGGATGGTCCAAGTGGATCTGGAAAATCATCCACTGCAAAAGCTATTGCAAAGCGAGCTGGTTGGTTATATCTAGATACTGGCGCGCTTTATCGCGCAGCTACCTGGCTTGCAATTGAGAAAGCGATAGATAGCGCAGAGGAATTATTAGTGGCGCTTAAAAGTTCGCCAATTCTTTTTAAAACCGATCCGAGCAATCCCATCACGCTATGCGGGGGAGTAGATGTATCTGAGACGATAAGAAGTGCTGAAGTTACCTCAGCTGTTTCAAGAGTGAGTAGTTGGCCGGAGCTAAGAAAAGAATTAGTAGCGCTGCAGAGAAATATTATTGAGAGTGCAAAAAATGGAATTGTTGTTGAAGGCAGGGATATCGGAACTGTTGTTGCCCCTGGTGCAAATCTAAAGATCTGGCTCCAGGCAGATATCAATGCAAGAGCAATTAGGCGCGATTTAGAGGATAAATCAAGGGGTTTAGAGACAAGCTCGCCGGATAGCGTTGCAGTATCCCTATCAAGTAGGGATCAGGTCGATAGCACCCGGGCAGTTTCTCCACTTAGAAAGGCAGAAGATGCCATCGTCGTTGATTCAACGAATCTAACTCTTGATGAAACTGTTGGCTATATCTGGAATATTCTAAAGAGCAGAAGTCTTATTGGACTTCCAAGAGTTGTGATAGTTGGAAGGCCAAATGTTGGTAAATCCACATTGGTTAATCGCATCATCGGCTCTCGTGAGGCGATTATTGAAGATACCCCAGGTGTAACAAGAGATCGAGTTAGCTATGAGGCAGAGTGGAATGGCAAAACCTTTATGGTTATCGATACCGGAGGATGGGAGCCAACCTCTGAAGGTATTGCTCTTAAAATCTCAGATGCCGCAGAGTCTGCCATCTCAGATGCTGATCTAGTTCTCTTTGTAGTTGATGCTCAAGTTGGCCAGCAATCAGATGATGATGCTCTGATATCTGTGCTTCGTAAATCAAAAAAGCCTGTGATGTTAATTGCCAATAAAGTTGATTCTGAAAAAGATGAACTAGATGCCCATTCGCTATGGAATCTTGGTTTAGGTGAACCTCATTTTATTTCTGCAGCCCATGGAAGAGGTAGTGGTGATCTTCTAGATTTAATCGTTTCACAGCTTCCAGAAGTGGGAGCAAGTCGGATTGATGATGGATATCGAAGGATTGCAATTGTTGGAAGACCTAATGTTGGCAAGAGTAGTCTTTTAAATTCTTTTGCTGGCTCCACTCGCTCGCTAGTAGATGATGCAGAAGGAACAACAAGGGATCCAGTAGATGAGCTAATTGATCTAGGCGATAAAACCTGGCGCTTTATTGATACTGCGGGAATTAGAAGAAGGGCTCATCAAGCCTCTGGCTCTGAGTATTACGCAGCCCTTCGAACAGAGCGAGCCATTGAAAATGCCGAAGTGGTCATCATGATTATCGATGCCTCAACCCCTATTACTGAGCAGGATTTAAGAATCATTACTATGGTTGAAGATTCTGGAAAAGCTTTAGTTATTGGTTTAAATAAGTGGGATCTAGTTGATGAAGATCGGCGAGTAGTTCTAGATAAAGAGACTGAACGAAACTTTGAACAGGTGGAGTGGGCCGAGCGGGTAAATATCTCAGCCAAGACAGGTTGGCATAAAGATAAATTACTTCCAGCTATTCAAAGATCTCTGGAAAGTTGGGAGTCAAGGGTTCCTACTGGCAGGCTTAACTCTTTTCTTGGTCAGCTAATCGGGAGTAATCCACCTCCTATTAGAGGCGGAAAGCAACCTAAAATTCTCTTTGCCACTCAAGCTGGTATTGCTCCGCCCACCTTCATTGTCTTTGCAACAGAATTTCTAGAAGCCTCCTATCGTCGATTTATTGAAAGGCGGCTACGGGAAGAATTTGGGTTTTCAGGCTCACCAATTAGAGTCTCTGTTCGCATAAGAGAGAGATAAGACGAAAGAAAGAAGAAAAAGAGAAGAAAAAGAGAAGAAAAAAAGATAATTATTGAAGAAATTTATAGAATTTCTCTAAAGTATACGTAGTGTCGCGGGACGTAGCGCAGCTTGGTAGCGCACATGGCTGGGGGTCATGTGGTCGGAGGTTCAAATCCTCTCGTCCCGACTCAATAATCTGGCTAATATATTTTTTTTGGATTTTTTTGGATAATAAGTGATATCGTTATAAGTCCCAGTGGCGTCAGCAATCACCCCTCGGCCGTATTAAGAGGAAGGTGAAACTGTGGAGTTTACAAAAGATTGGAAACTTGAGGCGAATAACGCACTTCTGGTAGAAGATGAAGGCGATGATCGCTTAAAGATTAGATTATTACTAGAGGTAATGGGTTTCACGGTTCATGAAACTCCATCAGCAATTGAGGCTCGAGAGCTCTTCGTCCTTAGAGACTATAGCCTTGCTGTAATTCACCTCGGTCATGCCCCTCTTGCAAGCATCGAAATTTGCCGCTGGGTTCGAGCAGAATCGACAGTGCCGATACTGATGCTTACCAAGCGCGGTGAAGTAGTTGATGAAGAGATGGTCATGGGCGCTGGCGCGGATGATTATGTGAGCAAGCCAATTGACGAGAAGATCTTTACTTCGCGAGTTCTCCAGCAGCTAAAACGAGGTCAATCTCAGAGAGCTCCGAGGGCAAATATCATCTCCTGGCGCACTCTGGAAATGGATTTAACCGAGCATTCCTTCAAAGTTGGCGGCAAAATTGTTGAACTAACAAATACCGAATACCAATTCCTGCAGCTGCTTATGGAGAATCCAAGGCGGATATTTAGCAGAGAGCAGATTCTTGCAGTTATTGGCTCCCTTAGAAGAAGTTCAAGTGATCAAGTTGTAGATTCCCACGCATCGAGAATCCGCAAAAAGATAAGAGAAAATGGTGGCCCAGAGGTCATCTCGGTGATTAGAAGCGTTGGCTTTAGATTGGCCGACCCGTTAACTAAATAACAAAGCGACCTCGCGAATTAGCTTTAGCAACAGATAGAAATATATCTGTATCTATTCGGTAATTTGAAGCGTTGGCTTAAGATTGTCCGACCCTAAAGATATGCAGATGAAAACCATGCTGAACGTTGTCGAAGATTAAGAAAATTAAAGTGAGGAGTGACAGCGTAAAGACAGGCAGTCAACAGACATACAATTGAGAAAAAGTAGAAGAAGAACAGAAAACAAACTACAAGGCAATTCATTTTTGACAGTCAATAGAAAGAGTGTCGCAAGAGATTAATCGTAGACTCTAAAGCGTGTTACGCATTGGAGATAAGAGCTATTTAAGATTGAGCGTAGAGCTTAATCTAAGTCGGCGCATCACTGGCCTTTTCCTAACGACACAAATTCTCTCGTTCTTAATAACCCTACCAGTCTCCTCTTCTTATGCTCACGGTAGTGCAATGAATGCACCATTACTTACAGCATCAAAAGAAGTAACAGAATCGCAAGAATTGAAGGGAGATCAAGTTGCCAATGTTAAGCAAAAGAAATCATCGAATAGGTTAAGTAAGACCTTTGTAATTTGCACTTCGAAACTTAGTGGGGCTCGGACATTGTTTCAAACCGGAAAATGTCCCACGAGCTTGTTTGATAAAACCACGTGGTTTGCTCAAAAGACAGCACCGGCAAAGCCGGCAGGTGCTAAATCATTTTGCGTTCAAATTTGCACAAGTAAAACCACAAAAAAAGTGGCTGTAAAGACAAATTGTGATCTAAAAAAGGAGCTCTCTGCAACTTACGTTCGTTGGTTAGGGACACCTGCAAAACCTCCAGCGCCAAGAGTTCTACCTGAGAGCCTTGGTAGTGTGCAGCTGGAGATTATTCCTCCGATCAGTGATGGCGGAGCAAAGATTATTCGCTATGACGTTTTAGCTTCTCCTGGAGATTTGAGATTAACTGTGTCACGAAAACGCAAATTTACAACTTTAAGTGGAATGGTTCCTGGCACCCTGTATCTCATTTCTGTTGCAGCAGTAAATAATCAGGGAGCTAGTGTTAAGTCAGAGGTGCAATTTTTAGCCCCCAATCTTCCCAGTGCGCCAGTTATTAAGGAGATCTCTAGCACTGGATCTAATAAAGCACGAATATTTTTTGAACCTTCATCCTTTGATGGGGGAGCTGCAATTACCAGATATAGCGCTTCGGCTATCGCTAGAGGCAACGAAATCATCGCTTTAAATTCCTCTGTAATCTCGCCAGGGGTTTTAGAGGTTCATGGCCTGCCAAATGCGACGACTTTAGCTTTCTTTATCTCAGCTCATAACGCTGTAGGCGCATCTCTGCCTTCGGATATCTCAATCTTAACAACCGGAGCACTTAGAGTAATTAATGTACCTACTATTGGGGGATTAATTGCCCCCGTGACTGGCGCGCTGCCAATTACATCTGTTAACGGTGGCAATGGGTATTCTGGAACAGTTTCTTGGTTTGGATCGCCAACTACTTTTGCAGCATCTACCGTCTACATAGCCACGATAAATTTAACGCCTTCAACTGGCTTCACACTTTCTGGAGTTCTGGCAAACTTCTTCACAGTTAGCGGCGCATCTCTAGTCACTAACTCTGCCAATTCGGGTGTGGTCACGGCCGTATTTCCAGCAACGGCTCTAGGAGCTGGCCTTGTTCCAACATTTGCAACACCAACTCCAACTTCCAGTGGCTTTACGGTTCAGATCACAAATTATGACGCGACATATATCTGGGTTGGAACTGCAAACGCATCTGGAGCAGTATCGATTAGCGGATCAGGACTTGTCACAGTTATAGGGGTTGCAGCTAATACCTCATCGGCTCTAACCATCACAACTATTCGCAGTGGCTTTGCCAATGGTGCGGCGACTGTCTCTGCAACATCCACTATCGGAAGTCCAGTCTTTACCCTCTCATCTTCATCTGAGGTAAGAGTTGTAAATACCGCTGCAACTGGATTTACTCTGAATTCAACCGGGGGAGCAATAGCGAGTTTTGCTATCTCACCGGCTGCACCTAGCGGCATGAACTTTAGTACTTCAACTGGCGCATTTAGCGGAACTCCAAGTGCGGTTGCC
>Ga0208004_1000628_pt1 | contig 13732 bp, 14 predicted proteins | sample DEB08_DNA_6_FD_184522 | JGI IMG/M metagenome (GOLD analysis project Ga0208004, IMG submission 184522) | Aqueous microbial communities from the Delaware River and Bay under freshwater to marine salinity gradient to study organic matter... | ecosystem: Environmental > Aquatic > Marine > Coastal ...
GGGCCAGTGCCAACGAGAGCGTTTACATCGATGCCGTGATCGGCAACAAGGCGACGCACAACTGGTGACAGAAGTTTTTTCGAAACATTTGGGGCGATCGCCGTTCGCGTTGCAGTTGCAACCGCCACGGCTGGTCGAGCGACGGGCGCTGGCGCAGGCGCTGGTGCTGGTGCTGGTGCTTGTGCAGGCTGAGCAACAGGTGCAGGTGCAGGCGCCGGTGCAGGTTGAGCAACGGGTGCTGGCTGTGCAACAGGTGCTGGCGCGGGCGCTGGCGAAACAGGCGCTGCAGAAGCATTCGCCGCACCAACAACTGCAATCACAGTGCCGACCGGAACCGTGTCGCCTTCATTAACTCGAATTTCAGTGAGCGTGCCAGCAACAGGTGACGGCACCTCTGTATCAACTTTGTCGGTTGAGACTTCGAATAACGGTTCGTCAGCAGCAACAGTGTCACCAACTTTTTTGAACCAACGAGTAATCGTGCCTTCGGTGACGGTTTCGCCAAGTTGCGGAAGTGTGATGTCAGCCATTTGATTTGCTCTCTATCTCGTAAATACTAGTTTTTTCGCACGGCACGACGCTCGGTTTGTCATGCGTTAAAGCTTCTGCCTGTGAGTGAAAGAACGGTTTCACCAAAGAGTTCGCTCAAACTTGGGTGCGGCATTATGAATTCGGCGATCTCGTCGACTGAAGCCTCCCAGTTGACAGCCAAATAACCGGCAGCCAACTGCTCTGTCACCCATGGACCAACCATGTGCACACCCAGAACTTGACCGGCTGAACCGTCACGATTTTTCTTTGCGATCACTTTCACGAGTCCATCGGTTTCTCCGAGAATCATCGCACGTGAGTTTGCACGAAACTGATGTTTAGCGACAACAACATCATGGCCAGCAGCACGTGCTTGCTCTTCTGATGGCCCAGCCCACGCAACTTCTGGATGACAATAAATTGCCCACGGCACTCGGTCATACATAACTGGCGAAACACTTTCGCCACGCATGTGTTTGACTGCCAAAATTGCTTCGGCATACGCAACGTGTGCGAGTTGTGGCGTATTAATAAGGTCGCCGATCGCATAAACATCTGGCTCGCCAGTTCGACAATATTCGTCGACCACGACAAAACCACGATCGTCAACTTTCACGGCAGTGCCCTTGAGTCCGAGTTCGTCAGCAAACGGTCTGCGACCAATCGACATGATTACAACATCACAAACAACTGGGTCGCCAGAGGCAAATGTAATTTGCGTCGAACCATCAGGTTGCTTGCTCTGGCCGGCAACAACTGCCCCAGTGAGAATTGCAATTTTCTTTTTCGCAAAAGTTTTGACAACGACATTGGCCACATCTGGGTCGAGCCCTGGCAAAATTTTTGGCGCACCTTCGATAACTGTGACGGCCGAACCCAGGTCAGCGAAAGTTGATGCAAACTCACAGCCAATTGCGCCACCACCGATGATTGCAATGCGCTTTGGAATTGTGCTCAACATCAAAACTTCGTCTGATGTCATTATCGACCCACCGATTGGAAAACCTTTTATCGTTCGCGGCACCGAACCACTTGCAAGCACAATTTTTGATCCTTGGATTTTTGTTGTTGTGCCGTCAGCCATCGCAATGTTCACTGTGCGATTTGCTTCAAGTGAACCAGTGCCCAAGAAATATGTAACTTTCTTTGACTTTGTAAGGCCCGTCAAACCTTTGACGAGGCCGTCGACGATGCGTGCTTTTCGCGCCTGACTAACGGCGAAGTCAATGCCAGTTGAACTCGCATTGATGCCGAACTCTGATGCGTGAGCTACGTGTCGATTCGCTGCAGCAGTTTCGAGAAACGCTTTTGCCGGAATGCAACCGCGATTTAAACAAGTGCCACCGATTGTGTCGCGTTCAATTAACGCAACTTTCATGCCCGCCGATGCTGCGTAAAACGCGGATGCGTAGCCACCAGGACCTCCACCGATTACGACGAGATCAAATTGGTCTGCCAAGGGGTCTCTTTCTGCGATTTGCCTTATTTATCGTAGCCGTCAGCGTCAAGATCGCGTCAAAGGCTCAGCGTGACATGAGAAACAATTGCACTGAGCCTGCCAACAAAATGGCAACTCCGCAGAGAAGCGAGACAAAGATCAGCTTTCGTGTGCTCACGACTTCAAATACTAGGGCACACAAGGCAAATTCGCCCCACCACATTGCAAATGCGTCAAGCAGTTACTCTGATAAGTGGATGTACTCACCAAAAAAATTCACTCGCAATTTAGTTTTGGTATTTTCACTTTTGCTTGTCTCAAGTTGCGGTCCTGATGGTTCGACAACGACTGCTGAAACTGAATCAACCGAAATTGCCGCAGCAGTCGATTCAACAAACGCGACAGGCACTTCGACGATCGACGCAAAGGCTCAATTCACTGCCACGCTTCTTAGCGGCGCAACTTTTGATAGCGCAACTGTTCTGCAATCTCAACCACTCGCTCTTTGGTTTTGGGCGCCCGGTTGACGGGCTTGCAAATCTGAGTCATCCTCGGTCGAGGCTGCATACAAAACTTTCAAAGGCAAAGTGCAAGTCACTGGCGTCGCCTGGAATGGCAGCGGTGGCGACATGCAAGATTTCGTAAATGAAAACGGTATTTCGTTCACCAACATCAACGACGAACCAGGCGAAATTTTCGCGCGCTTCAATGTGCCCTACCAACCAGCCTGGGTGTTTATCGCCAAAGACGGCACAGTGACGACAAGAATCGGTGTGCTTTCAGATGAAGAGTTAGATCAAGAGTTAACAAAGTTGGCTACTAGTTAATGGGCATTAGATCTTTCGGCAAGCGACTAACTGCAGACAATCTTGAAATCGATTCAGAGCGACTCTGCGAGCGATTCAAAGATTATGACTTTGTCAATATCGCTGACTCACAAACTCGCACTCGAACAAAAATTGCCGGAGAAATCAAGCGCATGCGCATTAAGCCACGCAGTGGTGTGCCTGCCGTCGAACTCGTGATTAACGATGGCACCGGTGAGGCAACAGTTATTTTCAGCGGCCGACGCAACATTCCGGGCGTTGACCATGGCAAATGCATCATGGTTGACGGTGTGCCACATCGCGACGGCGGGCGAACTGTGATCTTGAATCCGGCATACACCCTTCTCGGGTGATTGTTTAGCCAATCAATATTTTTTGAATCGCTGCTTCAGCGTCTTCGGTAATCAGCACCATTACTTCGTCACCTGCGCGCAAAATCGTGTCACTCTCGGGCACCAAAACAACTTGGTCTCGCACGATTGCCACCACGGTTGAACTTCGCGGAAACTTCAACTCTTTCAAAGTTTTGTCGCATGCAGGCGAAGCATCGGCCAAAGTAACTTCGGCAAGTTCGGCTTTGCCGCCCTTGAAATCCATAAGTTTTACGAAGTTGCCAACCGAAACTGCTTCTTGAACGAGACTAGTAATCAAGTGAGGCGTCGAAACTGCGATGTCGATGCCCCACATCTCGTTAAACATCCAATGGTTTTTAGGATTATTAACGCGCGCGATCACACGTGGCGCGCCAAACTCTTGTTTTGCCAACAACGAAACAACCAAATTGTCTTCGTCGTCACCAGTTACGGCAGCGACAACTTCTGCGTCTGCGGCGCCGGCTGCACGAAGCACTTCGACATCGCATGCATCGCCGAGATGCCATCGAACACCTTTGGCTTCTTCTTCTTTGCCATAGTTGCGCACGACGGCGCGATCGTTTTCGACAACAACAACATCATGACCGGCAGCAACAAGTTGCTCGGCTGTGAATCGACCAACACTGCCGCCACCTGCGACTACAACTTTCATGACTTGCCCCGCTTTAAAAACTCGTCAAGCGAATTGACCGAATCTTTTTCAACTGTGAAATAAGCAATGTCACCCTGTTGAACGAGAGTCTTCGCATCTGGGATGACCGCCGCGCTCAAACGGCGCAACGCCGAAATACGTGCACCCTTGATTTCGAGCTCGAGAACTTTTTCGCCAACCAAAGTGTCAGGAAGAGTTCGCTCAACAAGAACGACTGACGAACTCGGGTCGGTCCACTCAACTGCCGGTAAGTCTGGCAAAATTCTGCGCAGAATTCGGTCTGATGTCCACTTCACCGTGGCGACTGTCGCAATGCCAAGACGCTCATAGATTTCGGCGCGCTTCGGGTCTGAAATACGAGCGACAACGTTTTCTATACCAAAACTTTCGCGAGCAACTCGAGCGACCAAAATATTCGAATTGTCACCATTAGTAACAGCAGCAACTGCGCTGGCTTTTTTGATGCCAGCCTGCTCGAGAACATCGCGATCGAAACCGATGCCTGTGATTGTTTGACCAGCGAAATTGTCACGAAGGCGAAAGAACGCATCTGACTTGCGATCAACAACGGCAACACTATGACCTGAAGAAATAAGGCTTAATGCGAGAGTCGAACCAACTCGCCCACAACCGACAATCACTACATGCACGGGTTTCAGCCTACGTCAATGACTGCGTCAAATACAGGCAGTTGTGCGAGGATAGAAGACCGAAATGGTGATTTCTCCGTCTGCACTAAAGCGTTTCTTTATCGGCAAGCCAATTGCCAGCTCTGAAGACGCACATCACAGACTTTCAAAAAAGATTGCACTGCCAGTTTTCGCAAGTGACGCAATTTCGAGCACCGCATATGCAACCGAAGAAATTCTGATCGTATTTTTGTCGCTAGCGGCTGTTGGCATGACAGCGTTCGACTTTTTGGTGCCAATTTCGCTATTGGTAATCGTGCTACTGGCGATTGTTGTCAGCAGTTATCGACAGACGATCTATGCCTACCCAAAAGGCGGTGGCAGTTATGTGGTGTCGCGCGAGAACCTCGGCCGTTCACCTTCGCTCGTTGCCGGCGCTTCGATGCTCGTCGACTACATCTTGACTGTTGCCGTGTCTGTCAGCGCTGGAGTCGCCGCAATTGTCTCAGCTTTTCAAAACTTGGTGCCATACCGAGTCGAACTCTGCATCGGTTTCATCATCATTGTCACACTCGCAAACTTGCGTGGCATTAAAGAGTCGGGCGCCCTTTTCGCGCCTCCGACATATTTATATGTATTGAGCCTTGCATCTCTGATCATCGTCGGGTTGTACAAGGTCTACTTTCAAGATCTCGGGCCGATCGATCACTCTGACGCCTACGCACAAGAACTTTTGTCTGGGCAAAAGACGCTCACACTATTTTTCTTCCTGAAAGCGTTTTCATCTGGTGCCGTCGCATTGACAGGTATCGAAGCAGTTGCTGACGGTGTGCCGGCATTCGAAAAGCCCGAGCCGAAAAATGCCTCAAAAACTTTGATGTGGATGGCTGTAATTCTTGGTACTTCATTTTTAGGTTTGAGCATTCTGGCCCAGAAGATTCAACCGATCAAAGACCACGAAGGCGAGATAAAAATCACCGCACTGGCGCAAATGGCCGAACAGGTCTACGGCGGTCGCAACATCTTTTTCTACATCACGCAGTTCGCAACATTTGGAATTTTGATTTTGGCAGCAAACACCGCGTATGCCGACTTTCCGAGATTGTCTTCGATCATCGCTCGCGACAATTTTTTGCCTCGACAGTTGATGAACCGCGGTGACAGACTCGTGTTCTCAAACGGCATTATTTTCCTCGGCATCGCAGCCAGCATTCTCGTAATCGCATTTGGTGGCATCGTCAACGCCTTGATACCCCTATATGCCGTTGGCGTGTTCACTGGTTTCACTCTCAGCCAGTTCGGCATGCTGGTGCGACATCGAAAACTTAAAGAACCTGGTTGGCAGCTGCGCGCCTTCTTTTCTGGTGTTGGCGCACTGACAACTTTTTTCGTCGCGGGCATAGTCGTTGTCGTTAAGTTCACCGATGGTGCGTGGATTCCAGCCGTTGTAATTCCGACAATGATGGCGATTTTCTTGGCTGTCAATCGTCACTACTCACGAGTGCGATCATTTTTGCGAATCGAAGAGGGCTATGTTGCCCCGCGTCGCACACACACAGTTCTCGTTCTGGTTGGCTCAGTTAATAAAGGTGTACTGCAAGCCGTGAAGTATGCCGAGAGTTTGAGACCCGACAGGCTTTTGGCGTTGTCTGTTGTTGGCTCAGCAGAAGAAAAAGAGAAACTCGTAAATGACTGGGCAAAGTACGGAATGACAGCCGATCTCGAGACTTTAAATGACGACTTCAGAAACTTGACCGACACGATTTTGACTCATATCAATCGCATCGACAACGAAGACAGTGACGACATCATCACCGTTGTAATCCCCGAATTCGTGACGGCGATTCGCTCGCAATGGTTGCATAACCAGTCGGCGCTAGCGATTAAGGCGCGACTGCTCTATCGCAAAAATACTGTTGTTACCTCGGTGCCAATCGTTATTGAGTAACTAGCATTGCCGCTATATGAAAATCATTGTTTCTGGCGCGAGCGGTCTAATCGGTCAACCTCTAGTTGCAAGCCTGCGTAAACGCGGCCACGAGGTCGTGCAACTTGTTCGCCGTGCACCGCGAGCAAACGAAAGTCAATGGAACCCGAGCGCGGGCCAACTTGATGTCGCAGTGCTCGAAGGTGCTGATGCGGTCATTCATTTGTCGGGTGCCGGCATCGGCGATCGCCGATGGACAGCAAAATACAAACAAGAACTGCTCGATAGTCGCACCAAGAGCACATCGCTGTTGGCAACAACTATTGCCAAGTGCAACAAAAAGCCAAGCGTGTTCTTGTCTGGCTCGGCAATCGGCATCTATGGCGCGCGAGGCGACGAACAATTAACCGAGCAGTCGAGCCATGGGATCAGTTTCTTGGCCGAAATTTGCAAACAATGGGAAGCCGCAGCAAAACCTGCAATTGATGCCGGTGTGCGAACTGTCTTTTTACGCACGGGCATTGTGCTGACGCCATTGGGTGGCGCATTGAAGAAACAACTTCCGATATTCAAGTTGGGACTTGGCGGCAAGTTCGGCAACGGCAAGCAGTGGCAAAGTTGGATTTCGCTTGATGATGAAATTGCCGCGATCGAACATCTTTTGACAGCAAATGTTTCAGGTGCTGTCAACTTGACTGCACCGAACCCCGTGACAAATGCTGAGTTTACGAAAGCACTCGGACGCACCTTGCGTCGACCTGCGTGGCAACGAATACCGAAATTCGGACCAAAACTATTGCTCGGTAGTGAACTCGCCGAAGCTTTGCTGTTCACAGGTCAACGAGTGATGCCGACTGAACTGCAAAAATCTGGCTTTGCATTTGCGCATTCGACGATTGACGTTGCGTTGCGCGCTTTGCTCAACAAATGAACCAGCTGCCAACGCGCGTTGACGCCGTTGTCGTTGGTGCGGGCTTGGCAGGTTTAGCGGCCGCACGGCAGATTAAAAGTCGTGGCAGATCTGTAATCGTTGTCGAAGCACAAGACGGCGTCGGTGGTCGTGTGCGCACCGACAAAGTCGACGGCTTTTTGCTAGATCGCGGCTTTCAAGTTTTGCTGACTGCATATCCCGAATTGAAAACCCAAATCGACATGAGTGCACTCAATTTAAAAATGTTTAGTTCTGGTGCGCTCGTGATGCGCGATGGTCGATCATCGGTTGTCACCGACCCCTTTCGTGAACCACGGCGTGCAGCAGCAACAGTTTTTGCACCTGTAGGCACACTCACAGACAAGTTGCGCATCGCCGCGTTGCGCTGGCGTGTAATGCATCGCAATGCCCCCAAGATTCTGAAGAGTGAAGACCTTTCAACAACCGATGCGTTGCGCGATTTGGGATTTTCAGAGACGATGATCGACAGGTTCTTTCGACCATTATTTGGCGGAATTCAACTTGACCCAGAGTTACGAACATCGCGTCGAATGTTCGAAATTATTTTTAAGTCACTAAGTGAAGGGCAAAGTGCATTGCCAGCAAACGGCATGAGTGCAATTCCTGAACAGATGGCGACGAACCTCGGCACAGAAAACATTTTTTTAAATACACAGGCCACGAAAATTGAGACGGGTGCGGTTACGACGGTTGCTGGCCGAGTTGAAACGAGTGCCGTTGTAGTGGCGACTGATCAGCCGAGCGCCAGTGAACTTTTGCGAACGAATGAAATCGCATCGCGTGTTGTTGGCTGTGTTTATTTCTCGGCTGACGCACCCCCAACACACGAGAAATTTGTCGTTCTTGACGGCACTGGTAAAGGCCCCGTTTTGAACGCAGCAATACTGAGCAATATTGCGCCAAGTTATGCGCCGCCTGGCAAACACCTGATCGTGGCGGCACTGCCAGGCATCATTGCTGGCGATCTTGAGGCGATGTCGCGAGACCAATTACGCACCTGGTGGGGACCACAAGTCGACGGCTGGAGTCACATCAAGACATACCGCATCACTCATGCGGGGCCCGAACAACTGCCGCCGTTTAATCCGAAACAAAAAGTTTCACTTGGCAACGGCTTGTTTGTTTGCGGCGATCACCGCGACACGGGGTCGATTCAAGGCGCGCTCTATTCGGGTCGACGTTGTGGTGAAGCAGTGCTCGCATCACTCGCCTAACATCAAACCCATGACGACACCAGACACGAGCGCCCACGACAAGAAAAACAAGGTCGTTTCTGTAATTAAGTTCGTGCCTGCCGAGCCGGTGCAAATTTTTGAGCTTCTTGCAAACCCCACAATGCATTCGGTAATTGATGGTTCTGGTTCGGTTGTCGCACCAAAGTCGTCGGCGCCACAGAGACTCTCGTTGAACGCAACTTTTGGAATGAGCATGAAAAAAGGTGCGCCTTACAAAATTACAAATACTGTTGTCGAATTTGTTGAAGGTAAGCAGGTCGCATGGCGCCACTTTGGCGGACACGTTTGGCGCTACATTCTCGAGCCAACACAAGGCGGCACGATGGTGACTGAACAGTTTTCATACGCCACTTCAAAGTCACCATTAATGCTCAAGTTGGCTGGATATGTTCGCAACAACGAGCGCGACATTCGTAAAACACTCGATAATTTGGCTAAATACTTCGCCGATAAAAAATAGGCTGGGTTCGTGAAACTGCCGCAGGGTTTTGGTGCCTACGTCGCAAACATCGGCATTAAGGACAACTCACAAGATCTGACGCTTGTTGTTGCCGAAAGTACGTGTGTTGCGGCTGGCGTGTTTACGCAAAGCCGTTTTGCTGGCCCGAGTGTTGTACTCAGCCGAGAGAACCTCGCAGACAATTCGGCGCGCGCCGTCGTAGTGATTTCGAAGAATGCCAATGTTGCGACTGGCGCCGAAGGCATGAGCAATGCTCGCGAGGTTGTTGAAACTGTCGCGGCAAAGATTGGCTGTGGGGCAAAAGATGTGCTTATTGCCTCTACCGGTGTTATCGGTCGTCAGTATCCAATGCAAAATGTTCGCACTGGCTTGGCAGCGATACCAAACAAATTCGAAAACACATCTGTTGAAGATGTCGCTCGCGGCATCATGACGACTGACACCGTGCATAAAACTGCCGAGGCTACAATCGCTGGCTCGTCGGCTCGAGTTGTTGGCGTGGCCAAGGGCGTTGGCATGATCGAACCGAACATGGCGACGCTGATAACCATGATGTTTACAGATGCCGATATCGACAAGGCCTCGCTTGATCAGATTTTTCGGTGCGTCATCGATAAAACTTTTAATTGCGTTTCTGTTGACACAGATACATCGACTAGCGATACTGCAATAATTTTGGCAAGTGGCCAAGCGGGTGCAGTTGATGCTGCCTCGTTTGAGACGGCGCTTTACGAAGTCGCGTTATCGCTGACAAAACAGGTTGCCCGCGATGGCGAAGGTGCCGAAAAGTTGATCGAAGTTTGTGTTGATGGTGCGCGCGATGCGCGTCAAGCCAAACTTGTTGCTAAGTCGATCGTTAATTCACCATTAGTCAAGACCGCCGTGCACGGCGCAGACCCGAACTGGGGCCGAGTTGCAATGGCTGTTGGCAAGTGCAGCGACGAACGCGACATTGACGAATCAACGGTCGTGATTCGATTCGGCACACAAGAGGTTTACCCGACTTTTGTCGACGCATCTGGGCTCGATGCACTGAGCAAATATATGCGCAGCGATACCGTGCGAATTCACGTCACGCTCAACACCGGCAACGCCGACTGCACCGTCTGGGGCTGCGATCTAACCGACGGCTACATTCGCATAAACGCCGACTACACAACGTAATTTTTAAAACTCGCGCGCAAGTTTCAGCAGAATTGGTTGATCCAGTTCATGATGGCGGGGCGATATTTGAGAACTGATTTATATTGTGCGACGTCGTCGGGCAAACGCTCGAGCATGGTGCGAATGTTTTGAGCAATTTGTTTGCTGCGCGAGAGATATTCAGGCAGTGGCTGTTGATATCCGCGAATTGTGAACAAAATGCCGCCGGTTTTTGGCAGTCGGCGCAAAGTTTGACGCTCCATACGAATCCATAACTCGTCCGGGGTTTTCACGAGCGGCCCCGTCGGAATTTGCGGTTGAAATAGCGCAGGGTGATCTTGAATGATCCAGTTCGATCGCCACACTGGCTTTTCAACTGTCAGACGTTGAAAATATGTATCAACCGCCGCGCCAACATGATCGGCATACTTGGCTACTGGTTCGTGAATTGCGAGCATGTTGTGCCCCATTTTTTCTGACAACATCCATCGACTCGGGCAACACACAACTGCCGCGTTAAGCAACAATTGTTCGCTGCCATCCTGTGATTTGATCGGTTGCAAAACAGCAAGATCATCAGCAACGAGCAAACTCGCCTCAACAAGTGCATCAATGCCTCTTGACGCCAACTCGACACCCGCCCACGCACTGACAAGTTGTGCGGCTTCTTCAGCAACTTCATCGCCACCGGGTTGTAAACCCACAACTTCGCTGCGACGCGTGGCCAAAAGTTTCTTTTTTAGCTGAACTGTCAAATCAAATTCAGCATCATGTAACAACCAGTTTGAGATTTCTACCGGAAATGTGCCGAGACGGTGTCGAAAGTTATCGCCAACGAGTTGCGGCAAAATCTGCTCGGGTATCGGCATTGCCGAAAACGATGCGGTCTCTGCGGGCGGTGTTTCGTCGAACGGCGTGAACGGATGTCGATGAAGAACGTGGTTACTAGCCACGCGACTTATCGATTCGTCACTTAGGCGGCATGCGAATGCCACCGTCGACACGAATCGACTCGGCATTCATATAACTATTCGTGATGCACTCGACAACCATTGACGCGAGTTCTTCTGGCGCGCCAAGTCGATGCGGAAACAAAACACCCTTTTCAAGATTCGCTTTGAAATTTTCACTGGCTTCACCTTGACCATAAATAGGTGTGTCAATCAAACCTGGCGCAACCGTGTTAACGCGAACGCCAATTGCCGAAAGATCGCGAGCGATCGGCAAAGTCATGCCGACTACTCCACCCTTTGAAGCCGAATACGAAGCCTGACCGATCTGACCGTCGTAAGCAGCAACCGATGCAATGTTGACGATTGCGCCACGCTCACCATTAGCGAGAGGTTCAGTTGTGCTCATCGCTGTGCCAACGATTCGAATGCAGTCGAACGAACCGACCAAGTTGATCGCAATAACTTTTTTGAAAGCGTCGAGATTTGCCGCCGACTCATAGGTGCCGTCTTTGCCAACCGTGCGTTGCGCCCAACCGATGCCAGCCGAGTTGACGAGCACACGAACCGGACCCATCGACTTTGCCATTTCGGTTGCGTTGATGATGTCTTGAGTGTTGGTGACATCGACCTTGCAATATGCGCCACCGATTTCTTTGGCGAGTGCATTGCCTTTTTCTTCTTGAAGATCGGCGACAACAACTTTTGCACCGCGTGCGGCCAACATTTTCGCCACCGCTGCGCCGATACCTGATGCTCCACCTGTAACTATCGCGCTTACGCCTTTAATGTCCATGCATGCAGACTACGCAAGTTGTGCGAATGCGGGCAACTTGGACTCTTGAAAACTTGCGGTAGTTAGCTTCAGCCAGCGCTGAGCGAAGCAGCAACTGCAAGTTGATCGACAAGTTCGTTCATCGGGTCGCCATTGTGTGCTTTGACCCAAGTGAAAGAAATGTCGTCACGACTGTTGACGAGCTCGATGAGTGGCTCCCATAGGTCGCGGTTTGCGACCGGTTGACGCTGCGAGTTTTTCCATCCGCGACGTTGCCAACCCATCCACCACTTGTCACGAAAACAATGCACGACATAAGTGCTGTCGCTAACTATTTCAATTGGTTCGCGAAAATCTGAATAAGTGCGCAAAGCGTTAATCACTGCAAGCAATTCCATCCGTTGATTTGTGGTTTGCGGCTCATGACCAAAACCGCTCGGCTCACCAGTCGGCGCAACTGCCCACGCCCAACCGCCAGGGCCAGGGTTGCCCGAACATGCGCCATCTGTGTAGATAACAATTGACATTCCTTTAATACTTACGCAAACGCACGGTGAATAGCGACATACATCTGTGCAGTCACGAAAAAATCTGCGAGAATAGACACGTGCTGTTTGACGGATCAATTCATCAACTGCCAGATACTGACCCAGGCGAAACAGAAGAATGGCTCGACTCGCTTGATGCGGTTGTCGAAGTGCAAGGCAAGACACGTGCGCGATATTTGTTGTCGCGACTTTTAGAGCGTGCACGTGCGAGTCAAGTAAGTTTTCCGGCGACAGTTTCGACGCCGTACATCAACAGCATTTCGTCTGAATATGAACCGTGGTTTCCGGGTGACGAGCATCTTGAGCGAAGAATTCGCGCTTACATTCGCTGGAATGCTGCCGTCATGGTCGTGCGCGCAAACACCAAAGCCGAAGGTATCGGCGGTCACCTATCGACGTTCGCTTCTTCAGCAAGTCTTTATGAAATTGGTTTCAACCACTTCTTCAAAGGCAAAGACAGCGGCACGCCTGGCGACCACGTTTATTTTCAAGGACACGCAGCACCAGGTGTTTACGCCCGCGCGTTTTTAGAGCGCAGACTTAACGAAGACGACCTCGACGCATTCAGACGCGAGATCGGTCGCGAAGGTCGCGGCTTGTCGAGTTACCCGCACCCGCGATTGATGCCCGACTTTTGGGAGTTTCCGACTGTGTCGATGGGTCTTGGGCCACTCACCGCTCTCTACCAAGCGCGCTTCAACAGATATTTATTGAACCGCAAGATCGACGACACTTCTGCAAGTCGCGTGTGGGCATTCTTGGGTGACGGCGAATGCGACGAACCAGAAACACTCGGGTCAATTTCGCTCGCAGCGCGCGAACAACTCGACAACTTGGTGTTCGTAGTTAACTGCAACTTGCAGCGTCTCGATGGCCCGGTGCGCGGTAACGGAAAAATCATTCAAGAACTCGAAGCGACTTTCCGTGGCGCTGGTTGGAATGTGATCAAGGTAATTTGGGGCTCGAAGTGGGATGAACTTCTCGCACGCGACACCTCCGGTGCATTGCTAAACAAGATGAACACAACTGTTGACGGCGAGTTTCAGCGCTACACAGTCGAAGACGGCAATTACATTCGCGAAAATTTCTTCGGCCCAGACCCGCGCTTACGCGAAATGGTCAGCCACCTTTCAGATGAAGAATTGCAAAACTTGCCGCGCGGTGGTCACGACTATCGCAAACTTTATGCCGCATATCGAGCAGCGATTGAAAACACTGGCTCGGGTCGACCAACTGCGATTTTGTGCAAAACAGTAAAAGGTTGGACGCTCGGCGACGACATCGAGGGCCG
>Ga0208004_1000629_pt1 | contig 13728 bp, 10 predicted proteins | sample DEB08_DNA_6_FD_184522 | JGI IMG/M metagenome (GOLD analysis project Ga0208004, IMG submission 184522) | Aqueous microbial communities from the Delaware River and Bay under freshwater to marine salinity gradient to study organic matter... | ecosystem: Environmental > Aquatic > Marine > Coastal ...
ACCTGGTACTATACCCCACTTGTTATTTGCTGACCCCTTTGTAATCCGCAAATCTTCCTATGAAAAGCACTACTTTTACTCCGCAAGAGCGCATCACTAGTATTTCCCTTGCTGGCGTCTTCAGTTTGCGAATGTTTGGTATGTTTGTCGTGCTCCCCGTGCTATCCCTCTATGTGAGCTCCTTTGATGAGGTGGATGGCCTATCTGTTGGTTTTGCGATTGGCGTCTACGGACTTACCCAAGCGATTTTTCAAGTCCCCTTTGGTAGGTTGTCAGATTCCTGGGGAAGAAAAAATACCATTTACGTCGGGTTGATTATTTTTGCTGTAGGTAGCGTGATTGCGGCGTTAGCATCTAATGCGCTTGTGCTTTGTCTTGGTAGGGCCGTACAAGGGGCGGGGGCAATCTCCTCTGTAGTTATAGCGCTTAATGCTGACTTAACCAGAGATGTAGTTCGTACGAAGTCCATGGCAATCATTGGTATTGCAATAGGTATTACCTTCATGGTCTCGATCGTTCTCGGCCCACTTCTTGGGGCCTTGATTGGAGTTCGGGGCATATTCATCCTCACGGCGGTTCTGACAGTTTTTGCTGGATTCGTCATAAGGATGTATGTACCTGATCCCCCCGCTCAGATTGCGGCAAATCCCTCGAGCCGCGCGTTGCTTTCGAGCGTTTTAAAAAACCCACAATTAAATCGACTGAATTTCGGAATTTTCTCTTTGCACGGAATACTGATGGCCACGTTTGTTGTGGTTCCTTTTCAGTTAAGGTTACTAATTGATGAGCCCAATACTTGGGCTGTTTATTTTTTCGTGATGCTCGCGAGTGTCTTGGTTATGTTCCCGCTCATGCTCTTATCAGAGAGGAAAGGGAAATCGAAAGAGGCTTTTTTGATATCCATTTGCTCGATAGCCCTCGCTTGTCTCGCACTATATATATTTCGAACAGATCTTTGGGCTTTCGGCATTTGCTTAGTGCTCTTTTTCGCTGGCTTTAATCTGCTCGAAGCGACTCTCCCGTCGCTTGTATCGAAAATCGCTGACGCTAGATCGAAAGGGACTGCGCTTGGTGTTTACAGTTCCAGTCAATACATAGGAACTTTTCTAGGTGGCGCAACTGGCGGGTTGATCTTGGACGCGTTCGGAAACAAGGGAGTATTTTTATTCTGTGGACTTTGGGCAGGCATTTGGATTGTTATTGCTGTGGGATCGGTATTTCCGAGGAGGGAATTTCCCGGAGACGAGGCGTCTTAGGAGAATACGCACCGATAGGCTATAGTTGTGTTTGTAGCGACTAATTTTGCCAGTCAAGCTAACATTAATCTGGTTTAATTTTATATTTAGGAGAAGATCGTGGCCTCTGTTAATAAAGTGATATTGGTTGGTAACCTAGGAAGGGATCCTGAGGTTAGGTATATGCCCAGCGGAGATGCCATGGTCAACCTCAGTATCGCGACTGCTGAAAACTGGAAAGACAAAAATGGGGATCGCCAAGAAAAAACCGAATGGCACCGCGTAGTCATGTTTGGGAGACTGGCTGAAATTGCCGGTGAGTACTTGAAAAAAGGTTCACAAGCATACATCGAAGGCAGATTACAAACGAGAAAGTGGACCGACAAGGAAGGACAAGAAAAATATACAACCGAGATTGTGGCAGATCGTATGCAAATGCTAGGCGGCCGATCTGGCTCTTCTGGTGGATCTGGTGGTGGAGGTAACTCCGGAGATAATTCTGCTGAGAGTTTTAGCGGGGGTATTGACGATCTTGAGGATGATATACCCTTCTAAACGCAGGTTGCGGGTGTTAGTCTAATGTCGAGTGTTGGTAGGGACAGGTTCGTTATTCACGGCATGACCTGTGGAGGGTGTGTTGCCTCTGTAAAGGCCAAGGTAGAAGCAATCGTTGCTTCCGCGGAGGTTACTCTCGATCCGCCAGAGGTTACCGTTCCGGCCGGTGTGACCTCTCTAGAAGAGCTGCAGGCAGCTCTTCAAAATACTCGATATCGCTTGCAACGAGACTTATCGGAAATGGAAAGCCGTTTTTCGGTTTGTGATTGGTTCCAAACTTATCGTCCGCTTTTACTGATTGTTTCATTCATTTTGGGTTCGAGTTTGCTCGTACAACTCCCGAGTGGAGAGATCTCCAGCAGCGAGACGATGAGATATTTTATGGCTGGATTTTTTTTGGTTTTCTCGTTCTTTAAGTTATTAGATGTTCGCAGTTTTGCGGATGCGTATGCTAGTTATGATTTGTTAGCTGGCCGAACGAGACTTTGGGGTTTAATTTACCCGTTTATTGAACTGGCGCTAGGTATTGCCTACCTGGTAAATATATTTCCTTTTGTGGTCAATTCCGTCACATTGATTGTGATGACATTCTCGGCAATTGGTGTGCTTAGGGCAGTCCTATCGAAACAGATAATTCGTTGTGCATGCTTGGGGACCGTGTTTCAGCTACCCATGTCTACTGTAACGATTATTGAGGATACGGGGATGGCCGTTATGGCCGCGTTAGCCCTGTTTATGATTTAGCGTTTTTCCTGATCAAAAATCGGAAGACCTCGGAACCTTCGTCGCACAGTAAAAGTTCATGGCCGGTTTGACGGCAAAATGCGTTAAAGTCGGGCACAGATCCTGGGTCAGTAGCAAAAATTTCTAAAACTTCCCCTACGTGCATATCGTTGAGGGATTTCTTTGTCTTCAAGATCGGGAGAGGGCAGTTAAGTCCCTTGACGTCTAGGGAGACATTAATCGGGGTTTCTGATGTTTCCGTCATGCTGGTATGCTTTTCGTCAATTTTCTAATACCTGTCAGATTATAGCCCTATTGTTTGATCGTCTCGGTTCGGTGAGGATCTTAGGGTTATGTCTGTCAGTCACTGGTGTTAATATTCTAGTTCGCGCGACAAAATGTTGTTGTTTCGTAGTAACTGGATTTTTTGGGGGTAGGGATGAAGCTTAGAGACGTCGAGCTCGGGGATAAGTACACCGTCGAGAATGGAAGAATATTCCTCAATGGAACTCAAGCGCTCGTCCGCCTACCGATTATGCAGCATCTCAGGGATGCTAGGAAGGGAATCAAAACTGCCGGATATATATCTGGTTATCGAGGTAGTCCACTCGGTCAGTTCGATCAACAGTTGTGGATCGCAAAAAACCACCTAGCGAAAAATCACATTGTTTTCCAGCCGGGGGTCAATGAGGATATTGCTGCCACAGCCCTCTGGGGAACACAGCAGGTTGGTATGCATGGGAAACCTAAGTACGATGGTGTGTTCGGTATCTGGTATGGAAAAGGGCCAGGCGTCGATCGAACTGGTGACGTATTTAGACATGCAAATCTAGCTGGTACTCACCCGAATGGTGGTGTCCTTGTGTTAATGGGTGATGATCACACTTGTGAATCTTCTACGACTGCTCATCAAAGTGAATACGCGTTAGTCGATGCAATGATCCCAATACTAAATCCAGCAGGAGTGCAGGAGCTCCTTGACTACGGTTTAATTGGTTGGGACTTGTCTCGCTTTTCTGGAACGTGGGTAGGTTTGAAATGCATGAAGGATACGATTGATGCAAGCGCTACCGTAGATGTTGGTGAGGACAGGGTGCAAACAAAGATGCCTGGGGATTTCGCCTTGCCTGAGGGAGGATTGAACTTCCGGTTTCCAGATGCTCCGCTTGATCAGGAGGAGCGTTTACATAAACACAAGATCGCGGCCGTGCAGGCGTTCGCGCGAGAAAACGCTATCGATAAGGTTGTGCTCGAAGCGGAAAATCCTCGCATCGGAATTATTAGTTGTGGAAAATCGTATTTAGATGTCCAGCAAGCGATGCATTACTTGCGCTTGAGCGAGGAGCGAGCGAGGAAAATTGGCCTAACAATCTATAAAGTTGGAATGACTTGGCCGCTTGAGCCGACCGGCATTCAGCGTTTTGCTCAGGGTTTGGATTTGCTCATCGTCGTGGAGGAGAAAAGAGGTTTGGTAGAGTCTCAAGTCAAAGAGATTCTTTATGGAACAGTGGGTGCGCCGAGAGTTATTGGGAAGCGCGATGAAAGTGGAGAGATATTGTTTCGTTCGAATGCTGCGCTCAGTCCGAGCGAGATTGCACTCGAAATTGGAAATCGACTTTTACCTCTAACGGATGACGAGGCGCTGCGTGAGGCTGTTGAGGAAAGGCGAAGAATACATGAGCTTCCGATCAGTGCGCCCGCAATGGAGCGAACACCGTACTTTTGCTCTGGCTGCCCTCACAACACGGGAACGAAGGTCCCGGAGGGGTCGATCGCTTTATCTGGGATAGGGTGTCATTTCATGGCCCAATGGATGGATCGAAATACGGCTGGTTACACGCAGATGGGGGGAGAAGGTGGAAGTTGGATTGGAGAGCATCATTTCGTAGAGACAGACCACGTTTTCCAAAACATTGGAGATGGTACGTATTTTCATTCGGGATTATTGGCCCTTCGCGCTGCAGTCGCATCCGGGGCTAATATGACATATAAGATCCTGTTCAATGATGCGGTTGCAATGACCGGAGGACAGCATGTTGACGGTAACTTGACGGTTCCTCAGATCACGCGACAGGTCTCAGCCGAAGGGGCTAAGAGAGTTGTAGTTGTGACCGATGAGCCATGGAAGTACGGACCAGATGCTGGTTTTTCTGAGGGTGTGGAGGTTTTCCATAGGGATGATTACGACCGTGTACAAAAGAACATCAGAAGCGTTAAGGGTGTTTCCGTTATTGTTTATGATCAAACCTGCGGCTCTGAGAAGAGACGTAGAAGAAAGCGCGGTGAATTCCCTGATCCTGCAAAGCGAGCACTGATAAACGAATTGGTGTGTGAGGGTTGTGGGGACTGTGGAGTCCAATCCAATTGTGTTTCTGTCATCCCCAAAGAGACAGAGTTCGGGCGTAAAAGGGAAATTGATCAATCTGCTTGCAATAAAGATTTTTCCTGTGTCAAAGGCTTCTGCCCAAGTTTTGTGACCGTACATGGCGGGCAACTGCGCAAGGGAAAATCAGATCAGACGACGTCTGATACCGTTTTTTCTGCAGTCCCCGATCCGCGATTGCCAGATCTCGAGAGTCCTTATGGCATCCTCGTAAACGGCATTGGAGGAACTGGCGTTGTGACGATTGGAGCGATAGTCGGGATGGCCGCGCACTTAGAAGGAAAATCTTTTGCGGCGATGGATATGGCAGGGTTGGCTCAAAAAGGTGGTGCCGTCTGGAGCCATTTGCAAATATCCAAAGAGCAGGGGCAAATTCAGTCGTCGCGGCTTGGGGCTGGCGGTGCGTCTTTGATTATTGGGTGTGACTTTGTGACCACGGCAAGTGAGAAGACGCTTGAGCTCGGATTGAAGGGAAAGACTAGGGTGGTGGTGAATTTGCATGAGCAGATGACTGGAGGGTTTACGAGGAACAAAAATTTTCAGTTCCCCCGCCACGATCTCAAAAAAAATATCGAATCAAGAGTTGGGGAAGATAGCGTGCGCTACATCAGCGCAACCGAGATAGCTACCCAATTAATGGGTAATTCAATTGCATCAAACATGTTCATGCTTGGGTTCTCTTACCAAGAGGGTCTGCTTCCAATTGGACATGAGGCTATCAACAAGGCAATCGCGCTCAATGGAGCATCCGTCAAAATGAATCAAGAAGCGTTCATGTGGGGTAGGAGAGCAAGCGTTGATATGAAGGCGGTTGAGCGCTTGGTAAAACTGGATGAAAAGCATCCAGATCGCGATGCTCCTGCGGAAAGCTTAGATGAAATTGTCGCTATAAGAGCAAGGTTTTTAACTGAGTATCAAAATCATCGCTACGCACAAAAATATACTAGCTTTATTGCTAAAGCCTTGGAGATCGAGCGATCGAGACCTCTAGTAAAAGGATTAGCAGAAATCGTCGCTCGTAATTACTTTAAATTACTCGCCTACAAAGATGAGTATGAGGTTGCTCGATTACATTCCCGAGCGGAGTTTTCGAAGAAGATTGATGCAATGTTTGAAGGAAAATATAGCGTTCGCTATCACCTTGCGCCGCCTTTGTTTTCAAAGCGTGATAAAGAAACAGGACATCTCATAAAATCTGAGTATGGAGGATGGGTGAGATATTTGTTTAAGCTAATTGCGAAATTAAAGTTCCTAAGAGGCAGTCCACTAGATTTATTTGGGTGGACTGCCGAGCGCAAAATGGAGCGAAATCTCATTACAGAATATGAGGAGATTTTCGCTGAAGTAACGAGCGAGCGGCATATCGACAATATTTCGCTTGTTAAGGAAATCATGGCATTCCCTGAGGAGATAAGGGGCTTTGGTCACGTTAAGGAGGGTAATGTTATTGCCGTCAAGAAAAAGCTAGATAAATTACTAACTACGCTTCGATCACCTGATCTCTATCGCGAGGCAGCCTAACCGGAGCGCATGCTAAAAAAAATTTGGCCCAATGCCATCAAGGTTATCGGTGATTATCGCATCCGCTCCTTGATAAACTAAGTCAAGTGCTCTCTCCGAATCATTCACTCTAAGTGCTATGACATGAAGCATGTTCGAGTGAATTCTAGCGATAACATCTGGATTTATTAATTTCTCGTTAATAAGTACAGAAGAGCAAGTGAGATTCTGATTCTTTATGTTTTTTTCATTTAGCTCAGAGTTCCAAACGATAGCTCTTGGAATGTCATGCGATGATTGCATTAGAGTCTCGAGGCAATCAAAATTACTCGTGGCGACAATTGGGTAGTGTTCTTCTGTGTTCCAGCTATTTTTAAATATTTCTATGACGGTTTCTGCTAGAGCAATTTCTTGTCCAATCTCGGGTTGCAACTCAAAGATTGGGTAAATATTGAGCTCTTGACAGGCTTTTAAAGCTTGAAATAGGGTCGGTATACGTTCGCCAGAAAACTCGTTTCCAAACCAAATACCGACATCTAAAGTGTTCATTTGGTCAAAAAATGTTTCGCTCACTATTCCGTGAGTCTGGGCAGTTCGATCTAGCGTCGGGTCGCTCATGAGGATAGGGACGCCGTCGGCGGTAAACCGAACATCCAAGTGGATTCCAAAGAATCCGAGGTTGCGCGACCATTGGATACCTGCGAGCGTATTCTCAGGGGCGCTCTGTCCAGAACCACGATGACAAAAAATTCTAGGTAGTTTCCACGACTCTAGCTGTGCTGGCATTCACTGATTATAAGGTAACCGTGAAATTTGTAAGTCTCGAGGGTAAATATAACGAGAAAATTCGTTTGCACGCACGCTGTGAATACTCAAAAAATCCCTCCTTTTCGGGTATACTACGCCGCTCAAATGGAGTGATAAATGCCTATATACGAGTATCGTTGTGCCTCCTGCGGCCATGAAGTGGAGGTGCTCCAAAAATTATCCGATAAGCCTTTGGTTTCTTGCCCAGAGTGTAAAGAGGATGCGCTTACAAAGTTAATAAGTGCAGCTGGTTTTCAGCTAAAAGGTAGTGGCTGGTATGTGACGGATTTTCGAGATGGTAAAAAGAAGGCGAGTGCGAGTGAGAAACCTTCGGCAGCCGAAGGGCAGTCAGATGGTGGCTCTGGAAAAGCTGAAACTTCTCAAGCGAAATCAGAACCCAGCAACACCTCAACCTCCTCTGCCCCGAGCAACGGCTCCTCCGCAGCAGATAGTCCATCTGCCAATTAGTTAAGGCGGCCGGCCTTATGTTCTTTCTAAACCCTTAACAGAGAAATTAATGCGTACAGATTATTGCGGAAAAATTGATAGTTCACACCTAGAGCAAGTGGTCAACCTCTTTGGATGGGTTCATCGGCGCCGAGATCACGGGGGTGTCATATTTCTCGATGTACGCGATAGGGAAGGAATCGTACAGGTCGTGTGTGATCCCGACAATGCTGAGGCTTTTTCGATCGGGGACCGAGTGCGTAACGAGTACGTCATCCGGGTGACTGGTTTAGTAAGACGGCGGCCTGAGGGTACTATCAATTCGTCTTTGATCAGTGGAGAGATAGAAATTCTCGCCAATGAACTTGAGATATTGAATGCTTCAGAGACCCCACCTTTTTCCATCGACGAAGAGGAGCCGTCGGAGACGGTTCGTCTCGAAAATCGTGTTTTTGATCTTCGTCGCCCGCAAATGCAATCCAATCTTCGTCTTCGGTCTAAAGTATCGAAATATGTAAGAAACTTTCTGGACGAAGAAGGTTTTATTGATGTGGAAACTCCTTTTCTCTATAAGTCGACTCCTGAAGGTGCTAGAGAATTTTTGGTCCCATCGAGGATGCATGACGGGGAGTTTTATGCGCTTCCTCAGTCTCCGCAGCTATTTAAGCAAATGCTGATGGTCGCAGGGTTTGACCGCTATTATCAAATCGTGAAGTGTTTTAGGGACGAAGATCTCCGAGCCGATCGTCAACCTGAATTTACCCAAATCGATATCGAAACGTCGTTCCTTACCGAGGAGCAAATTCGTCAAATCATGGAAGAGATGATTCGAGGGGTTTTTGCTTCTACGCTTGATGTGCAATTACCTAATCCGTTCCCTGTTCTGCCTTTTGATGAGGCTATCCGACTCTACGGAACAGATAAACCCGACCTCCGCATTCCTTTGCAGTTCGCTGACGTTACAGATTTAATGAAGACGGTCGACTTCAAAGTGTTCAGGGCGGCGGCTGATTTGAAGGACGGTAGAGTTGTTGCGCTCGGTGTGCCTGGTGGTGGGGAGTTAACGCGAAAGCAGATTGATGACTACACAAGCTTTGTTGCGATTTATGGTGCAAAAGGATTGGCCTATATAAAAGTTAATGACACGAGTGCTGGAATAGAGGGTTTACAGTCTCCAATCATTAAGTTCCTACCTGAGGATGTAGTGCTGAAGGTGGTAAATCAGGTAGGATCAGAAAATGGTGATCTTATATTCTTCGGCGCGGATCGTAGTGGGGTCGTGAATGATGCTCTCGGCGCACTTCGACAAAAAGTTGGGCGAGATCTCGGGTTAGTGGAAAAAGGTTGGCGGCCTTTGTGGGTCGTTGACTTCCCTATGTTTGAGTTTGATGAGGACGAAGAACAGTGGGTTGCAAGGCATCATCCATTCACAGCACCCAAGGATGGTCATGAGGCGTATTTGGATGCGGATCCAGGTAAGGCCTATGCGAAAGCGTATGACATGGTTCTAAACGGATGGGAAATTGGTGGTGGTTCTGTTCGGATTCATCGATCGGAAGTCCAGCAGAAAGTTTTTCGATCCCTAAAAATTTCCCCTGAGGATCAGGAAGCCAAGTTTGGATTTCTGCTCGATAGTCTAAAGTGGGGAGCGCCACCGCATGGTGGGATTGCTTTTGGTCTAGATCGGATTGTCACGCTAATGTGTGGAGCCTCATCCATTCGGGATGTTATTGCTTTTCCGAAAACGCAGAGAGGTCAGGATTTGCTCGTTGGGGCTCCAAGCAGGGTGACTGAGGGACAGCTCAGGGATCTTCACATTCGTCTTCGTAACGTCTCCCAGGCCGCAAAGGTCGATAAAAATTCGAGTTGATTGTTGCTAGAAGATCAACCGATATCGAAGTATAAAATCCCGATCTCCGTATTGGTGGTTGTTTATACCCGATCACTGGATGTGTTGTTACTTGAGCGTGCAGATCGCCCCGGTTTTTGGCAATCAATTACTGGCAGTATGGAGCAGGGTGAGGAGCTGATCGATACCGCCTTGCGTGAAGTCCGAGAGGAGTCCGGTATTCGAGCCGAATCTTGGCAACTTTCAGATTGGAAAGCATCTAATGAATTCGAAATTTTTAAGCATTGGAGAGGTCGTTATGCTCCAGGGGTTACCCACAACTTGGAGCATGTCTTTTCTTTGCAGCTGGAAGACCGTGTTCCTGTGAAAATTTCAGTGCGCGAGCACTCTGGATTTGGCTGGTTTTCAATAGAGGAATCAATAGAGAAGGTGTTTTCTTGGACAAATGCAGATGCTTTAAAGAAGCTTGCTGAATCAAAGGGATCGATTTAGTCAATTTGTATGGGAATAAATTTTTCCGCTGTTGTGTTACTGTCCTGAATTATAAAACTGAGTAAGTCGTATCGAGAATGGGTGCATCAGAACTACGAAATTTTGTGGATTACTCCGAATTACCGGATGACGTCTGTGACGTTCGCATTCGGGATGCTAAAAAGAGATTGGGTAGCAGCGCCGTAATATTAGGACATCATTATCAACGCGCTGACGTTTATAGGCATGCTGACTTGGTCGGAGACTCGCTAAAGTTATCTCGGCTGGCGGCATCGTCCAGCGCTGAATCCATCGTATTTTGTGGTGTACATTTTATGGCTGAGGTTGCGGACATTATGTCGAAGTCTGACCAGGTGGCGCTTCTGCCTGATTTGGCTGCGGGTTGTTCAATGGCAGATATGGCTAATGTTGCCAAAGTAAACCGCGCGTGGAAGGAGCTGAACGAAATTTTGGGTGATAGCTTTTCGGTAACACCCGTGACCTACATTAATTCTGCTGCTGATCTAAAGGCGTTTTGTGGGCAGAACGGAGGGATCGTTTGTACGTCCTCGAATGCGGGCAAGATTATTCAATGGGCTTTTGATCAAAATGAGAAAGTTCTATTTTTTCCGGACCAACATCTTGGTCGCTGGTCTGGTGCTCAGCTTGGGTTAAAAGATCACGAGATGAAAGTCTGGGATCCGGATTTATGGTGTGGAGGACTTACCGAAACCGAGATCATCAATGCCCGAATATTGCTTTGGAAGGGCCACTGCTCGGTGCACCAAATGTTTCAGCCACAGCACATAGCTGATTTCCGGGCAAAGCACCCGGACGGGCTAGTTATTTCTCACCCCGAGTGTAAATTTGAGGTTTGTGAGCAATCGGATTATGTGGGATCAACCGAGTTCATTGTCGAAACGATTCGCAGTGCTGAGCCAAACACCAGATGGTTGGTCGGTACTGAGCTTAATTTGGTTAGTCGAATCGCTGAGGAATATAGGTCGGATGGAAAGATCATCGAGTTTATGTCCCCAGTGATTTGTATGTGCTCGACGATGAACCGAATCGATCCACAGCATCTTTTGTGGACTCTCGAGAATTTGGTTGATGGTAACCTGGCCAATCAGATTATCGTGAACGAAGAGGATCGAGCGGCTGCTAAGTTGTCTCTCGATCGGATGCTTTCGGTATCATAAGTATCCCTGAGATATTTCCTTTTTCAATCGAAAAATGATGATCCATTTGGTATCTCTCTGATTAGGAAAAAGATGCGTGGCGAATAAGAATATTCGGGTTATTCGATCGCTGTTTCCTTTTATTTGGGATTTTAAGCTCCGAATCTTTTTCGCATTACTTTTTTTAGTGCTGGCAAAGGTGGCGAATGTAGGTGTGCCGCTCATCCTAAAAGATATTGTTGATGGACTGAATCCAACATTACAATTAGTTTCGCTTCCCCTTTTTCTGCTTATTGCTTACGGCATATTGCGATTGTCGTCCACCTTATTTGCAGAACTTCGCGATATGGTGTTTGTGAAGGTGACGCGTCGTGCAACTCGGCAGATCGCATTGAATGTTTTTCGTCATCTCCATCGACTTAGTTTGCGTTTTCACCTCAACCGTCAGACTGGAGGCATGACGCGTGATATTGAGCGCGGCACAAAAGGAATAGCAACGCTTCTTTCCTATACTCTTTTTTCGATAATTCCAGTTATTTTAGAGTTTAGTTTTGTAGCAATCATTTTAATTACGCGCTTTGACTGGACTTTTGCGGCGATTACTTTTGGTGCTGTAGCGGTCTATCTTCTATTCACTTTCTCCATATCGGAATGGAGGATGAATATCAGGCGAGAAGCCAATGAAATCGACTCTCTCACAAATTCGCATGCGGTTGATAGTTTATTAAATTACGAAACGGTCAAGTATTTTAATAATGAGGAATTTGAAGCTCAGAGATATGACAAGTTTCTTACACGATTCGAACGTGCAGATGTTCGTACGGAGGTATCTCTTGGAATTTTAAATATTGGTCAGAGTGTAATTATTGCCGTTGCGGTTACGTGTTTAATGGTCCTGACTGGGATGGGGGTCGTTGATAAAAAACTATCGGTGGGTGATTTGGTGCTGGTCAATGCGTTGCTCATTCAGCTCTATATTCCCCTGAATTTTCTTGGAATGGTATATCGCGAGATTAAACAATCTTTCATTGATATGGACAAAATGTTTGGGTTGTTAGAGAGCACTCAAGAAGTAAAAGATTTTGGTCATGCAGTTGATTATCCAGGCGGCAGAGCTGATATCCAGTTCAATAATGTCTCGTTTTCCTATGATCAAAAAAGAGTTGCTATTAATGATGTTAGCTTTTCGATTCCTGCGGGTAAGACCGTCGCGGTCGTGGGTGAGAGTGGGTCTGGTAAAACTACCATTGCAAGACTTTTATACCGATTTTACGATGTTAATGATGGACAAATACTGATTAATGGGGTTGATATCCGGGACTACCGACAGGATAGTATTCGGTCTTTTATTGGGGTGGTTCCTCAAGATGCTGTACTTTTTAATGACTCTCTATTATTCAATATCGCCTATGGTCGGCCAGAGGCAAATACTGAACGATTGGATGAGGTTATTCGACTAGCTCAGCTCGAGCGATTCGTTGCTTCACTTCCGGATGGATTGCACACGTCAGTCGGCGAAAGAGGGTTAAAGGTGTCTGGTGGAGAAAAGCAACGGATCTCGATTGCTCGAGCGCTCCTCAAGGATCCCCCGATTATGATCTTTGATGAGGCAACCTCCTCGTTAGATTCTAGCAGCGAGAGGCTCATTCAGAGCGCATTGAGTGAGATCTCAAGGGAGAGAACAACGCTTATTATTGCGCACCGATTATCAACGATTATTCACGCGCATGAGATTCTCGTATTGGATTCTGGAAAGATCATTGAGAGAGGAACCCATGAAGAGTTACTCGCTGTGAGTGGTAAATATGCTTCTCTCTGGAAGCTCCAGGAGAAAAATATTTCGGATTCTTATTTGAATTGATTTATAACCGATGAAATAATCACGGGATAACAGGTTATCGCTTTTAAGGGTTTTGTTGTAACAGATTTCATGCGTATATTTTTCCTTATTTTTTTTAGCTTTTTACTTTCCGTTTTTCTTGGTGGGATTGTCCCGAGTTCGGGGCATGCGGCGAGAGCGACCGTTCCCGCCGTCAAGTCCGGTCATGCGTTAGTGGTTGACCAGTCTTCTGGCGAAATCTTATTTGAAAAGGGGGCGGATGAGGTCACTGCCATTGCCTCGATCACAAAGTTGATGACGGCGATGGTCCTTATAGATTCAGGTTTGCCACTTTTGGAGACGATAACGATCACCAAAGCGGACGTAGATAGTTTCAAGGGGTCAAAATCCAAACTAAGAGTTGGCACACAATTGCTCCGGGCAGAGGCACTTAAGCTGGCCCTGATGGCGTCAGAAAATCGAGCGGCATCCGCACTAGCTACGTCATTCCCGGGTGGAAAAGAAGCGTTCGTAGAAGCGATGAATCAAAAAGCCTCCAGTCTGCTCATGAGTGATACGATTTTTGTGGACCCAACCGGACTACGACCGGGGAATGTATCTACCGCATCAAATCTAGCAAAACTCGTCGATGCTGCGAGCCAGTACCCGCTAATCAGTCAATATTCGACTGCTAAACTTTTTGATTTGAAGGCTAAAAGAGGAAAACGTAACGTTAATTTGAGATATGTGAACTCTAATCG
>Ga0208004_1000634_pt1 | contig 13696 bp, 18 predicted proteins | sample DEB08_DNA_6_FD_184522 | JGI IMG/M metagenome (GOLD analysis project Ga0208004, IMG submission 184522) | Aqueous microbial communities from the Delaware River and Bay under freshwater to marine salinity gradient to study organic matter... | ecosystem: Environmental > Aquatic > Marine > Coastal ...
GGCGGTCACCCCTTGTCCCGCCTCTAGAGGAGGTACGAATGAGCCTTTCACTGGATCTTGATGCAGTCCTTGATGGCGTCGTCGACAGTGACCCTCGTGTCCCAGGAGTCGTCGCTATGGTCTCGGACCGGGCCGACAATATTTATGAAGGTGCGCGGGGTGTTCGTGACCTCGACACGGGTGTGCCAATGACCACCGACTCGGTCTTTGCAATCTTTTCGACGACCAAGGCGATCACGGGCACCTGCGTGATGCAGTGTGTTGAAGAGGGTCTGCTGGATCTCGATGCGCCCGCGAAAAAATACGCGCCTGAGATCGGAAAGCTCCAGGTTCTCGACGGATTTGACGGCGACGGGAATCCCGTGTTACGTCCGCCGAAGCGCGACATCACGACCCGCATGCTAATGCTGCATACGGCTGGCTTTGGCTATGACTTTTTCAATGAAAAGTACAATCGCATGGCCGAGAACCATGGACAGCCGAGCGTCATAACAGCCTCCCGAGCCTCGATTGAAACGCCTCTACTATTCGACCCTGGTGACATGTGGGAGTACGGAACGAATCTTGACTGGGCGGGCCAGGTCGTGGAGGGAGTCCGAGGCAAGCGCCTTGGAGAAGTGATGCAGGAGCGGGTCTTTGAACCCCTCGGCATGGTCGATATTGGCTTTGTGATGTCACCTTCCATGGCGGAGAGGCGGGCGACCATGCACCTGCGCAACGCGGATGGATCGCTCACTCCTCAGCCTGACCTGATCCTCACCCAGGAGCCTGAGGTCCACATGGGCGGCCACGGTCTGTACGCAACCGTCGGCGACTACATGAAGTTCATTCGAATGTGGCTTAATGACGGCGCCGGCCCTCACGGGCGTGTCCTGAAGAAGGAGACCGTCGAGGCTGCCGTCCGAAGCGGTCTGGAGGATCACCAGCGGGTCGTCATGCTGCCGGGTGTTATCCCGTGGCTGTCCAACGACGCCGAGTTCTTCCCAGGTCTACCGAAGTCGTGGTCCTACACCTTTATGATCAATGACGAAGAGGCCCCCACGGGGCGCCCAGCCGGCTCCATCGGCTGGGCCGGACTGGCGAATCTCTACTACTGGATTGATCGCTCCAATGGGTTTGGCGGATTTTGGGCCACGCAGATCCTCCCCTTTGCGGACGGGGTTTCCTTCACCGGGTTCATGGACATGGAGACGACTACATATCAAGCAAAAACCGCGATAGGAGTTGCCTGAGGGTCGTGGGGCAGCGTGGGTGATCGTGTCGCCATTACTAGCGTTGGGGTTGGACTTCGGACGCATGGATTGTTTCCCCGCCGCGTCCCAGTCACCCACGCGCCACCGGGCGACTATGCCCACGGGAGTCGCAGGGCCTTGACGGCGGCTACTTCACTTTGACCGAGTCGGACCACGCGGAGTAAGCAATCGTTCCCTGTGCGCCCGAGCCCGACTGGTACCACAAGGCGACCCGGAACTCGGTGTTTCCTGAGCGCAGCCTCTTGATCTTGCAGGAGTAGTTCGTCGACAGCGGCTTGCCGCGCGGAAGGCCGGGACCCTGGGGACCATTCTGGGGACCATTAGCTCCCGGACGTGACGTCACGTCGAGCCATCCGTCAGCACGGACCGCGAGACAGAGTGAGTCGACGAGCACGGAAGCGAGACTCGAGGACACGACGGAGAACCTCGCGGAACGAGCGCTTACGACTGGGGGTCAAGGGGTCGCAGGTTCAAATCCTGTCAGCCCGACGGTGCTGTTCATGGCACTCATCGGTATGGTGCTCGTCGAGGAGGATGTATGTCCGCAACGCTAGGCGAGGCCCACGACGACCTCTACCGATCTCTCAACGTCATGCTCGAAGGCGATGCCGGTCCGGTGCTGGCTGTCTGGTCCAACTCGGATGACGTGACCTACGGGGGCCCCTTCGGCGGGTTCGTGTCGGGCCGGGATGCCGTGGTTGAGGCCTTTGAGGCATCGGCAGCGATGGTGCTCGGCGGCTCCATCGAGGTATCCGATGTTCACATGCTCGAGGGCGCTGACGTCGGCTACTCCGTGTGCATCGAGCACGGCAACGATCACACGATCGATGGTCAGCCGGTCAACCTGGTCCACCGAGCCACCAACATCTTCCGCAAGGAAGGCGGCAGTTGGAGGCTCGTGCACCATCACACCGACGGCTCGGCTGCGTAGCCAGAGCCATTTCTGCGCGCCACGGGCGCGATATTTGCACGGTGACCCAGGTCACACTGATGTCTAGGGACGATGGTCCATGTCTCATCCCTGTCGCAACTGCTTCGCAGGCTGGGACACCCCCTCTATGGCGTGGTCCTGTGCCTTCTCATTCGCCGTTAGGTTCGACTGTCCGACGTTGTGGCGAAAGCGCACGTGAGAGATGAGTAAGCACCTAAGCGAATGGGAGAGCACTGTGGCAAGGAGAACGTGGACGTGGATGGCCGTAGCCGGCGCATCCGCACTTGTACTGGCCGCTTGCGGTGGGTCGAGCGATTCGGGGGACTCCAGCGCCTCGAGTTCACCCGGGGGCAGCACCGTCACCGATCAATTCAGACTCGAGGGCATCAACGTGTCCGTCGGGTCGAAGGACTTCGACGAGCAGTTGATCCTGGGCCAGATGATGGTTCAGGCCTTCGGGGCGGCAGGCGCGACCGTGGATGACAAGGTCAACCTCGGCGGCACGAGCGTGGCCAGGTCGGCACTGGAATCCGGCGATATCGATGTCTACATGGAGTACAACGGCACCGGCTGGACCGTGCACCTCGGCCAGGAGGATCCCAGCTTCGACTCGGTCGAACTCACCAACGGTGTCGCCGAGTTGGACCTGGAGAAAAACAACATCGTGTGGATTGGGCGCTCGCCGTTCAATAACACCTACGGCTTCGCATCCAGCCCCGCGGTGACCGCGGCCAATGGCGGGCCCTTCACCCTGCAGACCATGATGGAGTACGTCCGCGACAATCCGGACGCCGTCGTGTGCATGGAGTCGGAGTTCCCCGAGCGCCCGGACGGCCTCATCCTCACCGAGGAGGCGACAGGGATCGAACTACCGAGCGGACAGGCCCAGATTCTCGACACGGGCGTGATCTACACCGAGACAGCGAACGACAATTGCACCTTCGGTGAGGTCTTCACGACCGACGGCCGCATCCCGGCGCTGGGCCTCGCCCTCGTGGAGGACCCCGGCGTCAACATCGTCTACAACGTGTCGGCGACGTTCCGCAAGGAGAAGTTCGATGAAGCGCCCGAGTCCTTCCAGGGCATCATCGATGCGATTCTCGCCCCGCTGAGCAACGAGAAGATGGCTCAGCTCAACGCCCAGGTCTCCGCCGACGGCGAGGAGCCCTCGGCAGTGGCGCAGGCCTACCTGGTCGAACAGGGGATCATCGCCGGCTAGTGCGGTAGGGGCGGCGCGACACATGTTCGCGCCGCCCCTCCGTGCTGTCTGACGCACACCTCACCATGGACGGGCTCAGGAGCTGGTTCGAGTACCTCAGCGAGAGAAGCGACCTTGTCTTCACGGCGCTGGGCGAGACGATGGTCTACGTCGTCACTGTGACCATCGCCGCGGGCCTGCTCGCCGTCGTGGTCGGAGTGTCGACACGCCATCGGCCCTTCAGTAAAGAGCTATCGCTGGCGATCGCGTCCGTCTTCCTCACGATTCCGTCGCTCGCGCTGTTCACGATCTTCATCCCGCTCGTGGGGCTCGGATTCGTGCCGTCCTTTATCGCGCTGTTCCTCTACGCAATCCTGCCGATCCTGCGCAACACGACCTCGGGCCTCGACTCGGTCGATCCCAGCGTCCTGGAATCCGCACGCGGCATGGGGATGACCCCTCGGCAGACCCTGTGGCACGTGCAATTGCCCCTGGCCTGGCCGATCATGCTCGCGGGCATCCGCGTGTCCGCCATGCTCACCGTGGGAATCTCCGCGATCGCCACGCTCGTTGCGGGTGGCGGGCTCGGCGACTTCATCAAGAGCGGGCTCGCCCGCCTGCCCCTCCCCAACTCCCTTGAGGCGATCTGGACCGGCGTCATCCTGTCCGTCCTGCTCGCCCTCGCCATCGACATCGCCCTGCTCCTGCTCGGGCGGTTCACCACCCCTGCCGGAATCCGAGGGAAGTCAGCATGAACGAGACCACGTCCGCACCGCTCGAACCGCTGATTCGTCTGGAACACGTCACCAAGCGCTACAGCGGGGTGGAGGAACCGGCTGTACGCGACCTGACCCTGGACGTGTACCCCGGCGAAATCCTCGTGCTCGTGGGTCCGTCCGGCTGCGGCAAGAGCACAACCCTGCGTCTGATCAATCGCATGATCGAGCCGTCGGCGGGCACCATCCTCTACGAGGGAGAGGACGTCACGAAGGCTGATCCGAACGCGCTGCGGCGACGTATCGGCTACGTGATCCAGCAGGTCGGGCTCTTTCCGCACCGAACCATCGCCGAGAACGTCGCCACCGTGCCGCGCCTGCTTCGCTGGCCGAAGAAGCGGATCAAGGAGCGCGTCGACGAGCTCCTCGAACTCGTGGGCATGGACCCGGCCATCTATCGCGACCGCTACCCGTCCGAACTATCCGGAGGTCAGGCGCAGCGTGTGGGAGTCGCTCGCGCGCTCGGGGCGGACCCCGACGTGCTGCTCATGGACGAGCCTTTCGGCGCGATCGACCCCATTACCCGCGATCGCCTGCAGAACGAGTTCCTGCGTCTGCAGGGCGAACTTCGCAAGACCATCGTATTCGTCACGCACGACATCGACGAGGCCGTCAAGATGGGGGATCGCATCGCCATCTTGCGTGAAGGGTCGGAGATCGCGCAGATCGATCGTCCCGAGGTCATCCTCACCGATCCGGCGGATGACTTCGTCGAGAACTTCCTCGGCTCAGGCGCCGTGCTCAAGACCCTGACGCTCCGGAGAGTTCGGGATATCGAACTCGCCCCCATGGTGACGCTGAGGCGCCCTGTCCACCGGGGCCAGGCATTGCAGGCGATGGCCGACGCGGGGTCCTCGACCGCAGTCTTGCTGGACGACGGCGACCACCCGCTGCGCTGGATCGACGAGCGCTCGTTGAATTCCGCCGGGGCCATCGAGTCCGCCGGGCGACCCATCACCGTCCAGGTGCAGCCCGAGGACACGCTCCAGGATGCGCTCTCCGCGATGCTCACCACGTCCAGCGGAATGGCTGTGGTCGTGGACGCTCGAGGCCGCTACCTGGGTGGCTGCACCATCGAGGGTCTCGCCTCGCTGCTGCTGCACACGGGCAATGGGAATGGTTCGGCGTGACATCGATCGCAGTCACGCCGTCGCGCAGGCCCAGGCGCAGCCTGTCGGCCTGGACGTCAGACCAGCTTGACCTCATCGTGACGCCGTTCTTCGCGGCGATCCTGGCAATCCTGCTCGCGACGGTGTGGATCTACTCCGATATCGACGACACCACGAGCAGGATCCTCGAGCCGAGCGAACTGCTGAGGCAGACGTATCAGCAGCTCTACCTGGCGTTCTTCTCCACGGTGCTCGTCATCCTCGTGGCTGTCCCCATCGGGATCATCGTTACGCGCGAGTCGGTGCCGCGGATCAAGGACAGCCTCGTGTCGATCCTGGGCCTGGGCCAGGCGATCCCGGCGTACGGCCTCATCGTGCTCTTCTTCGTCTGGCTTGGCTCAGGTCCGACAACGGTCATCATCGCGCTGGCAACCTTCGCGCTGCTGCCGGTGCTGCGCAACACCATCGTGGGCCTGGAACGGGTCGACCGGTCGGTCATCGAAGCGGGCAAGGGCATGGGCATGACCGGCCTTCAAAGCCTGACGCGTACCGAACTGCCGCTTGCGGTGCCCGTGATCATCGCGGGGATCCGGACCGCTGCCGTCATCAACGTCGGCATGGCATCCCTCGCCTTCCTCATCGGCGGTGGAGGCCTGGGCGAGACGATCAACGCGGGACTGAAGCTCAATCGGCCGACGGCGATCTTCGTCGGCGCCGCTCTCGTCGCGCTCATTGCCCTGCTGTTCGATTTCTTCGGCGGCCTCGCGCAGAGATATCTGCGGCCCAAGGGCGTGTGACCCGCCGGGTCTAGCATCGGTCCACCTTGAGAATGGGGGAGTGACCGTGCCTCTCATGTGGTCCGTGTGCGCCCTCGATCGCGATGGCCGGGTGATCGAGGAGGTCGATGCCGATCGGGCCCAGTCGACTGCGAGCATCGGCAAGATTTTCCTGCTGTGCGAGGTCGCCGAGCGCTTCGTCGAGGGGCGCCTCGACCCGGGTGCGACCATCCTGCGCGATCCCGCTCTGCGGGTGGCCGACTCCGGCCTGTGGCAGCACATGGCCCAGTCGGAGCTGTCGTTGGCGGACGTGGCCCTACTTGTGGCGGCCGTCAGCGACAACTGGGCCACGAACACTCTGCTGGACCTTGTCGGCCTCGAGGCCAGCGCTGCGCGCGCACGTGCCCTGGGCTGTGAGGGGAGCGGGCTGCACGACTTCGTCCGCGATGCGCGCGGTGAGGGCGATGCTCCGCGGCTGTCGACGGGCACGGTACGCGAACTCGCGGAGGTGGCTCGCCGCATCCATGTGGCTTGTTGCGGCACTCCTGTCCTGGGCCTGTCGCAAGGTGCGGCTCAACTCGTCGAGGGGTGGCTTGCCGCGGGTGTCGACCTGAGCATGATCCCGGCCCCGCTTCACCTTGATCCGCTCGCTCACGTCAACGGACCGATCCGTCTGTGGTCAAAGACCGGCACGGATGTCGGCGTGCGCGCGGACATGGGTGTCATTTGGTCAGACAAGGACGCGGTGGCCTACGCCGCTGTGGCCAACTGGGATCCCCGGGAGGATCGCGGTGCCGAAGCCATGCAGCGCATGCACGAGGTCGGGATGAAGCTGACCGCTCGCGCGTGGTGAGGCACTACTCGGCGGCCACGCATACACTCGCGCGTATGTATGACGTCGCCCTGAGCGTGTCTGCGTGCGCTCGATCGGGCACGCGGGCAGATGTTGCGTGGATGATCGCCCCGACCCCGTCGAACGACGCCGTGGCCTTCACGCCCGGGGGTGGTCGTCTCGGCAAACTCGCCGGTGGCGCCTTCGATGGCGTGCTGGCGGACGTCGCGGCGCGCCAGTTAAGCCGCGGGCGACGGGTCCGGCACACCGTCACCGCCTTCGAGAGCCCCCTGAGCGGCCTTCCGGAGGGCACGCCCGTGGAGTTCCTCGTCGTGCCGGCCGACCAGCTCCCCGCGGACGTGTGGGGCATGCTGCTTGGCCAGCAGCCGGTGGCTGTCCGGGCGGTCATGGATAACGACGAGGTCGCGTCGGTCCTGATTGACGAGGCGTCCGGGGCAGCCGGTCCTGAGGTCGTGGTCGGCCCCGACGAGCTGCGCACGGTCTTCGCCCCGATCCCCAGGCTCGTGATTGCAGGGGGAGGCCCGTTTTCTGAGGCCCTGGCCGCGCAGGGGCGACTGCTGGGGTGGCAGGTGGTCGTGGAAGGTCGACCTGAGATGGTCACCGGCCTCACCGCGAGCCTGGGGCCGCTGGACGCCGTGGTCGTCATGGGTCATGACGTCGAGTCCTCGAGCAGGTGCCTGATGTCGGCCCTCGAGAGCGACGCGGGCTATGTGGGCGCCCTGGGGTCCTCGGCGATGCAGCAGGCACGTGCCGACTGGTTGGCCTATCGGGAGGTGACGGACCTCTCGCGCGTCCATGGCCCGGCGGGGCTGCCGCTGGGCGGGAAGGCGCCCGCGGAAGTGGCCGTCGCGATCGTCGCGGAGATCCTCGACGAGCGGGCGGACTAGCCCCTTCACCGATCTCACCGGTGTCCGTGCCGCCGCGCCAGGAGTGGCCGGTGGGGCCACTTCGTGACCGGCCTCACGATTCCTGGTTGCGCCCTGCCCCCAGGGGTGTAGTTTGCCCGAATTGGCTTCACCTCGGGAGAGGACATCGCATGGCCGTGGAATCCACCGGGCACGAGCGCGGCAATCCGCGCCTGTACGCCCTGATCGAGAATTCGCCCAAGGAGGGCCCGAGCCCGACTGTTTGGGCCTGGCCGCAGTTCACGGAGTTCCTCAAAGTCGCGGGTCAGCCCGTGCAGGGCCCGTGGCCACCGCACCAGGAACCCCGACCCGATCCCGATGCCGACTCCCTCCCTGTCGCCGTGCGCGACCAGGGTCAGGCCTGAGAACACCCGCGAGAGGAATCCATGTATCCATCACAGTTCGCGTATGACGCGCCGACGTCGGTGAATGAAGTAATCGCGATCCTCGATCGCAGCAATGGCGAAGCAAAGGTCCTGGCGGGTGGCCAGAGCCTCATCCCCATGCTCAAACTGCGCTTCGCTTCTCCTGAGCGCATCGTCGACATCAACAACATCGACGGGCTCGACTACATCCGACAGGACCCCGATGGGTCGTTGCGCATTGGTGCTCTGGTCCGTCATGAGGACCTGGAGTACTCCGACCTCATCGCTGAGACCCAGCCCACGCTCGCAGCGGCCGCCTCACTTGTTGCCGACCCGCTCGTGCGCACGCGCGGCACCTTTGTGGGCTCGGTGTGCCACGCCGATCCGCAGGGCGACTGGGCGGCCACGATGATCGCTCTCGACGGGCGTGTCGTTGCTCAGGGCCCGAGCGGCCGGCGTGAGATCGCCATGAAGGACTTCGTGTTGGGCCCCTTCACCAACGCCCTCGCGTACAACGAGGTCGCGGTCGAGGCGGTCATCCCGCCCGCCAAGGGCACCCGCAAGGGCAGCTACCTCAAGCTCGAGCGCCGCGTCGGCGACTTCGCGACGGCATCGGTCGCGGTAGCGCTCGACATGAACGGCGAGACCGTCCAGCGCGCCGGCTGTGCTCTCGCGGGAGTCGGGGGCAAGACCATCGACGCCAACGCGGAGATCTCGGCAGCCCTTGTTGGCAAGACTCTTGATGCCGCCACGATCGAGGCCGCGGCAGACGCCGTTGCCGGGGCCTCGGATCCGCGCACCGATCATCGGGGATCTGCGGCATACAAGCGGCAGATCGTCAAGACCTTCGTCACCCGCATCCTCACCCACATCGCCCAGTCCGAGCAGAAGGCGGCCTGACCATGACCAGCCTCTACGAAGAGATCCCCACCGCACCGGCCGCGGACGTGCCCACGAGGCGCGTCACGATCACGGTCAATGGCGAGAAGCGCACCCTCGACATCGAGCCGAGACTGTTGCTCGCTCACCTGATCCGCCAGGGCCTGCAACTCACCGGCACCCACGTTGGGTGCGACACCACCGGTTGCGGCGCCTGCACGGTGCTGCTCAATGGTCGCCCGGCCAAGAGCTGCACGGTGCTCGCCGTCCAGGCTGACGGCCGCGAGGTCACCACGGTCGAGGGTTTGGCCTCGGCACAGCAACTCGACCCCATCCAGGAGGGCTTCAAGGAGGAGCATGGCCTGCAGTGCGGCTTCTGCACTCCCGGCATGATGCTGGCTGCCAAGGCCCTGCTCGAGCGCAATCCGAACCCCACCGAGGATGACGTCCGCTGGGCCCTGTCCGGCAATATCTGCCGCTGCACCGGCTATCAAAACATCGTGAAGGCCGTGCTGTGGGCCGCTGAGACCATGCGTGAGGAGTCCTGATGGCACTCGATGAACTCAAGATCGGCGGTATGGGCGCGAGCCGTCGCCGTGTCGAGGACAACCGCTTCATCCGCGGCAAGGGCAACTACGTCGACGACATCGTCCTGCCGGGCATGCTGCACATGGAGATCCTGCGCAGCCCCGTCGCCCATGCGCGGATCAAGTCGATCGACACGACGGCTGCCTGGGAGGTCCCCGGTGTCCGCCTGGTCATGACCGGCGAAACACTTGCCGCTCGCAATCTGGCTTGGATGCCGACGCTGTCCTACGACACGCAGGCGGTCATGGCGACCGACAAGGTGCGTTTCCAGGGTCAGGAAGTCGCGGCGGTCATCGCCGACGACCCCTACATCGCCAAGGATGCCCTCAGCAGGATCGTCGTGGAGTACGAGCAGTTGCCCGCGATCGTCAACCCCGAGCAGGCAGCATCTCCCGAGGCTCCGCTCGTGCGCGACGACAAGGTCAACCAGGACTCCAACAAGATCTTCGACTGGGAGATCGGCGACAAGGAGTCGACCGATCGTGCATTCGCCGAGGCCGACGTGGTCTCCACGATCGACCTGCACTACCCACGTTCCCACCCGTCGCCCCTGGAGACATGCGGGTCGATTGCGGACTATGACCGCGCGACGGGCAAGCTCACCGTCTACATGACGACCCAGGCACCGCACATCATCCGTGCGGCTGTCGCCATGGTTGCCGAACTTCCCGAGCACATGATTCGCATCGTGTCACCGGACCTCGGTGGTGGCTTCGGCAACAAGGTGCCGGTCTACCCGGGCTACGTCATCGCCATCCTGGCATCGATCCTCACTGAGCATCCGGTCAAGTGGGTCGAGGACCGCTCGAGCAATCTCATCTCGACCGGATTCGGTCGTGACGTGTATCTCCAGGGCCAGCTCGCCCTGCGCAAGGACGGCAAGATCCTCGGAATGCGCATGCACACCATCTCCGACCACGGGGCCTTCTACGCCGATGCGCAGCCGACCAAGTTCAAGATCGGCCTCATGCACTCGACGTTCGCGGCCTACGACGTGCCTGCGGCGCACCTCACGAGCGAAGGTTGGTACACCAACAAGGCACCGGGTGGTGTCGCTTACCGGTGTTCCTTCCGCGTGACCGAGGCAATGTTCTTCCAAGAGCGGATGATGCATGCTGCGGCCAACGACCTCGGCATGGATCAGGCTGAGTTCCGGCGCATCAACCTCGTCAAGGATGACCAGTTCCCGTACCGCACGGCGTTCGGCTTCCTCACGGACTCGGGCCAGTATGGGAAGTGCCTCGACATCGCCCTCGACGCCATTGGCTACGCCAACTTCAAGGAGGAGCAGGAGGAGGCGCGCAAGCGCGGCAAGCTCCTCGGCATCGGCATCTCGACCATGACGGAGCCTCTCGGGGCCGGCAATAGCCGCGAGTACGACATCATCGGCATCAAGATGTTCGACTCGGCCGAGTTGCGCGTGCACATGACCGGCAAGGCCATCCTTCGGACCGGCGCCAAGACGCAGGGCCAGGGACACGAGACCACCTGGGCGCAGATCGTCGCCCATGAGCTCGGCATCCCGGCGGAGGACATCGTCGTCGAGGAGGGCGACACCGACACGGCCCCCTTCGGCATGGGCACCTACGCCTCGCGATCCACGCCCGTGGCTGGTGCTGCGGTCGCGATGGTGGCGCGCAAAATCAGGGCCAAGGCGCGCAAGATCGCCGCGCACCTGCTCGAGGTGTCCGAGGAGGACATCGAGTGGGAGCTCGGTCGCTTCTACGTCCGTGGCAACCAGGAGCGTGGAGTCACCATTCAGGACTGCGCCCTCGCGGCCTACAGCAACGTGCCTGACGGGCTCGAGCCTGGCCTGGAGAACAACGCCTACTACGACCCGCCCAATCTCACCTGGCCCTTCGCGGCGTACGTCTGCAAGGTCGAGGTCGACCCGGAGACGGGCGTGTGGGATGTGCTGAAGTTCGTCGCTGTCGACGATTGCGGCGTCCGCATCAACCCGATGATCGTCGAAGGACAGATCATGGGTGGCCTCACCGAGGCTTATGCGATGGCGAGCATGCAGTACATCACCTTCGATGAGGAGGGCAACTGCATTGGGTCCAACTTCATGGACTACCTCCTCCCCACGGCGTGGGAGACCCCCGGCTACGAGCTGCACGAGGTCGTGACTCCGTGCCCGCACCACCCGATCGGCGCGAAGGGGATCGGGGAGTGCGCGACAGTGGGCGGCCCTGCGGCCTTCGTCAACGCCGTGATGAACGCCATTGAGCACACCGGCGTGCGCAACGTCGATATGCCGCTCATGCCCAACCGGGTCTATGAGGCTGTCCAGACCGGGCGCGATGTCTCGGGCGCGCCCCCGGTGAAGGGAGACTGACGTGCAAATCACGCAGTCGTTCGACATCGACCAACCGGTCGACAAGGTATGGGAGTTTTTCGACGACGTGCCCCTCGTCGCCGCGTGCGTCCCGGGTGCAGACCTGACCAACAAGATGGGCGACGACCACTACCAGGGCGACGTCGTCATCTCGGCGGGCCCGGTCAAGCTCGAGTTCACCGGCGAACTCAAGATCACCGACCGGGACAACGCCAAGAAGACCCTGGTCCTGGACGGTGTGGGAGCAGATAAGAAGGGGCGTGGCAACGCAGCCACGATCCTCAATGTGGCACTCCAGCCGATGGGCGGGGCGTCCACCCGGGTCAACATCGCCATGGATCTGCAGATCTCGGGTGCGGCCGCGCAGTACGGTCGCGGTCTCGTGCAGGATGTCACGGGAGTCCTCATCGACCAGACCGCAGGATCCATGAAGGTGCGCATGCAGGCCCTCGCGGCCGGGCAGGATCCCTACGCGGTGGGAGGTCCCAAGGCGGCCAGTGGCATCGCTATCGGCCTCACGGCATTCATGCGCGCAGTGAAGCGCGTGTGGGGCCGCTTCTTCCTGCCCTACAAGCCGGCTCCCAGCCGCTGACGAGGAGGTACCTGATGAGCCTGTGGATGATTGGCAACCTGATTCTCCTCATCGTCGTCGTGCCCGTGCTTGTGGCGCTGCTCAATCGCCTGCTCGCAGCGACGGAAAGCGTGCGCGGAGCCGCTGACGATGCGCTCGCCGGGGGCGTCGCCCTGATCGGCGAGTTGAACAACACCCCGGAGCTCCTCGCGGAGACCGACGTGGTCATCGAGGAAGTCGCCAATGGCGCCGTGCGCTACGCCGGCCCCGTCTCGAAACTTCTCGGATAGGAGACGAACATGCCCGTAGAAGCGATCGTGACCCTGGTCATCTCGGCACTCATCATTGCCGCGGCGGCGCTCGGTCTCCTGCGCGTCATCTTCCACCTGAAGGCGGTGTCCCAGACGCTCGGAGCCCTCGACGGCGGGGTCCAGGTCATCGTGCAGAAGACGTCGACGGTGCCTTCCGTCGTCGGATCCGTCAACTCCAGCCTCGCCCCGGTGCGGGCCTTCGCGGAATCGATCTAGGGAGCGCCCATGGACTTCACCGGACATGAAGGTTGGCTCGTCGGCTACGTCATCGGCCTCGTGGTCGTCCTCGTGGTCGTCGCGCTTGTCGTGCCGATCCTCATCCTCGCCTATCGCATCGGCAATCAGGCAGGGACCATTCTCGGCGGCTTGAAGCAGGCCGAGGTCAACACCGCCGGCCTTGCCGGACTCAACGAGACCATCGCATCCGCGCTCGCCATCATCGATGGCCTGAAGCGCGGCCGCGCCCGGCTGGGAGGCTGACGTGGATTCACAGGTGGAACAGCTCTGGACGATGGCCAACATCCTGGGCATCGTGGTCGTGGTGGCGGTCGCTGCGCTGCTCACCATCCTCGTGATCCTGGTGGCACGCATTCGCAAGCGTGTCGCAGCCATCAAGGCGACGCTGGTCGCCGCGAAGGCGAACACCGCTGATACGACACTCATCACGACGACCGCTGGCGGAGTGGAGCTCGTCCTCGCTGAGGGTCTCGAGCATCACCTCTTCCTCGGTCGCGTCCTCGGGAAGGTTCGGTCATGAGCGCCCTCGCACTGTGGTCCGTTATCGACATCGTTGCGCTCATCGCGGGTCTGGCGATCTATCTCTTCATCGTGGGTGGCCAGCTC
>Ga0208004_1000635_pt1 | contig 13646 bp, 13 predicted proteins | sample DEB08_DNA_6_FD_184522 | JGI IMG/M metagenome (GOLD analysis project Ga0208004, IMG submission 184522) | Aqueous microbial communities from the Delaware River and Bay under freshwater to marine salinity gradient to study organic matter... | ecosystem: Environmental > Aquatic > Marine > Coastal ...
CGGTTAGAATCCGAGCCTGCTCGAATTCAACGTTGTTTACGAGCCCCAATCAGGAGAATTTATTAAATGAATAACGAGATGCTCCAGCAAATGCGTTCCGGCAAAGGTTTCATCGCTGCCCTCGATCAGAGCGGTGGCAGCACCCCAAAGGTGCTCTCCCTTTACGGATTAGATTCCTCTGCTTATTCAAATGAAGCTGAGATGTTTGATGTCATGCATGGCATGCGCTCACGCTTGATTAAGTCTCCTTCATTTAATGGAAACCGCGTTATCGGCGCAATTCTCTTTGAAATGACGATGGAGCGCACGATTGATGGCATCGGCTCCGCCGAGTATCTATGGAGCAAAAAGAAAATTGTTCCATTCTTAAAAGTTGACAATGGTCTTGCCGATGAAGCAAACGATGTCCAACTCATGAAGCCAATTCCTGAGCTAGGCGCTCGTATCGCTGCTGCTAATAAGCACGGTGTATTTGGAACAAAGATGCGCTCGGTTATTAACCTCGCAAATCAAGCTGGAGTCGATGAAGTAGTTAAGCAACAGTTTGAAATTGGTAAAGAGATTATTGCTGGCGGATTAGTTCCAATCATTGAACCAGAAGTAAATATCAAGAGCGCTCAGAAAGCAGAAGCCGAAGCACTTCTCAAGAAGTCGCTCCTTGATTACGCAAATGCACTTAGCGGTGATCAGAACATCATGCTGAAGCTCTCACTTCCAACAGTTCCAAATCTCTATAAGGAACTAGTTGATCACCCACGTGTAGTACGCGTGGTTGCGCTGTCTGGTGGCTATTCTCGTGATGATGCAAATAAGCACCTTGCTGAGAACACTGGCGTAATTGCGAGCTTCTCACGCGCACTTGTTGAGGGCTTGACCGCTCAACAGAGCGATGCCGAGTTCGATAAAGCTCTAGATGCATCAATCCAGAGCATTTACGACGCTTCAGTTAAGTAATAGTTCATCAATAGAATAAGTAATTTGTGCGCGTTAGGGTGACCTTGTTACCCTTACGCGCAATTTGTTAGACCTGGTGGGTTGCCCGAGCGGCCAATGGGAGCGGACTGTAAATCCGCCGGCTCTGCCTTCAGTGGTTCAAATCCACTACCCACCACAAGCAAGAAGTCGAGAGAGAAGTGAGCGATGGATCAACTAGCTCCTTGTTCGATTGATTCACTAAAGCAAGCAGCTAAGCACCTGAAAAATGGTGCCTTAGTTGCTTTCCCAACCGAGACTGTTTACGGCCTTGGTGTTGATGCCGAGAATGAATCTGCGGTTGCACGTATGTATCAAGTAAAGGGCCGGCCAGCTAACCATCCAGTGATTGTTCATATCTCCAATCAGAATCAAGTTAGCTATTGGGCTGAAGAAATCCCTGATTACGCCATTGCTTTGATGCGAAAGTTTTGGCCAGGGCCGATGACTTTGATTTTGAAGCGAAGTACAAATGCGAAAGATTTTGTAACAGGTGGGCAGGATTACGTAGGCCTACGAATCCCATCTAACCCAGTTGCGCTAAGACTCTTAAGTGAATTTGAAGCACTTGATGGGCATGGAGTGGCTGCACCTAGTGCAAATAGATTTGGTTCTGTTTCACCTACTTCAGCTGGTGATGTGAAAGATGAAATTGGTGATTTCTTGAGTGAGAAAGATTTCATCCTTGATGGAGGCGCAAGCGAAGTTGGAGTCGAATCAACAATTATTGATTGCAGTAAGGAATTACCTCGAATTTTGCGGCTTGGTGCAGTGACAGAGGCGATGATTGAAGAGGTTTGCCCAATTGATTCTGATAGTGATCTTGAAGAGATTAGAGTTTCTGGCTCATTAACCCGCCACTATTCACCGAGAGCCAAAGTCGAAGTTGATCGCATCGCAGAACCAGGCGAGGGACTCATTGCATTGTCAGAGGTCGCAACCCCTGAGGGAGCTATCCGATTGAGTTCACCTGAATCGGTTGAGGATTATGCGCGTTCTCTTTATAGCTCATTACGTAAGGGCGATTCAGAAGGTTTAGGGGTTATCGTTGTGATTCCACCGAGTGGTAATGGTTTGGCCGCTGCGATTAGGGATCGAATTATCAGAGCAAGTGCTAACTAGTTGCTCTGTCAAAACTCAGCAATAAAAGGATAAGTTCTGCCTATGAAAAAGATAATTTCGTCCTTGACGGCGCTAGTTCTAGCACTTGGTTTTGTCGCCTATAACGCACTTCCGGCAAGTGCGGCAGAGAATTCTAAACATATAACCGTGACTGGGGTTGGGACTTCAAGTATTACTCCGGATGCCGTACGTTTCTTTGCTTCCGTTTCAGCTCTCGCTAAGAGCAATAAGGAAGCGCTAGCAAGCGCGTCAAAGTCAGCTACTGCAGTACGTGGAGCCCTTCGCGATAATGGAATTGCAGCTAAAGATATAAAGACTTCTTCCTTAACCGTTTACCCGGAATATAACTACACCCAAGATCGCGGCCAAGAACTTCTTGGATATCGTGCCACCCAATCATTTACCGTTGTTATTCGAAAAGCCGATAACGCTGGCGTGGTAATCGATGCTGCGGTTACAGCAGGCGGCGATGCAGTTCAATTAAATGGTATCTCGCCATTTTTGTTGAACGGTGCCGCCGCTACTGAGAAAGCACGTGAGGCTGCGGTTGCCGATGCGCGCGCCCGTGCTAGCTCTTATGCAAAGTATCTGGGTGCATCACTCGGCCGCGTGATTTGGTTGACCGAAGTTAATGCACCGGTCTATAACTTCCCAATCATGGCAAAGGGTGCGGTTGCCGAAGATGCAACCCAGATTGATCTCGGTGAAACTGAAGTTACGGTGACAGTCAATGTGCGATGGGGAATTAACTAGAGCTTTGCAATAAGTTCGAGATAGTCGGCTGTTACTTCACTTGCATCAACTTTTGGTTCGATGCTTTTCATAACACCGATATTCCAATCGGCGCTGCCAGTAAGCGCCCAAGCAGCCTGACGGGCAGCGCCATCGGCTACATATTCACCTGGGGGCGGAAGTTGGATTTCGCTATTGAACATCGCTGCAGCGATTTCTTGGACCGCCTCACTCTTGGCTGCGCCTCCAATCAAGAGAATTCGTGATGCTTTGAATCCCTCGCGCTTAAGCGCTTCGACGGCAAAGACCATCCCAGCAACGACGCCTTCAATAGCAGCGCGGGAAAGATTTTCAGGGGAGAAATTCTCATGAGTTATGCCACTGAAGCTTCCGCGGATATCAGGGCGATTAGGTGTGCGTTCGCCATCAAAGTGAGGCAAAAGCCGAAGGCCATTCGCACCAGACTCTGCCTTAAGTGCGAGTGAGGCAAATTCCTCTAAATTGACTTTCAATAATTTGGCAACGCTGGCGAAAATCTTCGCAGCATTTAAAGTGCAAGCAAGCGGTAAGTAGTTTCCAGTCGCATCGGCAAACCCAGCAATCTCGCCCTTGGGATCTTTAGTTGGAGTTTTAGAAACTGCAAATGCTGTGCCACTTGTTCCAAGGGAGATAATCAAATCCCCAACTCGAGCGCCAAGCCCCAGGGCAGCGCCTGCATTATCACCAGCACCAGCTGCGATTGGAATTCCAAAATTAGTTTTACCGCCAAATTCATTGTGTTTAACAATTCGCGGAAGTACTAAATCTTTTTTACCGCGCGTAGCTAATTCAAGAATCTCGAGATCGTAGTCATTTGAAACTGGGTTGAAGTACCCAGTGCCGGAGGCATCTGAGCGATCTGTAAACAATTCTTCAATATTTGTTGAACCACTCAGCCGCCAAGATAACCAATCATGGGGAAGCGCAACGGCGGCGAGTTTTTCAACATTGGATTTTTCGTTATCAACTAACCAACGAACTTTGCTTGCGGTGAAAGATGCAACTAATTTCGAGCCAGTTCGAATATGGATATCAGGTACTTCTTGATTTAAATCTTCGGCTTCTTTGGCAGAGCGAGTGTCATTCCAAAGCAGGGCTTTACGAATAACGCTTCCATCTTTATCGAGCGCCACCATTCCATGCTGCTGACCAGCGATTGAGATGGCGTCAATCTTCTTATCGGAGACTTTAGATAGCGCATCATCAAGGGCGCTCTCCCAAGCGTGTGGATCTACCTCAGTCCCATCTGGATGTGGCGCTGAGGATTGGGCAACTAATTCACCTGAATCAGCATCTCTTACAACGACCTTTACAGATTGGGTCGATGAATCAACGCCAGCTACTAAAGGCATTTTGGTTTAGAACGCGCCAATCAAGTACTCGAGTGCAAGCTGATCGAGCTCTTCATAGTGATAGCCACGCTTTCCAGCCAACTCAACATCAAAGCTCTCGCCTTCAATATCGCGCCAACTCTCACCTGCAGCGAGTGTGGGCTGGAGCAGCTCAGTCACACCTGACTTCTCAAGAGCCGCCTTGGTGCGCGGATCGTTACGGAATGCAGTCGCGCGTTCCTGCAAGATTAGGTAAGTGCGCATATTCGCAGAGGCTGATGCCCAAACACCTTCATCGCTCTCGGTACGCATCGGCTTATAGTCAAAGTGCTTAGGTCCGTCATATTTATAGCGATCTAGAAGATCAACCAAGAAGAAGGCAGATTTCAAATCACCATGTCCGAAGACAAGGTCTTGATCGTACTTCGGACCATGTTGGCCATTTAAATCGATATGGAAAAGTTTCTTGTGATAGAGAGCCTGACCAATACCATGGACAAAATTCAAACCAGCCATCTGTTCATGTCCAACTTCAGGATTTAAGCCGACTAGCTCTGGGTGCTCCAGTGAATTGATAAATGCAAGAGCATGTCCAATAGTTGGCAAGAAAATATCACCGCGTGGTTCATTTGGCTTTGGTTCTAAGGCGAACTTAATGTCATAACCCTTATCAATCACATATTGGCCTAGAACGTTAAAGGCTTCACGCATCCGCTCGAGCGCTACAACTGGATCCTTGCCGATATCAGTCTCGGCGCCTTCGCGACCTCCCCAACAAACATAAGTCTTTGCGCCTAACTCGACAGCGAGCTCAATATTTGTCATTACTTTACGAATTGCATAACGACGGATATCGCGACTATTTGAAGTAAACGCGCCATCTTTAAAGACTGGATGACTAAAGAGATTAGTGGTAGCCATCGGAACTTTCATTCCTGTTGAATCCAGCGCCTTCTTAAAGCGAGCGATATGTGCTGCGCGCTCACTAATACTCGAGCCAAACGGAATCAGATCATCATCATGGAAAGTGACGCCGTAAGCGCCTCGATCTGCAAGTTCACTTACGGTGCGAACTGGGTCGAGCGCATCGCGCGTTGCGTCACCAAAAGGATCACGGGCTTGCCAACCGACGGTCCAAAGGCCAAATGTGAATTTATCTGATGGGTTTGGGTTTCTCATGGGGCCAGCCTATTCATTTAGAGAGATAACTAGAATACGAAGGTGCTCGAGAAATCCGAACGGCCGTGGGGGCGTTACGAAGTCCTCCAAGAAAGCGCCACTCATAAAGTGAAGTGCATCTGGGTTCATCCCGGGAAGCGACTTTCTTATCAGCGCCATAAATTCCGTGCCGAACATTGGTTCATTGTTGCCGGCGATGCTGAAGTGACTATAGATGGTCAGATAAAGCGGTTAAGCGCTGGTGAATCGGTTGATTTCGGAGTTGGTGTGGCACATCGAATTGCCAATGTTGGAAGTACCGATGTTGTTTTTGTAGAGGTACAGACTGGAACCTATTTTGGCGAGGATGACATTGAACGCCTAGAAGATGATTTTGGAAGGGTTAACGCCTGACAGTGTACTTGAATTGCCATTGATCAGTACGTCGAATTGATCTCGTAGACTCAATTAATTTGCCGCGACTATCATAGCCAGTACGAATAAATTGTAAGGCTGGTGCTCCTTTCTGTAACCCAAGCACTTCTGCAACTTCAAGATTTGTAATAATTGGGGAGATGCTTTCATCTGCACTTCGCACTGTCAGTTTGAATTTCTTCTCTAAAACTTCATACAGTGAAGTACCCAAATTAAAGCGCTCCAATCCAGGTGCAACGTCTTTAGATATATATGTAATATCCCAAGCGATTGGTTGATGTTTCCTAAGTCGCAATCTCTCGATCCGATATGTGCTTCGACTGAGAACTGACCAAGCATCAGATTTATCATTAACTTCGTCAATAAGTGCGACATCGATTATTTGTGTTTCTATCGATTCGCCCCGTAGGGCCATTTCCTCAGTAAAAGATCTAAGCTGAAGAGAGCGCGATTCGCGCACAGGGGAGACAAATGATCCTGCACCATGTCTTCGGTAGATCAGGCCATCGCGCTCTAGAATTCCGAGCGCCTTCTGGATTGTTACTCTAGATACGCCAAACCGCTCGGCCATCTGTCTCTCTGTCGGTATAACTTCATGGACAGGAAGCTCCCGAATCTCTGAGCGGATGATTTCGGCGATGCGAAAAGGTTTGAGGAACTCCTCTTTGGCCACCCCACCCTCGCCTTCGAGATAACTTTTTAGAAACGACTTAGCCCAGACACTAGCATTTTGTGAGAAATTGGACTAGACCACCCTACTAAGAGCCTCCGGATCCTCCGGCGGCAAGAAAGTTTAGGGAGGTCCCTCATGCGCTTTTCGCGCAAAAAAGTGATCGCTGCTCTAACGGCAATCGCTCTCGCAGGCTCAACTTTTGTTGGCGCCTCGGTTGCGACTGCAGGCCCAAAAGATAAGGGAACGGTCACCATTTGGATCCAAGGCGATGCAAAGTCTTGGCCAGCTGCAGTCGATAGAGCTAACAAGATGTTTAACTCAAAGTACCCAAATGTGAAAGTTGATATCCAATATCAGACATGGGGTGACTCGCTAAAGAAGTTGGATGCTGCATTAGTCGCAGGCAATCCACCGGATGTCTTTGAATTCGGTAATACTCAAGTCCTTAAGTACTCTGCTGCTGGAGCGCTAAAGGATCTTTCCTCAGATAAGAGCCGATTTGCATACAGCACTAACTGGCTCAAGGGACTAGAAGAAGCAGGAACTTACGAAGGTAAGTTGTATGCCGTTCCTTACTATGCTGGATCACGCGCAGTTATGTACCGCACTGATCTCTTCGCGAACTTGAAGTTGAAGACTCCTCGAACTTACGAGCAATTCCTGCAAGCTGCTGACAAGTTGATGGCAGCTAACTCAAGCAATTCAAAGTTCTCAGCCGTATACATGCCAGGTAAATACTGGTACGCGGCTATGGGATTTGTTTATGACGCAAAGGGAGTAATTGCTGTTAAAGAAGCTGGCAAGTGGCAAGGTGCACTTGACTCAACGGCTGCAATCGAAGGTTTAAAGCGCTGGAAAAATATCGTTGATAAGTACTCAAGAGCGGACAAGTCCGGCGATGAGGGTGGGCAATGGGAAGTCTTTGCAGGTGGAAACGTTGCTATGAGTTATAGCAATGGTTGGGAAACCTGCTGCATAGCACCACAAAAAGGCGCCTTCTTCACAATGCCATCCGTCCGGGATGGCGAATTCATGCCTGCATTCCTTGGTGGATCCAACCTCGGAGTTCCTGTGAAAGCGAAGAATGCAGAGTGGGGTATGTATTGGATCAAATCCTTTACTTCTGGTGTAGCGATGCGTGAAATCATTAAGGCCGGAAACCTTCCAAACAACACGAGCATGCTCACTCTAGTTAAGGGTGGAAACCGTCCTGTGGCGAGGGGAGCAAGTTCAACCTGGTTCGTCCCCGCAGCAGAGAAGTGGGTAAACGTAGAGAATGCGAATGTTCTACAGACCATGCTCTCCGATATTGCTACCGGCAAGAAGACCGTTGAGCAGGCAGCAAAGGATGCATCGGATGAAATAACGAAGCTACTTAACTAGACCTAAGTACTTCCAAAGAGCAGTAGCACGAGAAGAGAGTGGCGAACAACGAGGGGTCGTCACTCTCTTACTCTTAAATCAACCATCATTTATATTCTTAGGACGCAATGTCACTAAAAACCTCAACTCCAAAAATTAACCGCCGCTTCTGGCCATATTTGCTCATTGCGCCAGCGTCATTTGTAATATTGCTAATACTTGGATTTCCCGTCTATCGACTCTTTACTCTGAGCCTGCAGCAATTTGGACTAGATGAAATCATTTCTGGAATTCCAGTATGGGTCGGTCTAGATAATTTCACAATTCTTATCAGGGATCCTGAATTCTGGGTGGTATTACGCCGCACACTTATTTTCACTTTTGGAATGGTTTTCTTTTCAGTAGTTATTGGAGCATTTTTAGCTCACTTGATGGTACGGATGCACCCAATAATTCGTTGGCTTCTAAATACGACCTTAATTCTTGTGTGGGCAATCCCAGCTCTTGTCGGAGTTTCAATTTGGAAATGGATGTTTTCCTACGAGTTCTCCATCATTACTACGACTCTAAATCGGCTTGGATTTGACTTTGCACAAAGGAATTGGTTCACGAATCCGATCTCAGGTTTTACGATTATTGGTGCGATAGTAGTTTGGGGAGCGGTCCCATTTATTGCTATCAGTATTTATGCAGCACTAACTCAAGTACCGAAGGATTTAATCGAAGCCGCTGCAATCGACGGAGCTAATTCTCACCAGATATTTCGATCCATCATCTTCCCAATATTGCTACCTATCTACGTAATCTTGATTTCACTATCAATTATCTGGGACTTCCAAGTTTTCACTCAAATTTGGGTAGTCCTGGATAGCCGGCCACCTTCGGAGTATTACACAATGGCAATCTACGCCTTTGAGAAGTCCTTTGGACTTAGCGAGTATGGAATGGGTGCGGCCATTGCGTTATTAATGATTGTTGCCCTTTTAGGTGTCACGTGGTTCTACATAAGAAAAATGATTGAGATAGGGGAAACCCGTGAGAGATAAGTCCTCGGTTTCCTCCAATATCTCAGGGATTTTTGCAACCATCCTGCTTGGGTTTCCTATTTATTGGATGGTGACAACCTCCTTTAAATCCCGAGAAGATGTTCTTTCAACGGAGCCAAAGTTCCTTCCGAGCACTTTGACAATTCAAAATTATCGCGATGCTTTTGCTCGTGAAGGCTTTGAAACATCACTCAGGAATAGTTTGGTTGTTGTCAGCTTAACGGTATTGGTCTCGCTCTTTTTAGCCACGTTCGCCAGTATTGCAATCGCTCGAATGAAATTTCGAGGCAAGCGGACTTTCATTACCTCTCTCTTAATCGTGCAAATGCTTCCTTTATCTGCCCTGATAATTCCACTCTTTTTACTCTTAACTAAGTTGCAGCTGACCAATAAGCTTCCTGGGCTTGCGCTAACTTATGTGGCATTCATCTTGCCATTTACGATTTGGACTTTGCGTGGCTTCCTGGCTGGTATCCCGAATGATTTAGAGGAGGCTGCACTAGTTGACGGTTGCAACAGGATTCAGGCTTACCAACATGTTCTCTTGCCCCTGATGGCACCCGGCCTAGTAGCTACTGCCATCTTCGCATTTATCCAGGCATGGAATGAATTCTTATTGGCTTACATCATCATGCAGAGTCAAGATAATCTTACGCTGCCAGTTTGGTTAGCGGGATTCACTACTAGAACAGGAACAGATTGGGGACCGTTGATGGCAGCCTCAACAATTACCGCTCTACCTGTTGTGATTTTCTTTGCCCTAATTCAGAAACGAATTGCCACAGGCGTGACCGCTGGAGCAGTCAAAGGATGAGCCAAGTGCTAGATAGCGCAATTCTTGCCCACTTCTCACCGGGATTTGGTGGAACAAGCATTCCAGATTGGTTGAAAAGTTGGCTCGATCGTGGTTTGGGTGGAATCACATTATTCAGTTCGAATTGTCCATCTCTTGAGGAAACAGCGACTCTAATTAGCGAGCTACGAAGTTACTCTAGTCAATTAATTGTGTCTATCGACGAAGAGGGCGGGGATGTAACTCGGCTCTTCGTGAGAGAAGGAAGCCCATTTCCGACACCTGCAATGTTGGGGTTGTGTGATGATCCGAGCCTTACTGAAAATACGTATTTTGAATTGGGCAAGGTATTAAGGCAACTCGACATTGATATGAATTTAGCTCCGGTTGCCGATGTAGCAGAGTCCAAGAAAAACCCTATTGTTGGAGTCCGGTCATTTAGTTCCGATTTTTCAAAAGTCTCTATGCATGTCGAATCGTCAATAAATGGACTAAAGAGAGCCGGTGTTGCGCCTTGTGTAAAACACTTTCCAGGTCATGGGGGTGTGCACGCTGATTCACATCATGACTTAGCCGTACTGTCTGGCACCCTAGAGGAACTTGAACAGACTCACATAGCGCCCTTTATTCAATCAATAAAGGGTGGAACGGATGCATTGATGGTTGGGCACATAATTCTGAAAGCAATTGATTCGAGGTTGCCGGCTTCACAATCTAAGTTGGTAATTTCGGAATACCTTAGAAAAAAACTGATTTTCAATGGTCTAGTTGTAACTGATGCGCTGGATATGGGTGCGTTGGGTGGTACAAAGCGATTGGCAAATTCAGCTACTAAGGCACTTTTGGCCGGCGCAGACATACTTTGCTTTTCTGGGCTATTCAATCAGTCCGAGTTTATCTCCAACTCGTTCCAAATGATCAAGGCTGAGCTCGAGAAAGATGATTTACTTGCAGGATCAGTCATTGAAAATGCAAAGAAGCTCTCGGGCTGGAGCCCGCCAAAGCCACAGGGAAGTTCTGCATCTGTTCCTATTCCAATTTCACCATTTACATCTGGTCTCGAAGTGAAAGGTGAAGTAAAGGTAGTACAGAGAAATATAACCTTAATTGAGCTATCTGCAGAGCCCACAATCGCTGCCGGATTTGTTGCTTGGGGATTGCGGCGCGCGTTGACTCATGCTGGGAAAAAAGTTCGATTGGACTCCAGCGATGTAGACCATAGTCATGGCGATAACACCCAACTTATCGTTGCATTTAGGGACGCCTTCCGGGATAAGAAACTACTCCACTCTTTAGAGCAAATTTATCGCGAATATCCTGATGCAATTTTCGTTGATATGGGTTGGCCAACTTATGTCTTTCAGCCTAAGAATATCATTAGAACTTTTGGTTCGAGCGCACTTGCCTCAGATGCCGCTGTATCAAGGATGCTTTAGTCCTTAATTCGTTCTCGGTAGTAATAAGCACTTGATTTTGGAATTCGCTTCTGGGTCGCGTAGTCCACATAGATTAGTCCAAAGCGTTTTGCATAGCCGTATGCCCATTCGAGGTTATCGATCAAGCTCCAAGCAAAATAGCCGTTAATTGGGACGCCCGCTTCTTTTGCTTTGAACATCGCATCAAGGTGACGCTCTAAATAGCTAACTCGGTTTGGATCATCTACTTTTCCATCAATTACAACATCATCCCAAGCCGAACCGTTCTCGGTTATATAGATTTCCTTCGGGGCGTAGTCCCTATGGATTCGCTCCAATAATTCCGTAAAAGTGCCCGCGTGAACTTCCCAACCCATACCGGTTCGCTCAACATTTGGCGCAGTAACTTGCTTGTAAGGAAGTGGTTTTACAGATGGGTCATAAGCAACTGTTTGGCGGAAGTAATAATTTAAACCGAGAAAATCAAGTGGGGTTGAGATGGTTTCCATATCGCCTGGCTGAATCGGAACTTCTTTGCCAAAAGCTTCAACGATGTCCTTTGGATACGAACCTTTAAAGACTGGGTCACCGAACCAGCGATTATCAAAACCATCTGCGAGCCTTACCGCCATTGCGTCTTCGGCTGAATCACCTAGAGTGATGGCGGGCGTGAAATTAAGGGTAATTCCAACTTTGAAATCTGAGGAGGCTTCACGGAGCGCCTTTGTGGCAAGGCCAGCGCCAAGTAAGAGATGGTGAGATGCATTAATTCCGGTCTGAAGATCTTTGATTCCCGGCGCCATCACGCCATAAAGATGACCGAGCCAAGCGCTACAGAACGGCTCGTTGATGGTTACCCAATTCTTTACTCGATCTCCGAAGCGCACCCCTAATTCATGTGCGTATTCAGCAAACCAATAAGCGCAATCGCGATTATTCCAGCCACCTTTATCTTGGGCGGCTTGTGGTAGGTCCCAGTGATAAAGAGTTGGCCAGGGTTCAATTCCTCGCTCAAGCGCACCATCAATTAATCGATCATAAAAATCTATACCAGCTTGGTTAATTGCGCCCTTTGCATTTGGGATAACTCGAGGCCAAGCAAATGAGAAGTGATAAACGTTTACACCTAACCACTTCATTAGATCTAAATCTTCTTCGTAGCGATGGTAGTGATCACAAGCGACATCACCATTATCGCCATTTGCTACGGCACCAGGTATGCGCGAGAAGGTATCCCAGATTGAGGGAGCGCGACCCCCTTCATTTGCCGCACCCTCAATTTGATAGGAAGAGGTAGAGACGCCCCACTTGAACATATAGCGAGTGTAGTGCGGCTTTGATTAGAGTTCACTTATGTTCTCACTCGCTAGCAGGCGCGCATTAGTTAGTGGCGCTGGCGCACCGGGTGGGATTGGAATTGCTATCGCGAAGACTTTAAAGGATTTAGGCGCTGAGGTATTCATTACTTCGACTACAGATCGAATTCATGAACGTGCAAAGGAAATTGGAGTCACTGGCTTAGTTGCTGACTTGACCATTGAGAGCGATTGTGAAGCTTTAATTGCAAAAGTCGGCTCGATAGATATCTTGGTCAATAACGCCGGGATGACAAGCCAAAATGATCCGCTAGGAGCTGATGAAGCAAGTGATTTGACTGGCGTGACACTAGAAGCTTGGCAGCGTGGTATGAAGCGCAATCTAGATACTGCCTTTAATCTCACAAAATGTGCTCTGCCCGCACTTCGTAAATCAAAGAGTGGGCGAATTATCATGGTCTCCAGCGTTACCGGCGGGTTAATGGCAATGTCACATCAACCCGTATATGCAGCAGCAAAGGCAGCAATGTTGGGATTGATGCGCTCGCTTGCGTTAGATGAAGCAAAATATGGCATCACCTGTAACGCGATTTTGCCTGGATGGATAGAAACGGATACCCAGAGCGCTCATGAGAAATTACAAGGTATGAAAACGCCGCTTGCAAGAAATGGAAGACCTGAAGAGATAGCAGGCTTAGTTGGTTGGCTCGCATCGGAGAGTTCCGGATACATGACCGGCCAAACGTTGATTGTCGATGGTGGCAATTCAATACAAGAAGAGCGCGCCCAATGAAGATCCGTTCAGCCCGAAAAGATGAAGCAGCGATTATTCTTCAACTCATTAAGGATCTAGCGGAGTACGAGAAGGCACCGGATGAAGTTAAAGCTTCTGAGAATGAGATACTGGAAACGATATTTGCTGATAATCCAAAAGTTTTCTGTGATTTTGTAGAAGTTGATGGTCATATTGCTGGGATGGCAATTTGGTTTTTAAATTACTCAACTTGGCAAGGTAAGCATGGAATTTATTTGGAAGATCTCTATGTGAAACCCGAATTTCGAGGGCGTGGTTACGGCAAAGCGTTGCTACAACATCTCGCCCTCATCTGTAATGCGCGTGGTTATGGAAGATTCCAATGGTGGGTCCTCGATTGGAATACACCAGCAATCGAGTTCTATCGCTCCCTCGGCGCGGAGGCGATGTCAGAGTGGACGGTCTATCGAGTTTCGGATGAGCCCCTGCGCAGACTGG
>Ga0208004_1000644_pt1 | contig 13601 bp, 14 predicted proteins | sample DEB08_DNA_6_FD_184522 | JGI IMG/M metagenome (GOLD analysis project Ga0208004, IMG submission 184522) | Aqueous microbial communities from the Delaware River and Bay under freshwater to marine salinity gradient to study organic matter... | ecosystem: Environmental > Aquatic > Marine > Coastal ...
TGGTAATAGTGGCCGTTTCTAGCTTTAATGATCTTCTCATAAAGCGGATTTATAGTGTTATTGTCCATGCTCCTAGTCTTTCTGTTTAGCTATTTCTGCGCTTGTAGAGTTTCATGCTTTGTTTATTAACGAAATTAATGCATTCGGCATTGCGTCAGTCCAGTAATGAAAGATAAAATACTCCTTATCTTGCTCTGTTGAGTGCTTATCAAGCACACCCAAATAACATCCTAAAGCCTCCAAATGACCGTTATAGTGAGGGATATTGACAGGCAAACCCCGAAGCCATTGCTCCGCTTGCTCTGTCGTATTGCCAATTAATCCCATAAGGGATGCCTCCTTAAGGAAGCGTTTCTTGAGGTATTCAGCCTCTGTTTTAACGCATTGATCTTCCAAGTCTTCGGTTCCAACAGCGTCAATTAGTAGTGTTTCGTATGTCATAACTAGATTAAGTTGTGTGCGATTTTGGCTCTAAGTAATTCGGAGCCATTAAGAGTGGATAGTACTAAAGCAAGGGATTTGCTTACCTTGTGCTGTTGGTGGAGCATTGCTAAATCCATTGACTTAGTAACGTTGTAAACAGAATAAAAGGCATTAGAGCTTTCAATCTCTATGCTATGCCCTTGACAGATTTCCTCATCAGCCAATACGCAGAATTCTGCAAGGCTGAGGTGATCGGTGTTTTTAAGTGAATTACACATACCCCTATAATCGCACATTAACACTAGTACTCAAGCTCAACAGTTGAACAAGTAGCAATGATTGAGTGTTTAACACTTTTGTAACAAATCACCTACCTTTTTTGTTGCAAAAACATAGCACTATTTCTTACAAATCCCCTGAGAAGCCATGTGTTAACCTGTACGTCGTTTGACTGCTTTATGCATACGTTGGTATTGGTTCTCATGCGTTAGGCCCATACAGAGCAACACAGAGGACAGTTATTGTACTAACTAGTACTAACAACCCATAACACGTACTAATACGCAGGATTACATACTAACTAAGCAATCAATTAACACCCTTAACCAGCCTATTTACTAACCATTAGTACACCCTTGGACTAACGAACTAAGGATTGATAATACCTTACCCTGTGTGACATTCTTTCACAACCCCCGTACCCCTAAGCACTGGGGGGAGGGGAGATTAGTGTGTTGTATGAGTGGCATGGTACCTACCCCACTCTCTAACAAGCACTTACCGAAAACCTTAAGTACAAACCTTAACCTTTACCGGAACCAGTGTTACACACCGTAGTAAGTACTAACTACTACTAATAAGTTTTTAGGCAAAAGTCAATAGTAAAACATGCTTTTTCTGAAAATAATTTGAGAAAGTTCAAAAAGGGTACCTATTACTAAATTTTCCTTGACATATTTCAAAAGTTGTCAAGGTTCCCTGAACTGATGAACGGTAAAGGCGACAGGGATAGAAGTGACCCCAAGAAGTTCAGGGAGGGTTACGATAGAATTTTTAAGAATGCAGGTGGCAGGGAGGGGTCTTCCGGTGATGCTCATAACTTCACGTCCGTCGTTCGAATCGACGACCTGCTCCCAAAGCCCAAGGACAAATGATAATCCAGGAGCACGTAGATCATATTCAGAAGGTAATTGACCAAGAGGTCAGTGCTGAGGCTTTCGAGGACCCCATTTGGTTCATCGGCAATATGTTCGTGTGCGTTAATAAGGATGGATTAAAGGTTCCCTTTAAGCCCAACCCAGCTCAGTGCGAGGTTCTTTATCAGGTATTTGTTCTAGGTCACAAAAGGATACTTATTCTAAAAGCTAGACAGCTGGGCATGAGTACACTGATTGCTTTAATTGGCTTATGGTATACCCTTACTCATGAGAACAGTACTTTCAATATCCAGTCCCACAATGATGAGGCTGCTAAGGATCTGCTGCGTGAGAAGGTAGTCTTCCCCTTCCAGGAGATGGATGAGGAGATTAAGTGCACAGTTGACCAGCTTAATAGCAACCAGAATGAGCTAGTATTTAGCCCAGTATGGAAGATTCGCTCCAAGGTTAAGATCCGTGGTGGCACATCACAGGTTCTGCATATCTCGGAATGGGGGAAGGTGGCTGCTAAAGATCCTCATAGATCAGAGGAGATCCTTACTGGTGCTCTTCCTACAGCTGGTGACAATGCTCTGGTATTCATTGAGAGTACTTATGAGGGCGGCATGTCTGGTCACTTCTATAATCAGGTTAAGGCAGCTATGGAGATCAATGAGGAGCATAGAGTTCCTACGGACTTCTTATTCAGCTTCTTCCCTTGGTACGAGGACCCTGGCTATACTATGGATGGTTCTGAGGAGATGCTTACCCAGCTAACTCTGGAGTACTTCGAGGATCTAACTGCTAAGGTAGGTGTGGAGTTCACTACTGGCCAGAAGATCTGGTACCAGAAGATGAAGGATAAGCAGGGGATCTTTATGGGGCGTGAGTTCCCCAGCACCCCAGAGGAGGCTATGGCTGTACCTGTAGAAGGAGCTATTTATGCTGATACCATTAACCGCATTGAGAAGAACCTCCAGCTTAAGAGGGAGATACTTCCTAATATCAATCATCCAATCTGGGCAGTATGGGATATTGGCTACGATGACTGGACGGCTATCTGGCTGGTTCAGTACGATGGATTAAATGTTACTTGGCTCTGGCACATGCAAGGGAGGCACAAGACAACTGCGGATCACCTGAGGGCAATCGCTAATTCGGGGTACGATGTCTACGGGCATTGTCTTCCTCATGATGCTGCTCACATGGATAAGACTGGTACGAAGTCCTATTATAGTGAATTGAGTTCCTTGGGGGCTACGAATATCCGAAAGATCAACAAGACCAAGGATAAGTGGCAGGGGATTAACCAGCTAAGAAGTCTGCTGCATAGGAGTTTCTTTAATAGGAAGGATACTGATTTCGGACTAGGATTGCTTAGGCGTTACAGGTGCGAGATCGAGGAACACAAGGGAGGAGTAATGAAGTCCGTCCCAGTACGAGATGACACCACTGATACCGCTGATGCTGCTAGGTACGTAGCTGAGGCACTGGAGCAGGGGTTGTTGACAACAATTAAGGTAGACAGGGGAACTAGGCAGTACAAATACGAGCCAATAGAATACACAAATGGGTACTAGTTTAAGAGAGATTCATCAGGAGGATGTAGCTCCATTGCAGGAGTTAGCTGACAGGGACGGGCATGATCTCTGGATTCCGACTCATATTATAGAGAAGGATGGGGAGATGATCGGCAGTGTTAGTTGCGATGGAATTCCCATGAGTACGGTGTTCATCAGCAAGGAGGTTAATAGCCCGATTACGCTGAGAGCAGTCCACAAAGGCATTGAGGACGTTTACAGGAACTATGGGGATCGTAGGTACTTCGTATGCGTCCCGCCAACATCCCCTGGTTATCGGTTTATGCCAGCTGGAGGATACGCTGGTTTTGATGTAACACTTTGGTACAAGGAAATAGATGCCTAGAGGACCAACAGACCATGATTTCAGAAGGTACGCCCTTGAGCTAGAGAACAGGGGCAATGAGGGAGTAGAGGCCGTTGCTATGCGGGTCTTCGGTGTAGGCAAGGACTGGGCCAAGAAGAAGGCTTGGGAGTGGCGTAAGCACCCAGTCTGCCAGGAGGAGCTTAATCGCATTCAGGAGGAAAGGGAGTCCCAGCAGCCAATGTCCAAGGAGGATAAGCTCCTAAAGAACAAGATTCTGATTGATGAGGCTTTTATTAATAGAAGCGTGGACAAGAATGCCCTGGAGCACTATACGAAGCTCCTGAGGATTGATAATGAGATGCAAGGGCATACTAGGACAGCTGAGAACGATACCAAGAAAACAGAGGAGGGATCAGTGCTTATCGGTCAGTTGATGAAGGAGTTAAGGGCTAAGAATGCCAAGGGGTTAACCAGCACTAATACAGAAATAATTGACATTCCTTAACTTTTTACTTGACAGATCCCTATTGAGACTCAATCTCAGCAAGCTATGGCATCATTTTTACAAGTAGCAGCTACGGCCTTCTCTGTTAACGAGTCAAGGAAGTCCCGTAAGGAAGCAGCAAAACAATTCGGCAAGAAGCCACCTCCAGTTGCCCAAGAGGGTACTGCATCAACATCATCCTCAGGCATGAGAGCCCAGAAGCGTAAAGGCGTAGCAGCCTCAGTTTTATCGGGACAGGACAATCAGCCAAGCAAATCAACTTTAGGTTAATGTCAGACGATAAGCGAGCAGCAGCAATCATTCAGGACTTCGATGCATTTCCTGAGTTCCAGAACTGGAAGTCCTACGCAGAGAACATTGCGATCTACTGCGAGGAGCGCAAGTCCGGTATGCTTGGCGGGAGAACCCCTGGGCAGATTGATAGTACTCGCATATTTGACACCACTGTTCGAGAGGCAGCTGAGGTCTTTAGTTCTGGCACGGTATCTAATCTTACTCCACAGACAGAGAGATGGGCTGAGATTACCCCTCAGGACTTCAATCCCGCAAAGGAGCAGGAGGCATTCTATAATGCTGCATCTGATCGGGTACGGACTCGGTTAGGTCAAAGTAACTTCTACCGTGGATTCCACGAGGGCATTCACTCAGGTGGCTTATTTGGCACCATGTGTGTTGCTATGATTCCCAGCAAGAAGAAGATGTTCAACTTCCAGGAGATCCCCTTTGGCCTTTATCGGTTCCGAGAAGATGGGGATGGAGTACCTGATACGGTATTTAGGGAGTACGAGCCCATGACCGTTATGCAGATCCAGGACCTATTTAGGGCTGAGATCGAGAGCGGAGATGCAACACTTACGGATAAGATGAAGGAGTGCTTAGCCTCTGATTCAGCCGAGAAGAAGAACGAGAAGTTCACTATCATTCATCGGGTATCGCCAAGGGATCCCAAGCTAGTAGCACAGGGAGTAACCATTCCCAGCAAGCGTCCCTATGAGTCCGTCTACGTAGTCAAAGAGGAGAACCATACTCTCTTTGATAATGATGGGTACTATTATCAGGTGTACCTAGTGTCCAGAATGATGAAGTCCAGACATGATGCTGGCATGGGTAGAAGCCCAGGGACACAGATCTTTCCAAGCGTTAGAATGCTCAATCGAGCTATGCGTGATGTGGGGGTAGCTGTCGAGAAGACAGTACGTCCACCAATACTTGAGCCCAAGGATTCAGCATTCCAGATTGATGATCGCCCAGGGGGCAGGATACCATTTGATCCTCACTTGGGTGATGCGGGCAAGCCCCAACCATTTTACGAGAACCCCAATATTCAGTTCGCGGAGTTCTACATCAATAAGCTTACCCAGCAGATTCGTAGTGCTTTCTTCAATGACCTCTTCAAGTTCTTTACCGAGCGTGATGTAGCTACCACTGAGAAGACAGCATTCGAGACTCAGATGCAGGCTGATGAGCAATTGAAGCTCTTTACGCCAATCTTCCTGAATATCTCAGAGGAGTTCCTGAATCGGGTAATTGAGAACGTGTTCAAGGAGATGTTCATTCGTGGGGACTTTAATGACCTCATGGAGGATAATAACCTTGACGAGGACAGCATTGGTGGATTTTCTGTTGTGTATAACTCCAGAATAGCCCTGGCGGTCAGGACACAAAGAATCCAAGGTGGACTTAAGTTAGCGAATATCGCCCAACTCGTGGATCAGTTCGCGCCAGGGGCTGGAGCCAGGGCAGTTAAGTGGGAGGAGTTCCTAGGAGCAGTAGCCGTTGACAGCACTATTCCAGCTAAATTTGTTAATAACGAGGAAGTGATTAGCCAGCTCAAGCAGCGAGACGATCAGATAGCTCAGTTGCAGCAAATGGTTGAAATGGCTCAACAAGCAGGACAAGCAGCTAGTGGATTCGCATCCGCAGCCGCACAAACACAGGGATAGATTTTATGGACAAGGAACCCAAGGAAGACGAGGACATCCTCGCGTTTAAACGTGTCTTCAACTCAGAGGACGGGGAGAGGATACTAAAACGGATCAAACGGATGGCTTACTACGATGATTACAGCCTGCCGATTGATATAAGCAATGAGAGTACTCGGTACCTCTTTATGGCAAGGAAGCTAGTGAACTTCATTATTACAATGCGGGATGCTAGTCCTTATCAGGAGGTTGAGTACGCAGAGATTCCAGAGATTGAGAACGAATTATGATTACACGCAAAAAGGACAAGATACTAAGGGATGGCGTTGAAGTGGCCGTCCTCAAGGGCAAGAAGGTGGAATACATTGGTGATGGGAAGCGTTATCGGCTACCTATTAGCAAGTTCCTTAAAAAGCAGGCAACTGAGGAGGAGGAGATTGAGGAGGTCCCAGGCAAGGATGAGTGGTACGATGCTGAATGCCCTGTTGTTGAGACTTGGGAGATGACGGCTAAGGAAGCTTTCCCTGATGCTCCTGGGCTTGATAGCAAGTACGGAGAGAAAGATCCCGATCTAGTTCGCTGGATTCACGAGAATCACCCAGAGGACTTCAAGCACCGATACAAGGGCAAGAAGACTGTTATGAGCGAGGTGGACCCCAATAAGGAGCGTCCCACAGCTAAGGCAGTTCGAGCCCAAAAGACTGCATTTCAGGACGTGAATGGACGCAAGGGCTATAGACCCGAGTTCCACGGATTTGAGGGAGTATTTGAAAAGGAGTACAGAGAAGCATTTAAGAGAGCAGGAGGACGAGTAAATGGATAACCCACTAGCACCACAAGAAACAGTTCAACCAACGGAAGCAACCCCTACTGAGACTCAGTCTCAACAAGCGGAGCCGACGTTTTATTCAATGATTGACCAAGAGACTGGTCAGTTCAAGGAAGGAGCTTGGGACAAGTACCCAGTGCCAGAGGGGGCCGATCCCCAGAAGTACCAGAACATAGGTCGGAAGTTCAATGACTTCAATGGCCTAGCTGAGGGGTACCTGAATCTAGAGAAGCTACTAGGACGGGAGAAGATCCCTATGCCTCAGGAGGGCGACGGCCCAGAAGCTTGGGATCGAGTCTACGATGCTCTTGGTCGCCCTAAGGAGGGAGAGAATTACAACGTGCCAGAGGGATTGCCAGAGGAGTTAAGCAATGAGCTTACTGGTTATTTTAAGGATGCAGGACTCAATCAGCAACAAGCAGATAAGCTTCTAGGACCCGTTCAGGAGATACTTGCGCAGAAGGCTGAGAGGGATTCCCAAGCAGCTGAGAGCAATGTGGAGGCAGCAATTGCAGCATTGGAGTCCGAAGTTGGCCCACGCAATACTCCTGCTTATGCTGAATCCGTGGAGAAGGCTGAGGCGGTAGCTGCTCATTTGGGGCTGGATGATGCAGCATTCTTTCAGGTACCTGGATTCGCTGCTAAGATGGCATCCCTGCATGCTAATTTAATGGATTCCAATATCAAGGGAGTCCAGCCAAGTACGATCTCGCAGGGCCAGAATGTCCAATCCGAGATTGATGACATCCTGTACAATCCTAGTAATAGACTCTATCAGGACTACCGAGATGGAAGGCAATCTGCCCATGACCACGTCCTGAAGCTCTATGAGAGACTCTCTGAGTCCCAGAATAACCCAGGAATCTAGCACTCATAAGCCATTGGTGTAGCGGTAGCACAACGGGTTTTGGTCCCGTTAGCCTTGGTTCAAATCCAGGATGGCTTGTTTTTTTGATCTTTTTTAAAGAAAAGACTTGACAACACTTTAATGAGACTCAGTCTCACTCTTGACTTGTAGAAAATCTGCCCTGTGTGGACCTACTGATAGTCGGAACCTCGAAAAGAAGTACCGCCTCATCAGATGGGGGAACGGGAAAGGACGTAGAGGAATGCCCTCGGGCACTAACCTAACCTAACCAGATATAAACAATGTCTTCACAATATCCTAATGCATACGCTCAGAAATTTGAGTCCGATGTGCATATTGCATACCAACAACGTGGACCACGCCTAAAGGGTAAAGTCCAAGAACGTAGTATGGTCGGTGCTGAGACTATGTGGTTGCCTCAAATTACTGCTGTTAACAGCACTAATGTTTACGAGCGCCACGCAGATACTCAGTACAACGATACTCCTCACATCACGAGAAAGCTTACTGCTAACGCAGAACGTCAAGCTGATCTCATTGATGTACCGGATCAAAAGCGTTCCGTGGCTCAATTCATGGGTCCTTACGCTGAGAACTTCGCACAACTCTTTGGCCGTCGCTATGACACGATCATCCTAGAAGCTGCCGTTGGCACTAACTACGAGAAGATCGGTAACGCTTCAGAAACCTCGATTACACTACCTGCAACTCAGCAAGTAGCAGCTAACTTCGGCGGATCTTCTGAGGGCTTGACTCTCGCTAAGATGATCGAGATGAAGAGCATCCTTGGTCAAAACGAGACTCCAATGGGCGAAATGCTTTACTTCGTTCATCGCCAACAGCAACTAGATGATCTCCTTAACAACGTAAACCAAGTTACTGACGCGGATTTCGCAGCAGTAAAGGCCCTTGTTAATGGTGAAGTCAACTACTTCATGGGATTCGAGTTCATCAAGACTCAGCTCTGTGCAGTTGACGGCAGTGACATCGCTTCCTGTGTGGCTTACACCAAGTCAGCACTAGTAGCTGGTATCACCGAGGGTTTCAATACTCGCGTTGAACAACTTCCAACCAAGAACTACTCCTGGCAAGTCTGGGCACAACAAGACATGGGTGCTACTCGTATCCAAGAAGAAGGTGTTGTTGAAGTTCTTTGTGACCAAAGCCCATAAACCTAGGAGGTAATTTACAATGGCTAACACAAATTCAACTTATTACACTAACCAGATCGGTTCTAACGGGGATACTCGTCACAAGACGATTCCTCGCGTTCAGAGCCCTCGCATCGTTCGCGTTCCAATTGACTTAGCGGGTACGGAATCGGCCAATGACACGCATACCATTCTTCGCATGAAGGAAGGTCAGTATGTTATTCCTGGTCAATCCTATGTTACCACAGAGGATGCTGGAACGACTCTAACGGCTAATATCGGTGATAGCACTGATGTTGATCGTTATGCAGTGGGAATCAATCTAGCTACTGAAGGTAAAGTAGAGTTCTGCTCTACGACTACTCTTCCAGCGGCTGAGTTGACTCCATTCGCAATCACTGAAGCCACACAAGATGTGCAATTGGAGATTGCAACTACTGGAACTCCAGCAGCAGCTCAAGTCACCGTGTATCTCGCGATCATGGATGAGCTTGCTGAATAATTCCTTGTCCTAGTCCTTAATTGGACGTTCTTCAAAAAGTCCCTCGGGTGCTTCTCACGGCACTCGGGGGCACCTTTCAATTATGGCATCACGTACTGACATCATCAATTTAGCCGCTGTTTACATCTCTGAAGCTAGGAGCATTGATCCAAGCACTGACACATCGGAGACAGCCAGAACACTTGACTTCCTTTATGATTTCAGCCGAAAAGAGGTCCTTAGAGCACATACATGGGGGTGCGCCAAAGAGGATGTGCAAATAAGCGCGGATGCAACGGCACCTTCGTTTAAGTGGAGCAGAGCCTTCACCCTCCCCGTGGACTTCGTAAGAATGGTAAGCATTCAAGAGGTTGACATTGACTTTATCAATCCCCCTAGGTACGAGATCAAGGGACGGAAGATCCTAACAAATGAAGCAGCTCCACTTAAGGTTACTTACGTAAAGAACCTAGAAGAAGTCGGAGACATGGATGATATGCTGATTAAGGCAATTGCTTTGAAGCTCGCAGCCGAAGCTTGCTTATCCAGAACTGACAGTATTCCAATGGCTGAATTCATTCTCAATAGGTACGAAACCTTTGTTGAGGAAGCTAAGTTCACTGATACAATGGAGCGAAGAAGGGCTCTTAATGATGCTCATGTTAATAGTTCATGGGATACTTCACACTACGGAGGTGAAGTTTAATGGCTCTCTGGCCTAGAATTAATAGATTTAATGCGGGGGAATGGTCCCCTTTGCTGGATGGCAGATGGGATCTTGAGGATTACCAGTCAGCACTAAGGAAGTGCAATGGCTTTATCCCTCTTAAGTACGGACCACTGGAGCGAAGCACTGGGACTGAGTACATAGCTGAAACCAAGGACAGCACCAAAGAAAGTAGATTGGTACGCTTCAGGTTCTCAGCTACCACGAATTACGTAATGGAGTTCGGGGATCAGTACATACGCTGGTACACTGGTGGATCAACTGCTAGTAGAGTTGAAATAAGCACACCATCTGCGTGGACGGCAGGACCTGCTTATTCAGTAGGTGATCTAGTTGTAGAAACAGGAACCAACTATTATTGTACAGCAGATCATACACCAGGAACCTTTGCAACGGATCTAGGCAACGGATTATGGCACGCATTAGAGGATGACATATATGAGATCCCTACGACGTATCAGGAAGCAGTTTTATTTGATTTACAGTTCGTTCAGATCAATGACTTAATTTACATCGTTCACGAGGATTACCCAGTTCGTAAGCTTTCAAGATACAGCAATACTGATTGGCGAATAGAGAACGTTGATTGGGACTTCCCTCCCTTGCTGGATATTAATACTACTAGTACCACGATTTACCCCAGTGCAACAACGGGAACTGGGATAACATTGAATGCATCCGCTGACACATTCACAGCTGACGACGTGGAGGCTTATTACGCGATTACTCAATCCAGGGATGGGCAGGAGATTACCTTTGATTCAACAACGGCGAACAAAGCGCTATCAGCAGCTATACCAATCGGAACCTATACCGTACCAACTAAAGGAGCGTGGAGCATAACGACTTCTGGGTTCTGGGATGGAAGACTTACGATCAGCAAGAGGCAGACATCAACCACTAATTGGACTGAGGTTTGGTCAGGTACATCTGATTATTCGGGGGCTGCTGGAGCTAATTTTATTTACAGCGGGACTGAGCCCAATGATGACATGGAGTACACCCTCGACTTCCAGCATGGACATCCTACGGCCGGTGCTGCTCCATCCGATGCATCTGCTATATTTACCGTTGAGCCCATTGATATAACTGGATTTGCTCAGATTACTGGATATACGTCCGCAACGCAAGTAACAGCTGATGTTAAGAAGAACTTTGAGAAGTCCGGTTCTGGTAATGCTGTAACTACTTGGACTGAGGGAGCCTTCTCGTACAAAAGAGGCTGGCCAGGAGCTGTTACGTTCTTTGAGAGCAGATTGATCTTTGGCGGTACGGATTACAGAAAGCAGAGAATGTGGTTCTCCTCCTTTGATAATTTCGAGAACTTCGGAACAAGCACACCTGACTTATTGGCAACGGACTCACTGAGCTATCAACTAGCATCCGTGGAGCAAAATAGGATCAAATGGATTCGAGCACGCAAGTATTTACTAATAGGAACTGAAGGAGAGGAATACAGTCTCAGGGGTGCTGATGGCAATGCCCTCTCACCAACAACACAACCACTGAGCACAATTGAAAGCACTGAAGGATCTAAAGGAATACGTCCAACAATCGTTGGAGATAGTTTACTGTTTTGGAGTAGGGATGGACGGAAGCTTCATGAGCTTCTGTTTTCTATCGGTGAAGACGGCTTTGGAACGAATGATATTACTAAGCTAGCGGAGCACATTACTGATCCCAGCATCAAGCAAAGCGCATATACCCAGGACCCTTATCGGATTCTTTGGAATATCCGTACTGATGGAGTCCTAGTGGGCTTAGTCTACAATAGGACAGATGAGGTAATTGCTTGGTTTACTAGGGACACTGATGGTGAATTCGAGAGCGTTGAGAGCATTTACGGAGATCCCGAGGATGAGGTCTGGGTAATAGTGAAGAGAACTGTCAATGGGGCTGACGTTCGCTACATAGAGAGATTTAGCTTCAGGCAAGCAGTTAAGGATGATATGCTTTATGCTGATTGTGGGATTCGTTATTCTGGTGCGAGCACTACGACGATTACGGGCCTCGATCACCTTGAGGGCAAAACAGTTACTGTCCTGGCTGATGGGAATGTTGAGACGGATAAGGTGGTAAGCAGTGGGCAGATTACGCTTGACAATGCTAGTACAAAGGCTTCTGTAGGACTTGCTTACGACACGGAGATGGAGACAACGAAACTAGAAGCACCAGCGGGAGATGGAGCGTCAAGGGCAAAGCCCAAGAAGACGGATCATGTACTATTGGGCTTCCAGAACTCCCTTGGTGGAGAAGTAGGAATCCGTTGGAATTCTCCAGGAGGGGAAGAGAAGGAGATATTGAACGAAGTAACCTTCAGGGATACCTCGGATGTCATGGATTCAAGCCCTCCGCTATTTACTGGAGAGAAGTACTGGGAGATGCCAACTGGTCATCACAGGAACCCCAGAATCGTGTACAAGCAGACTCAACCACTGCCTTGTACGCTTCTTTACACAATTCCAAAGATAACCCCGAAAGGACCATAATGGCAGAATTAGGAGATGCATTCTCAGCAGCAGGACAGGGCTTTGTCTCAATGGAGGCTGGCAGGACTGCTAATATAGTAGCTCGGCATAACGCATGGATTGATGAGCAGGATGCTGAAATTGCCATGAATACAGCTCGTAAGAACGCTGCACTTGAGCAACGTAAGGGAGCAAGGATTCGAGCGGAGCAAGCTGTCAGGTTTGGCAAGGGAGGCGTTCAGGCTGATGTCGGTACTCCTCTTCAATTAGCTGCTCAGGAAGCTGTACTTGCTAGTCTACGAGGAAGTGAGGAACTTAGAATAGGGGCATTTGAGGCACGCAGAAGGAAGCAATCAGCAGCTATGCATAGATTTAGAGGAAAGGCAGCTAAGAAAGCTGGCAAGATTAAGTTCATGGCTGGATTAGCGGAGGCTGGAGCAGAGATTGATGAGGAGTTCGGGTTAAGCAAGAGAGCCAGCGGGTTATTTAAACGATCCCCTAAGACAGAAGAAACTAATGTCCTAGGAGGGATCTCACTATAATGGCTATACCTTCATCAGAACCAGGTAAATTTAAGAGCGCCGGAAGCACTGGCGTACAGGTTGACATCGGTATCGGGAGCAACGTATTTGATGCGATTGCTGGCGCTGGTAAGGAGTTTGATAAGTTCCGTAAAGAGCGACAAAAAACCCTTGATAACACAGCTTCCAATAGGGCTGTTAAGTTGAACAAGAGCCTAGAAGAGACTATTGAAGTAGCTATATTTGAGGCTGGTGCTCAGAACGATCCTGACTTATGGGGAGATATAGCTAACCCAATAGTAGAACAGCACAAGGCTGACTTAGCCGAGATTTCAGCCAAATCATCCGACCAGACAAAGGAGGATATTAAATTCCATCTGGAGGATACTCTGGGCGGGATCAATCGAAGCATGTTCCTGAAGGGAGCTAAGGTTGAGCAAGAGGCAGAGAATCAATCCATAATAGCGCGCGTAAATGAGGAGGTTCGGCAAGCAATTGATAAGGATGAACTAGATGCTGCTCTTAAAGGATACGAAGAGGCGAATCTACCTCCAGCAACTATAACTGAACTCCAAGAGAAGGCCTTGAAGGAATACAGGTCCAATAAAATCAAGATTGCTAATGGGCAAACTGAAGAGATTCAAACAAAGGAACAGGCAGATAAACATGGTTCACTCATATTA
>Ga0208004_1000656_pt1 | contig 13430 bp, 16 predicted proteins | sample DEB08_DNA_6_FD_184522 | JGI IMG/M metagenome (GOLD analysis project Ga0208004, IMG submission 184522) | Aqueous microbial communities from the Delaware River and Bay under freshwater to marine salinity gradient to study organic matter... | ecosystem: Environmental > Aquatic > Marine > Coastal ...
ATATTATCTATATTTTTATATTAGCCTTGACGCTTGAAATAGTCCGAGACATATTCCCGGTTGTACGAGCGGAAGGCGTTGCGAATACCAGTGCGCTTCATTACAATGCGCTCCTTGGCAGTAGTTGACCAGGGCTGACCCGCGATTGACTGCCAAGTGGACTGAAGTGCTTGCACTTGCTTGCGTGTCAGTCGGTTCATGGCAAAGCCTCGGATCATGTGCTGATTTTCGCTCGTTACTAGTACACGCGGGTTGCTGTCATTAGCAGTCGGTGACGAGTAGTTGAAAGTCGATTCAATCATTTTGCTTTTCATTTTTATTCTTATGGGTTAGGGGAGAGGGGGGAATGACTAGTTCCTCTTGTGGCTAGGCAGTCATGCCGTCAGAGCTATATCCCTCTCCTTACTGTATTAAAGCCCTGCGGACTTCGATTTGGAGCCTTTTTCCCCGGAATCTTTCGGGAGGAAGGCGGACAAGGAGCCGTCCTTGTCGAACTCAGCCTTGAAAGTTACACCTTTGCCATGCTTGAGAATAGCCTCAGCAACTAGAACGGCGACTTCGGAGTTGATGAAACGCTTGATGTTACGCGCACCGTACTCCCGGCTAAAACCTTTCTTGGTGATGTAGTTGACCAGTTTTTGCTGGTGGGTAATGGGGTACTTCTTGAGGAGACCGCGAGTGATCTTCTTCGCATCAGCCTCGGTTAGCTCGTTGAAGTATACAGTTGACTGAATACGGTTGACGAACTCTGGTGAGAACTTCTGCTTGAACTCCTTATCGATAGCGTCTTTTGCGCTTTCGTAGCTAATGGCATCCTCCGCTCCGAAGCCAACAGAAGTCTTGCCCACAAACTCACGAACGCCGATGTTGCTGGTCATCAGGATTACAGATTTGCTGAAATCCAGGACATTGCCGTGGGAATCCGTGATCGTACCTTCATCAAGTAGGTTTAGAAGAACATTGTGTAGCTTGTGGTGAGCCTTTTCGATCTCGTCAAAAAGAATAACCCACTCATTTGATTCCTCCGCCTTGTCTTGAAGCAGAGCCTTTTCCTGGTGTCCAACATAGCCTGGAGGAGATCCAAGAAGTTTGGCGTACTCATGGCTTGAACTATACTCACCACAGTTGATCTTGAGCAGACGCTTCTGGCTGCCAAAATATTCCTCAGCAAGAGCCTTACTTAGCTCAGTCTTACCGACTCCCGTAGGACCGATAAAGAAGTGAGTAGTAAACGAGTTCAGACCAGCGGACTTGAGCTTGATAAATTTGATAAGCTCATCAATAGCTTCGTCCTGACCGATAATCTTAGCCTTGAGACGCTTACGCAGCTTCTCGATTGAACCGAGGCTACTGTAGATTTGATCCGCCTTCGTTTGTCCGAAGGTAACTTCGGCATCGCCTTCTGCGTCTGCGAGGTTGTTGAGAGCGTCAGCTACGCTAGTAATTCCCAGGAAAGGATACACCTGAGTTACGCCCTCTGCAAGCCCCACAATAATCTCTGATGCTACGGTTTGGTACTCAATCGTAGAACTAAACTCTTCTCGTAGGTTCTCAAGAATAGCCTCTGCCTCTTTTATGAAGTAGAAACACAGATGCGCTCGGTACTCATTGACAGTAAAGGCTTCGTCTTTGGTCAAATCACGCAACTCAGCAAAGAAAGGCTTGAACTCTTCTTTGGTGAGCCTCTTTACGCGAACGAACTGGTCTAGATCTGGATTGAATACAAGATAGGGACTTTTCTTAGTCATTGATAAAGTCTTCAAAAGACTGAGGGTTTTCGTGATCGACGCTCTGATCCTTGGATTGAATGTCGATTTCTTTTAGCTTGATTTTTGTTAGTGTATCAAGAGCCTTAGTCTTATGATTCTTTGCAGACTGAACAAGGTCTAAAGCTCTAGTAATCATAACTCTCGTTTGAGAGTCGTCTGGATTGTCCTTGAGCCTGTCCCGCAGTTCTTCTAGAAACAGTAGTGCCATTTCACGGTCTTCGTCGCATTCCTTGACCGTATCTCTCAGCATCTTTTCGACGCGAGTAACGGGAATACCTTGGGGAATGTACTTAGCCATTAGTCTAGTGGAGTCTTACGCTTCTTTAGGTTTTTAAACTTCTTGGTGGCATAACCAGCTTGGGCTTTGCCCTTTGCGGTATCAGGCATATCATCGGGACCATGCTTCACTTTGGTTCTCTTGACATAGGCACGGATCTCGTTGGAAGGAGTGTCGGCTGTAAAGCCTTTTACTACCTTTGCACCGGGATTCTCGTCGCCCCAAGTAGACTTAGTGATAACATAGATTCTACCAGCAGCAGGAGTGCTGAAGACAGTGCCAACTGGCTTGTTCTTCAATGCGTATCCAATGCTGGGAAGAACAGGGAACCTAGCCTTTTTCGCTAGATCCAACTTTCCCTTGCGTCCTTTTGTGGACTTGATATCCTGTTCGCCACCAGATTTTTTCTTAGCCATAATCGAAGCCTCAGATGTATCTAGCGGTCGTACAAGTAATCGTCATCGATTTTTTCGGCTGATGGGGGGCAGCTAACGGACAAATCTACTGCAAGATACTTGGGAGGAGTTTCTCCATCTATAAGCCTCATGGCAGTTGATTTTTCCATGCCTACAACCTCAACCAAGTAGTTGATTTGATGGAACACACGAACTTCAAAAGGCATTTTCTCCCATCGTTCGTCGTGGTATTCGTCCCATTCCTGGCGGGTTGCGGTCTTAGTCATCGTCTTATTAAAGGCTGGGTTACGCCGATTCTAGCGGGGATTCCTGGTCGAGTTCGCCCTTTTCGATACGCTCGATCAGCATAGCATCCATATCGTCCATTCTGAACTTCTTTTCCTCACCTTTTAAAGTATACCAGCCGGAGGCGTGTTTTTGCACGACCCCTGCTTTAATGGCTTGTGTGGTCAGACCATAGGACCGAACCAGCCCCTTATCAAAGAGGAGCTTGAACTCGCACTCCTGAAACGGTACGGCTACTTTGTTCTTTTTGTTACGAATCTTTCCCTTGATTCCAACGGGGTTATCCTGATCGTCCTTTAGAACATCGTTCTTACCCACGGACGGATTCATACAAACCGCACAGTAGTAATCCAGGGATTTACCACCACCAGCCTTTGCGGTGGGATCGCCAAACATTACGCCGACTTTGCTGCGTACTTGGTTGATAATAATCAGACCAGCGTTCTTCTTACGAAGAAGCGGATTGATGCGACGAAGACAGATACCTGTGGCTTTTGCTCGGATGGCTCCAATCATTTCTGGGTTGGCTCCGAAGTTATCGTCCATCTCCTTTCTGCAAGCGACGGTTCCGATGCTGTCGAAACCAATCAGGATGGGAGTGTCTGCGTCTTTTGCTCGGATAGCATTGATTACCTTCTCAACGGTTTCAAAGCAATCCTCAATCGTCTCAGGCATAGTGTAAATAAGTTTTTCACCATCTACTCCCAGCTTGGTCGCAAACGCCGGAGAATAAGCGTGTTCATTATCGATCATTACTGTGTAATAACCTTTTTGTTGCGCCCCTTTGAAAGCGTGTGTAAGAAAAACGGTTTTGGCGGTCGAGCTTTCTCCGTAGATCTCTGTGATGCCGCCGATGGGATACCCTCCATCATACCTTCCGCTCAGGATTTTGTTCAGAGCGTATGAGCCGGAGTCCACGAAGTCGGTTCCGATCACGGAGTCATTCAGAATGGTAGCGTTGTCTAGCTCCTTGCAGATCTCGCTAAAGATATTATCAGCCATGCTATATTAAAGCAGAAGAGAGGACATATATTGACTTATATGTCCTCTCTTTTTTTTGTTTTGACTAATACTTCCCCTAGTCCTCTTCTGCTGGCTTCTTGGGAGCAGCCTTGCGCTTGCGGGTAGTCTTCTTGGCGACGATAGGCTCATCTGAAGGCTCACTTGGAGGCTGCTTCTCAACAGGAGCTTGAGCAGCAGCTTTGGCGGCTCTCTCGGCTTCTAGTGCAGCGGCACGGGCTAGTTGTCTACGGCGGATTGCGTTTACCATTTCTTCTTCCTCTACTAGGGTTAGTTCTGGGGGAGGCTTATACCCTACAACCTCGACTATTTCTCCAGGCTGTACAGCGACAAGTTTGCCACCCACATAGGTATATACCGTCACGCCAGTTTTATTTTGATATTTCATTTCCTACTTTATTTAGCCTGTGTTCGATCATTTCTTCCAACATCTGGTCGAACGAGTATTCTGGCTCCCAGCCTAGAGTCTCCTTTAGTTTAGAGCAATCGCCCTTCAGATCGTCCAGTTCGGTGGGCCTAAAATATTCCGGGTCTACTACTACAAAGTCTTCGTAGTTCAAGTTTAGCTTAGAGAAGACTTTCTCGCAAAGCTCTCTGATGGAGTGGGACTCTCCAGTAGCACAAACAAAATCATCGGGAGTATCGTGTTGAAGCATCATCCACATTGCTCGTACATAGTCCTTGGCATGACCCCAATCCCGCGTAGCGTTCAGGTTTCCGAGAGCCAGCTTATCCTCCAACCCTAGAGAAATCTTCACAGCCCCGTCTACAACTTTGTTAGTTACGAAGTTCAAACCTCTTCGTGGAGATTCGTGATTGAACAGGATTCCATTAGAAATGAACAATCCATACGAGCTTCTGTAAACTCTGCACAGATTATAGGCATATAGTTTGGCGCAAGCATAAGGGCTTACTGGTCGCATAAGAGTGTTCTCTCTGCGGAAGCCGTCCTCGTCAAACTCGTTCCCGTACATTTCTGAGGAACCAGCCTGATACATTCTTGCTTCTGGGCATACGAGTCTGAACGCCTCTAGTAGATTGAGAACTCCGTTAGCGTCTGCCATGGTAGTAAAGCACGGTTGCCCGTAACTGATCTTTACATGGGACTGTGCAGCTAGGTTATAGATTTCATCTGGCCGAGACTGATGTAGTGCAGAGATTAGAGAGGGCATATCTGTAATATCACCGTACACCAGTTTGAGTGCTTCGGGGTATTTTCTCCTCAAAGGCTCAACCCGTAAAGTTTGGTTTTCTGGTGTAGAGTGCCTACGAATCAGCCCCCAAACCTTATAGCCTTTGGAGAGAAGGAACTCGGCTAGGTAAGACCCGTCCTGTCCGCTAATGCCAGTTATAAATGCGCTTTTCATACCACTTATAGGTGTTTGATACTCCCTCTTTAAAGGGGGTAAACTTATGGTTATTAACTAAAGATTTGAATTTTTTGTTAGATCCGTCTTTTCTGTATTGCCCGTCCAAATGACCATCAAAAACTACTTTTAGATCCTTTTGGGATTCTTCCAGGATCACTCGTACCATTTCGTCTATACTAAGGTTTTCGTCGGGAGCTACAATCAATGGAACATTGGAGTTATGCTCTTCTAAAAGAGAGGGGATTGCCCCACACAAATCGTCAACATATAGTTGCTGTCTCAAAGGTTTACCCGTACCCCAAAAAACAACTTCGTCTCCATCCTTTGCCTCTGCTATTTTTCGCACAGCAGCAGCAACGAAATGTGAAGATTTTGGATCGAAGTTGTCTTCTGGCCCGTACAGGTTGGAGGGAGAAAAGGTTGAGTAGTTGAGTCCATGCTGTTCTCTTACAGAGTTTATATGGACATACATTAGCCTTTTTGAGTACCCATATGATAGGTTAGATCCTGCTGGTGGTCCGTCGTGAATGTTTTCTTCGGAGAACGGATACTTGTTTACTTGATCTGGAAAAGCACAGGTGCTTAGTGATGCGAGCAGCCTGGGTATTCCAAGATCAACGCAAGCATCAACGACATTCATATTTATTCTCGCGTTTTGAATAAAGAAGTCAGCAGGGTAGCTCACATTATCCTGGATTCCACCTACTCTTCCAGCCAAATGAATAACAGCGTCCGGCATATGATTACGAAAGCAGTCTATAGTCTGCTCACGATCCGCAAGGTCCGCATCGTCTGACGATAGATAAATCCATTCGGGTCGAACTCGTTGAAGTCTTCGACCCAAGAACCCGCTTCCTCCAGTAACGATTACTTTGTCCATTTGTTTACTATCTGACAGATTTTGATGATGTCTTCTTCTGAGAGGAGATGGTGGTTGGGTAGGTACATACCGTGATCCTTTACTTTGTCTGCTTTAGGAAGTGCGTATGTCCCATACTTTTTGACATAGAAGGGTTGTCTTCCCATAGAGCCGGATATTAGTGGTCGGCACTCTATTCCTGCCTCGGTGAGTTTCTCAGCGATTAGATCTCTGTTTTCAGAGACAATGGGAAACGCAAAGTTAGAGGTATAGTTGCCCTGGTGGAAGACTTGATGCTCGGGATCAATGTAGCTCTGATAAAAAGAGAAGTTTCGGGATCTCTTTTGACAAACATCCGGCAAAACTTTTAGTTGTCTAAGGCCAAGAAATGCTTGTAGGTCAGTTGCCCTAATATTGAGACCCGCATGATAGAATGTGTAAAGAGAATCAAACTCTGATACTCCCCACTCTTTGCGAGCCTCTTGTTGCTCTTCCTCTGTCCAATCCCTGCTCCAACCGTGACTGCGAACTGACTTCATAATCTTGTTGTATTTTTCATTGCTAGTGCAGACCATACCGCCTTCAATAGTTGAAATGTGATGCCCAAAGTAGGTTGAGAATGTGGACATTGCGCCAAAAGTTCCGAGCTTCTTGCCATCAATCTCCGTACCCAAAGACTCGCAGCAATCTTCTAGAAGAATGTTATTGTACCTTTCGCACAGACTTACAATAGCTTTCATGTTTGGAGCGAGTCCAAGTACCGATACAAGAATAGTAGCCTTTGGCTTTTGTGTAGCGAGGATCTGCTCAAAGTGGATCAGATCCAAAGAGTAATCAAAAAGGTTACAGTCGCACAGAATAGGCTCCAGACCCAACTGCATAACAGGGGCAAGGTCGGTAGCCCACGATACTGCGGGGACCACTACAGCGTCACCTGGGCTTAGATCTCCTGCCTCCATCAGAGTAGCAAGCATGAGAAGGTTTGCTGACGAGCCAGAGTTTACAAAGGTAGAGTGTTTGGTTCCGAGCCATTTGCTCCACTCTTCCTCATACTGTATGGTAAGCTCTCCTTTAGTAAGGCGGGGATATGTTTTTATCCAGTCAGCAAGAGCGTCCATGTCTTGCTTACTGATAGTTTCTTCTGCTAGTTTTATATTCATTTCTTGAACCACTCGACAAACCTCTTTAGTGCGTAATCTAAGGTGTATTTTGATCTCCACCCAATCGCATCTGCTATTTTATCTGTTGATGCTTTGGCGTGGATAATATCCCCTTCCCTATGGTAGTCAGTAACAACGACAGGGGAGTTAGAGTTTAGTAGGTCTTTTAGTTTGAGGGCTACGGATAGTATGCTACTTTCTGTACCCGTTCCAACATCATAAGTTTCGTAGTTAGTTCTTTGCGTGTCTCCGCAAGCTAGTGTAGCATCCACAACATCGTCTACATAAATAAAGTCTCTTGTGGGTGTTCCTGAATCAAACACTCTAACTTCTTTATTCTTTTCAAACAAAGTGCTGAAGATACAAATAATTCCTGTATAGGGATTATACAAACTTTGCCCATCACCTATTACATTTTGGTATCTCAATATGGTGTAAGGTACTTTACTTGCTGTGCGAATAAGATGCTCTTGTGTTAGCTTAGTAACGCCGTACACGGAAACGGGTCGCAAGTCCAAGTTAGAGACGCAGTTCTCCCCTTCCCCGTACACGGCTCTAGAGGATGCCAGCACTATCTTCCTGACCCCGTAGTTTCCAGTGTTCACTAGCTCTAGCATAATGCTAGTGCCTATAATGTTAGCGTCACAGTACCGAGATATTTCATCCATAGACTGCCCCGTTCCTGTTTCAGCCGCTAGGTGAAAAATAACTTCAGGCTTATAGCTTAGAGCCTCCTCCCAAACACTCTTGTCAGATACGGGGCCAACAACATACTTAACACCATCAAGAGTCTCAACGCTCCCCTTATGTATTTGAGGGTGAAAGTTGTCTAAAACGGTGACTTCGTTATGCTCCTTTAGTTGCTTGGCTAGTCGAGTTCCGATAAACCCTGCCCCTCCAGTTATCAAAACTTTGGTATTCTTCATTTGGTAAAGAGGGATAGCTTATTTTCTCCGTAAAAGGTTTTTGGGAGGTCGTACAATGTACACTCTTTTATGTTGTTTGTTAGGTACAAGTTCTCTTCCTCATCCAAGTGAACGCTATTGAATTTTTTACTGTTTAGGTAATCCTCTATAACATCTACAGTCGAGGTTCCCGCCTCAAAAGACATATCATATCCGTACAAGTCCTTTCCTTGCCAAACAGAAGCATCAGAAGTGTGTAGGTCTTCAATCCAATACTGACCGCCTTCGTTTAGGTATTTGAAAAGAAACCCTAGACTAATCTGCTGATGCGCTGTAACATGGGAACCATCGTCTATTATGATGTCGAAAGTCCCAACGGAGTCCACTATAGACTGTAGACTCTCCCTGTTCGATTGATCGCACACAAAAGTTTTTACCCTGTCATTCTCATGCTGGGTTTGGGGGACAACATCTATGGCGTAGATGGAGGCGTTCGGGAAATACTCATACCACATCTTCAGCGATGGGCCAGAACCCACACCGATCTCCAAAATGTTCAGCTTCTGCTCCTTGATCTCTTCAAAGTGTTTCGCGTACTTGGGAGTGAAGTGTAGTCTTGGTCCGTGATGTCCAAAGGGGGGAGCCTCTGTTCCTTTATCCGAACCGTACTTATTTGCTATTGGTGTTAGGGTGTCCATGTTAAAAATGCTTTGATCTGTAAGTTTGTATTTCTCTAGCGTGTTGTTCGTCTGTTACTTTGTTCGATACTTGATTAGGTGACATTCTCACGGTGACGCAATACTCGTTTACTAGGATAGGGTCTCCGTACTTTTTGCCCAGCCTCATGTGCATATCAGAGTCGTTTATAATTATAAGGTCTTCGTCGTAAAAGTTGCCATCGTTAAAAAAGAACGATACGCTAGGGCAGCCGAGCAATGTTTTCAGGTTATAATCTATGTGAGGGGGAATATACCTAGTCACATAGCCTTGGTCTTCATAAAAATGATTAAAGCCTACGCCGCCCCATTTTTTGTCTGGTTCTTTTTGAATAGCCTCATCTATAAACTGTAGTGCTTTGGAATCAAAAAACCAATCGTCCATGTGCATGATCTTTATGTATTCCCCTTTGCACATCATGATTCCTTCGTTCATATTGATTGAGCTATTCCCTCTGCCCCTTTCGTTTCTGTAGTAGTTTATAGGAAGGCTATCCCACTCATCCAAGCAATCCTTTACGATGTCTGTTTTACTATGGTCAGTAACAACAATCTCATAGTCATCAAAAGTCTGGGCTTGTATGCTGAGAAGCAGTTGGTTTAGCAAAGAGGGGGCTAAACCTCCGTACTCATAAGTGGGTATACAAATAGAAAATCTCATAAAAGGTCGATCTCCTTATCAATGCGACCGAAAAAATCGGCGTACTTCATAGCTTCAGTATAGTTGTGTTCGATACTCTCTATTAAAGCGTCATACTTCTCCATTTTCAAACACTTTACTATGGAAAATAACTCTGCGGCGGTATTGAAAACCACCATACCTTTAAGGTCGAAAAACTCACCAACATTAGGCGCACCCCAATAAATTGGTATTGTTTTGGTTGCGAAACAGTCTATAAGTTTTTCAGTTATCCAGTTCTCTTCCTTTTCATTTTCAATGATGATAGAATACTTAGCGGTTTCAAAAGCAACATCTTTCTTCTCCAACCGAGGAGGGGTCATTATCGAAACTACATCGTAATCAGCATCCTGTGTTGCACTTTCTAAATAACTAAACACTTCATGCCTGATTCGATGCCCGTCTGTGAAGTTTTTGTTTGATGTTAAAAAGCTCAACACATCTTTTTTGTTTGGCACAAAGTTTTCCGTATCTATCCAACAGGTTCCATAAAGAAACCGTTTAGAGTTGGGGAAGTTTAGGAGTTCCTTATCCCACGCAAGAATAACATCGAATTTACTATGGTTCTGTTTAAGAAAGGGTATAGGGTTCCTTATAGATCTAGGCTCTATTTGTACCCAAACCTTCTTCTTTGCGCCCTCATCGAAGTGGGGTGAGTCGATAGATACGCTTACAGCCTCGCCCCTTTCTTTTAGTTTGTTCTCAATAGAAGAGTCTAAGGTGTAGAGACTTGGCTTTTTCATATTTGTGTCCATCTTTCTGGAATAAGGTCTTTTGTGTTGTGAGGTGCTTCACTTCCAAACCACCTTTTTGGTGCAATAACATCCTTATTGCCAGACAACCAAGCCGCCCACCAACTGAAGCTGCTGTTTGCTATAATGTTCCCCTTGCACTTTGACATAAGAAACATATCTTCCTCAGCACTTCGATGTTCGGAAAAGGTGAACTTATCTCCCACAAACCTTTTTTTACACCACTCGATATCGTCCGAAAAAACCATATAGTTGTCAGACGGCAGCTTATCCATAGCTTCTTCATAGTAGTCCATCCCACAAGGGGGGTGGATCTTACTTAGATTGCAATAATCCCCTCTCCGTACATGGATGCTTACAGCTTCGGGATCATAGTCGATCTCGTTCCTGAAAGAAAACTCCTTTCTGATGCTCTCTTCATAGTGCTTGAAGTATTTCTCGCTTTGGAAATACCCATGCAATGCAATGTTGGTTTGTTTAGGTAGGGGAGTATAATTAAACTCAGGCTCCCGATAGTAGGTCATTGACCCTAGAGGGTCAGGAGACCCTTTTTCCGCCGTCAAGTCGAAAATATCGAAAATATTAGGGTTGTTCGTTGGGAAGTATGGTGTTGCGCCAACCTTTTTAGATAATGCAAAGACGGCGGCGTATTGAAACATTTGGTTCCCTAGCCATCCAAAGTACCCCGGTACAAAAGTTACAGCATTCACTCCTTAATCCTCTCGTATTTTGGCTTCTGTTTTCCTACCTTTTCAAAGTAAACAGTTTTTTGGAAGCGTTCCCCTTTCATATCTCCCATAGGATTTCCATCGTTATAAATATAATTTATATCCTCTACGAACTTAGAATGGTCTTCCCCACACATTTCAATCATGGGAAACATAAAATAAACATCAGATGCGGACTCTGGATACAGGCCGTCTACCATAAGGTCTTCCTGCTTTATCTTGTTCCACAGCCACGCTTTCCAAGTCCTTAGATGGGAGGCGGTGAACCTTTCTGATCTCATTGTTTCTATGTTTGCTTTGGAAGTGAACCCTTTGATGAGAGAGCCGTCTCTTTCCATAGCAAACTGCCCATAGGTTAGCCAAGTCTCTCCATCTGAATAATATTCACACACTCTGTGAAACACATCCTGATCTGGTAGAAAATCGTCTCCGTCCACTTCGACTACAATATCCTCATCCTCCACTTTGCCTGACTCTCTGATAAGATAGTCATAGTTGCCAGCCTGAAACCTTTTCTTCTCGTTATCAATAAGGTGGAACCTTGGGTCTGAGTTTAGGAAATCCATGCACATCGCCACCGTACTATCCGTGCTAAGATCGTTAAAAATATAGCACTCAAAGTTAGTGTGGCTTTGATTTTGGATAGTCCACAAGCACCTCTGAATATAGTCTTCACAGTTATACGCTGTGGTTACTACGATGATTTTTTGTTCTGTCATAGATTTCCTCTCCCGTTAGTTCCTGCCAGTTCTGGTCGAACATTGATTAGTACCTTTTCGTACCAAGCAATCTTTGCTCCCGCAGCCTCACACTTCATAAGATGAAATGCGTCGTGATAGTTGTCCCCTCCCTCCGGCAGATTCGTGTCGAACGGCACTTTACTGGTTAGGCTTCGTCTGTAAGTGGGACAGGCTACATTACCAATAGCAAGCCCCCTCGCAGAGCTATCGCAAAGAACCATGCCCGTGTTGAACTTTAGTCCTGGGATAGCAATGTCTACCTTTGGGTTTCTTGTTAGAAAGCTCTTCATGTAACTACCAGCCCCTTCCACAAACTCGTCATCGTCATCTAGGATAGTGAAGTATTCAGTCTTGGTAAGGGCAGCCCCTACATTCAAAAGCATCGAGCCGTAAACATCAGGGGTCTTGGGGATAATATATTCGTTATAACAACTAATCCCGCTCCGCGATTTTGCCTCGTCGCCGTCAAACAGAACTAGCACATTTTCCTTTCCAAACTCACGCTCGGCGGACTCCACAGCGTTGGCAAGCGTTGGTCTGCCGAGAGTTCTAATAACAACAGTTATCATGATGTAACCTCCTCCTGCTGAGTGGGGATCTGCGACTTGTGTTCTAGGATAGTCTTGTATAGGTGAAGTCTGCCGCCTACTAGCTTGTTGATATCGAACATGGTGTTGCAGTATTGGCGTAGGTTCTCGCCCATCTCCTTTACCTTCTTTGGATTCTTAGCTAGGTTAGACAGCACACGAACCCAATCCTTAGATTTGTTTTCCTTTGGGATCAGGTATCCGTTCAAGCCGTTGACGATATGCTCATCATAGCAGCCAACATCGGTAGCCACAAGTGGAACTCCATAGCGACCAGCTTCCGCGAGCTTGATCTCAGACTTGGAATCGTTGAACTCGTTAGGCTCAAGGAACGCTAGTGCTACATCCATGTTTGAATAGAACACACCATACTTATCCGGGGGCTGTGCGGTAAAGATTTGATAGTTGCTATTCTTCTTTCCGTTCATACCCAGGGCTAGGTTCTTCTCATAGCCTCTCCAAACATCCTGCTGCCACTCATTCCAATCAGGCTTACCGTCAACGATAGGAGGCATAGGTCTGCCGTAGAAGCCCCAATGCACCTTCTCTTTGCCCACCTTCTGATTGACTAGGTGAGGTACTCCACGGAACTGCTTTACATCTACATCGTGGTGAATACCCCCTGCCCACCCGAAGCGAGTGATTCCCGGTGCTTCGATTCTTGGGTTGTTCCAGCAGTCAAGATCAAAATCAATAGCGTTCTTGATGATTGCTAGACAGCCGCGAACATAAGGTCTGATGCGCTCTGCAAACTTAGCCTGAGTGACGGTAACGAGATCTACATTGTTATAGACATATTTGGTTAGCTCCGCAAGGTTCTTATCCTTATACAGATCGTACATTCTATGTCCTTTGTATAGATCCGTGAGCAGATCATCCGTATCAAAGTGCGTCATGCACCCGTGCTGGTGTCCTTGTCTGAGGATCTCAATCGTGTACACTCCGCCGAAGTTATGGATGTTTTGCGTGAACACGATATCGGCCCACTTGAAGTTCTCATACTGGAAATCAGGTGGGGTTGTGGTTTGCTTTTCCTTGTCCCAGGCAAGGGGGTTATCGTCCCAACGAATCTCTACCTCATCAGGGAACTTCTCCTCTAGTTTTTTTAGAGGCATAAGAATACGGTAGTAGGAACAACCGCCATGATTAGAGGGGCAAGCTAGAATG
>Ga0208004_1000657_pt1 | contig 13419 bp, 17 predicted proteins | sample DEB08_DNA_6_FD_184522 | JGI IMG/M metagenome (GOLD analysis project Ga0208004, IMG submission 184522) | Aqueous microbial communities from the Delaware River and Bay under freshwater to marine salinity gradient to study organic matter... | ecosystem: Environmental > Aquatic > Marine > Coastal ...
GCTAGCTCCTTCATCCATCAAGTTTTTCACAATTTGACCCATAGGAGTCTCTGTCATGATCTTGGCCTTACCGATAAAGTTATCACCGTCTCTAGTAAGTTCTTTGATCATATGGCTGACGCGATCAAGATTGATTGTTGGACTAGTTGGATGTCCAAGTTCGCCATATGCTCTGTTCTTTTGTACGTTCTCTGTAACGTACCTGTTTACTTCCTTATCGAGAACCTCAGCTGGATATACTCGTCCATTGCGGTTCTTAATATTTGCTTGCATAAAAGGACCACGAATAAAGTAGTCCTTTTTACCGTCTTCTCTTGCTTCCGCAATATACTCGACGGACTCGTTAATCTCTGTGATTAGCTTCATGCTCATTCTCCAGATACCTTGTGCAGCTGAACAACGATGTAACCGTTACCGCCACTAAGAGCTACGTTACAATTGGCAGTAAGCTGAGCGTCTGTTTCAAGGCGAAGGCCCTGATAATCCTGACCCCCGGAACCAGTTAGTACTGCTACAATGTCACTTCCGCGGGTAACTGTCCAACGGTTGGTACTATCTACTGCCCAAACAATTTGAGAGATTGACATTGAATTAACAGTCTCTCCTGCAGTCGCAGCGGTTACAAGATTAAGCGTATCAGCACCAGTGGCTCTCAATACCACATAGCCGCCCGGCTTATTTTGATTAGTTGTTATAGGCATTGTAAATCCTTATGCGTTCTGCATAGCGAAATCAACCATAGTCATAAATGATGATTCGCCTTTTTCTAAACTGTCTCTGAACTTCTTAGCGTTAGCTGGCTTCAGAGCATCATGAACTGCCAGTACTTTATTAGCAGTAACCGCATCGACCTTTAAAGTTTGGTTGTTTTTAAACTTTACAGATTCTGGGCGCTTACTGCTTTTGATCTTTTTTAGAGTATCGACGACCCCCTCGTCAAGCACTGTTCGGAAGTCGCTAAACTTCTTGCTCTCTTTAATCTTAGAAGAACCCTGCATTACAGGAGTCTTTTCTCCACCCCTGCTATACTGCTTTGGCTCTTTGTACTCAGAACCACCAGGTTGCGTCTCAGATGTACCTTGCTTGATAGGCTGATTTTCACCACCAGCATGCTTCTTGCCACCTACGTGCTCATCTGGGTTGCCAACAATCTTTCCAGTAAACTGATGATCGAAGGCTACCGGATGACCAGTCTTGGTTACTAAGTGCATGTTAGCAAAGTCTTCTTCGCCTTTTGACCGAGGCTTATACTTCTTTACCTCATCGTCCTCTTCCTTGTTTGGCTGATAATCCTGAGCTGGACTATCTTCAAACAGGTCTTTAAACTTCTTCATCAGAAGTCTCCTCTGGTTGTTCTAATTCTTGGTCTTCGCTATCGAGTTCTGCATCAACCTCTTCAGGTTCATCTTCGGCAAAAATAGATTGACCGACTGCATACTTCTCGTTATCGATTCTACCTTTAAGGCGATCCATTAATAGATCACTCACAGTAGAACTAAATTGATCATACTGTTTAGCCGCAAGTTGATCAATAGCGTCCTTTACTTCTGACATAATATACTCCTTGAATGATAGTATTTATAAAAACAAAAAAACCTTAGTACTAGAAGGTTATGGATCCACTACCGGTAAACTTATAGATATGATTGCCTCCACTAGTACTATAAGTAGGTGATCCAGTAGTAGCTGAAGCAGCTTGTGGTGCTTTTATCCATACAACACCACCTGCTCCGTTTCCACCTACTTCAGTAGTAGTGCTGTAAGTACGACATCCACCACCGCCGCCACTACCAGTTTGAGCTGTAGCACTACCGCCGCTACTATTATAACCACCACCACCGCCGCCACCGGAGCCACCTGAACCACCTGCGCCATAATAGCCACCAGCTGGTGGATAATACAATCCACCACCACCGCCTCCGCCAGCAATTGTAGCGGAAGCAAGTGGGTAGTATGAACCGCTACCTCCAGCACCGCCTTGGTACCATCCAGTTACTTGGTTGTTTGGATCAGGCATGTATCCATCCTGACCTTGAGCACCTTTACCACCACCGCCACCTGATCCTTCTTCGGAAGTACCAGCGTGGCCACCTGGATTACCCTGACCTGAGGTTCCCGATATATTTGTAGTGGTTCTGTAACCACCACCACCTCCAGATCCACCAGTGCGGCCATTGCCATTTCCATGGCCACCGCCGCCACCACCTACAGCGGTCTGTGTTGTAATATCTGCTCCGGACAGTGAGCTGGCAGATCCATCAGCTCCTTGATTAGCACCATTGGCTCCTCCGGATCCTCCTGATCCTACTGTTACGGTATAAGTCGTACCAGAGTAAACGGTAAAATTGGTTTGTTGTAAAACACCTCCAGCGCCGCCGCCGCCACCGCCAGTGTACCCACCAATGGCGTTACCACCGCCACCGCCGCCACCTCCAGCAAGAAGTAATACCTCTCCAAGTACTATTTCAGCTATTGCTAATCCAGGAGGATTAAACCCTCTGGTTGAACCGGAACCTATTGTAGATAACATTGGCATTATGCAAACTGCGTCTGACTAGCTAAAACGGTAAATGTTGCGCTAGCTGTTTTAATTATTGTGAAGATATAAACATCTATAGAGCTAGCGTTTCCGGATGATGGAGCTGAACCTCCTGACCATTTAGGAGTTACAGATGATCCGTCTATTTGAAATGCATTTAAGTAATATGCAGAACTACCTTGAGTCATCAGTACAGCAACTGACATACTCTCTCCAGTAGCCATCACACTATCCAAAGTAGTTGAACCATCACCTCTAAAATTAATTGTTCTATTAGCACCCTGGTTTGCTGTATAAAATTGAACCGCATAAGCTAATACGTTAAACGCAATAGTTCCTGATGTAGTGGCGTCTAGGTCAGCCTTTTCTATAATTTCATGAACCTTTGTAGTTCCGGCTAATGTGACTTTGCCACCTGAGTCTGCAGTAACAACCTTTGATGCTTCGGATGTGCCAAGTGTAGTAATATCGAGATAGTTAATTTCAGTGTTAGTAGCTGTAACACCAGCTAATTTATTAAGTTCCGCAGTAGTAGCTGTTACTCCATCTAATTTGTTTAATTCAGTATTAGTAGCTGTAACACCAGCTAGGATGTTTAACTCAGCTCCTGTTGCAGTAACAGTAGTACCTGCCAAACTCAAAGTACTTGCTATTGTGACCGTGTTAGCCGTTACTCCGTTAGCAGTAAAGTTAGAACCTGCCAGATTAATGTCGTCACCAGACGGGAGTTCTTTTATTTGTTGAGTAGACGAGTCTACTATTAATGGTATTCTATCTGCCATCAGCTTACACCTATACTTGTGTTTGAGGTTCTACCGACTACGGTAAAAGATTTATTAGTTAAACTGACTGACACGGGTGAACCTCGAGTTGGTACCGTCAGTGACGTTGCTATTTGAGAAGCAGTACCAACACTAGCAACGTCAACCCAAACACCTTTAGAAGAGTTGTAGCTATATGTAGCCGTACCTACAGTAACCTCTTGACCGTTAGTTGGACTGTCTGGAAAATTAACTGCCATTTTTTTGTCCTTTAAATCGGCAATGGATTATCATTGACAACCCACGATGTGGTCTCTTCTGACCAGATATAACTACCACCATCATCCGGATATGGTGTTGGTGGTTGCCAATCATAATTACTATCTAATGACCAACTATCGTATGGCTGTGGACGAATAAAAACCTCTGCCTCAGAATTGTAAGTCCATCCTATACCTGCAAATTCTTTTCTAAAATTACCGCTGTATGATGTTTGCACCCAAGTGCCACCAAAAAGATTTTGGCAAAAGTTTATACCAAGCTGTTCTTGCTCTACATTATTTTCATCTAACAGCTCATCGTTGTTTATTACTACAACCTGTAACACAATGTTGTTCGCTGAAAGTTCTGCAAAATGTGCCATTTTGTTATCCTAGAATGAAATTGATCCACTACCGGTGAATTTATACACGGTGTTGCTACCAACAGTAGAAGTAGTCGGTGATCCAGTCGTGCCAGTAACCGCAGCTGCCGTTTGTATAATTACAACTCCAGACCCACCATTGCCTCCAAGTAACATGGAGCCGCTTGTCGTGGTACCACCACCGCCGCCGCCGCCCAGATTTGTACCACCATTTTGAGCGACAACTTGCGGAAGTCCAGATATTGTTTTGGCTCCAGCGCCACCACCACCTACACCACCTTCTCCCCAAGGTGGCTGTCTGTAAGCAGTAGAAGTAGGATCATAGCTACCGGTTGATCCTCCTCCGCCCGCATAAGCTACACTGGATCCTGTAATCGAATTGTATGCACCGGGGCCACCAGATGACAATTTGTTTGAAGGTGATGTACCACCTGCTCCACCACCACCACCACCGCGGTAATCATCAACACCTCCCTGCCCTGCATAACCTTGACCTGATGTAGCAGCTCCACCACTAGAGCTACCTACCCACGAGAAAGCTCCACCACCACCAGAGCCACCGGATCCACCAGGTCTTGATCCATTTTCAGCACCACCAAATCCCCCGCCAATTGCTGTTACACCATAGAAGGAAGAAGATGATCCTTGTGATCCTCTAGAGTTAGCAGCTCCCCTAGCACCACCCCCTCCTACAGTAACTGGATAAGTTGTACCAGGTGTGATAGTAACATCTGTCCCCGTAAGATATCCACCTGCTCCTGCACCGCCAGCTGCCCAACGACCTGGATTTGGTGTACCACCTCCGCCTCCACCTGCTACGACAAGGTATGTCATAATATACGGAGACTGACTAGTATCGTTGATAGTTATGTTACCTGTATTAGCAACTATTGTACCAGACGTGCTTCCAGTTCTAATTTGAACATCGAATATTTCTGCTCCTTCGGTTGTGTCATCTTCTGTTGGAGTAACCGTAAATGATCCAGCATCACTGCTTATTGTAAAGCTGCCGCTAGCGGTTGCAAAATCTCCTGCATTTGTGACTGTATAGTAGAGAGTAGTACTGTCTGGTACATCGGTAGTAGCAACATTGATAGTTAATGCGCTGCCTTCATTAATATTATTTGCAGCAGCAGTTGCAGCATACGTTGGATCAAGCGACGTATCGTTAATAGTGACTGAGCCAGAGGTAGCAACAATTGGTCCAGACGTACTACCCGTCCTTATACTAGATGTAAAAGTTTCTGAACCTTCTGTAGTAGCATCTGCCGTTGGTGTTACAGTATACGATCCAGAATTATTAGTTATTGTAAAACTACCAGATGCTGTTCCAAAATCACCATCATTTGTAACAGTATAGTATAAGGTTGTTCCATTAGGTACGTAAGAGGTAGTTACATTAAAAGTCAATGCACTACCTTCGTTAATATTGCTCGCCGCAGCAGCTACTGAGTATGATGGGGGGTTTGGCCATTGGTTTTCTCTTTGAAAATTAGACTGTTCAGTTAGCGAAAAGATACCCGAGGTACCAGCACTGTTAGCGCTCACCCGTCTACCTAATCCACCGCCAACCCCCTTTCTCATTAGCTGATTTCCTCATAAGAACAAACGGCTTCTAAATCCGAAGCAGTACCAGCCGTAAGCCGCAATGCATCGCCTTCTTCTAAGAATATGGCTTTACTAATAATATCTACTGTTGAATCTGCAGGAACACTTATAGTTTTTGCAATGTGATAGGCGGTACTACTTCTAAAAAAATCTACAGATACATCAGCTGCATTAGTACCATCAACGTTGCTGACATACAGAGCGTTTACCTTTAATACCTTGCCACTGGCTGCAGAATTGGTTACTATTGCATTAGCAGACGTTCCGATGGCCTGCACAGCAGATTTTCCTAAAACAGTAGAGACAGCCAATATGTTTGGTGCTGCCATCTTAACCTCCTAAAAAATTGGCGTATGTATACACAACTGATGTATTTGTTCCAGCTGTTGAGGAGTTTGCTACTTGTAAGTAATTGTCTAGCTGACTGGTCGTAGCATAACCAGTCGTAGCATCCCATCTACCCTTAGCTGAGCTATAGGTATACCGAATACCGGTGTTAGTAGTTAACACCTGGCCATCAGATGGACTGTTTGGAAAGCTAACTGGCATTTTTAATCCTCAACTAATATTTATGGCTTATCTGGCCAAGTAATTGTATAAGGAAATCCAGCTTGGCTAGGTACATCACGCAATGCTTGTCTGTAGGTTGTCATCTCGGCTGACATGGTTACGTCCGATAATGCATAGAAGTCCGTTTCAGCTAAAAGCGTATCTCTAGTAGCTCTTACCTTAGCAGCTTCGGCATCGTCTAAACTTTGCTGATATGCATCTGCTTGAGACTGTACGGTAATGACGTTGTTATTAGCATCGGTGTACTCTGTAAACCTAGCCTGCATCACCCATTTTTGTCTCCACACACCATCGACCTGCTCAACACCATCATTGACAGGAACGTGTGTTGTATTGGCAGATGGTTGAGAAACAGACTGTACTCTCGCAACACCAAGTGATTCTAGTGTAGCATCTGTCCATGACTCAGGTAGAGACATATGCTTGTTCTCGTTTCTAAGCTGGACTTTTGTTTTTGGCGTTCCAGTAGCCAGCTTAACAAATAACATATTTGTCTCCTTTTAAAATTTTGGTAATTCTTCAGTAGGCGCTGTAAAGTTGGAAGTGTAACGGGCTACGCCTTTGGTAATGCGAAGGTCATCTATGTAGCCAGTCATTAAATTATTCTCACTTCTGTTTGCTCCTATGCCTAAAAAATCTGTTGTATCCCAACTTGTTGAATCTGTGTAAGTATCAACTTGTGTACCATCTAAAAACATTCTTACAGTAGAGCCAGACCTAGTTACAGCAACATGATACCAAGTACCATCTTTATTAACGGTATTGCTTCCAGAACTCAGCTGAGGACTGCTTGCACTTCCGTTTGTTCTTATAAATAAAATTTCGTTTGTATTATTCCAAATAAGTTGCCATCCTGTTCCTGTTTCGCCTTTTGCAATTATTCCATCGTTATCTTGAGTACCACTTGAAAGAGATACCCACATCTCAATAGTAAAATCACCTGTGCCAAAATTTAACTCTTCGCTATGTGGAATTTTTAAATAATCACCAGACCCATCAAACTGCATTGACCCTGTGCCGTACTTTTTAACGGCTGTGTCAATCTGAGCATTACCTACAGTGTCAATGTTGTTGATGCCTGATCTGTCGTAGATGCCAGCGTCTTGGAAGCTGGCCAGCAATTCTGTGTTTGTTACTGCGGTCAGGGGCGCTGTAGGTGGAGTAAAGCTACCCGTGTATGCCGTGGTGCCTACTAATATCCTCAAGTCAGAGTAATATGAATCTATGCCATATTGTGTTTGGATATTACCCATTCCAAAGACTTGAGCGGCATAGGTTCTGGAATCTGAAAAGCTGGCGACACTTGTGCCGTTAAAATACATTGTTGTTGTGGAACCGCTTTTAGCAAAAGCGATATGCGTCCATTCGCCCACCTTTAGCGGGATATTGCTTGTCATTGCAACACCACTTCCAACCGACCCGTACCACACAACATTTCCGGCAAGGGTTACATTAGCAACGGGAACGTTTGTGGGCGAACTGCCAAATGTCCTCCAATCTATAAAACCACCAACTACATAAGTTGGCAAAGCATTCATGTAAAACCACGTTTCTACCGACCAATCGCCTGATCCAAGAGCAAGATCGCCAGACGCTCCCCACTGAATGTCATGGTCACCGCCGTCAAAATAGGCAGACCCACCGTCCGCTGTTAGCGTCCTCGCTTCATCATTTTTAAACGGACTGAACGGGGATACTTTGGGGGTGCCCGATATGGTGGATGAGAAATTGTTTGTACTGTTGTCTTTAAACCTATTTGATTGACAACCTAAAAACGATGTATTGGTGATTGCTGTCAAAGGAGATGTACTGGGGGTAAAATCGCTTGTGTAAACAGCCGTCCCATTAACTACTCGCATATTGGAAATATAACCGTCCCAATAAGATGATTGGGCTGATCTACCCCCTATTTGCCATGATGTTAGCGTAACAGTGCTTAATTGAGTTGTTGATGTTGCAACACTTGTCCCGTCTATATAAAGAGTATATGTCGATCCGTTTTTAACAAGAGCATAGTGATACCAACGGCCAACTTCCGGGGTATAAGAGTGAGCGATGTTGTTTGTAGAGTTATCGCCAATATATATTACGTTGTTATAAAAACCAAAATAAAGTTTATCAGACGCAAGTCCGTTAATTAGTGTTGCAGAAATGTTTCCACCTGTATTCGGGTTATTCCACAAAGCCCAGCACTCTATAGTCCAAGTGCCACCTGTATTGAATGAATTTGCCGATACAGTTAAATAATCTCCTGACCCATCAAAATAATTAGACCAATTATCCCCATACGGACTAAAGCTACCCTGTACTACAGTTCCATCTGGGCTGGCTGTCAAACTGTTGGTAGACGAATCAGTAAAGGTATTGTTGTCATCACCGCTAGTACCATCACCGTCTAGCAACAGGACAACATTGGCGAAATCATCGTCACTGACGCCACCACCACCAACACCCGATGCAGATTCAATTATTTTCTTGCCTACACTCATCCCATTGCCTGCCCGGATGTGAATCCGTACCAGTTATTTCCGTTATCATGTGAATAAAATACAAAGATATCTACAGCACTTGCTGTAGCTGTAAGAGTAGGTGCGGTAGCACTTGCCCAATCTACTGAAGCTGGCCACGCAACCGTATAACCTGATGCGCTACCATCTTGAACCAACTTTAAAGTAATAGCAGTCGCAACGTTGTTTGCAGCTGGATTTGAGAATACAAAATTGGTATTTTCTGTTAGTGTATGTAAGAAGTTGGAGCTGGATGAAACATCCAGTGTTACCGTATTAGATGATGATGTTACAACACTGAAGGTTTCACTGATAGGCGAATCAGCTGCAAGCATTCCACTAGATGTAACTAGAGAATTAGCTGTGACAGTATTAGCTACTAGATTAGATCCAGCTAGGTCTAAGTTGTCACCAGCTGCCAGTTCTTTAATTCTTAGATTAGCAGAATCTGCTACAAGTGGAAGTCGATTAGCCATTAGCTTACACCTATGTTTATATTCCCTGACCTTCCAACAATGGCCAAAGTTCCGTTAGTTATGGTTGCTGAGTAGTTTGAGCCTCTTTGGTATACTGTTAGCGATGAGGCAGTGTTTGCTGCCTGCAGATACTTGTCCAAAGCAGGGCTACCAGCAATTTTAATGTCTGAATAGTTTGACATATTATCTCTCTATTAATACCCATCCGTTAGTAGTATTGTAATATGCTAAACCAAAACCAGCTCTGTTAGTATCAATTACTAGATCAGAAGCTGAGCCTTGAATCTTGTGGCCGTTTCTAGCAACAGTAATATTATTGTTTGCTGCAAAGCCAGCGCCATCAATAATCCTAACCTCATCTCCAATAGTAGCTGATGAAGGAAGTGTAATAGTTATTGGCGCGGAGGTTGTATTTACAATATACTTTTCTCCGGCAATCATTGTGGCGTTGGCAGATTTTTCAGTCCAGTCGTAATTTACTACACCACCAGTATCTTCATTACCTGCTAATGAGTTAATCTCGATCCACTGATTGGAGTCACCATCATTATAGTAGATAAACAGTTTCAGTAAGTTAGTATCAAACCAAAGATCGCCCTCATTAGCAGAAGACGGAGCTGTTGTTGAAAGTGCAATAGGAGTTGGAATGCCCGATGCAATAGATTTGACCCACTGACTTGATGACCCATCGTTATAATAAACATATAGTATTAGGTCTTCACTATCAAACCACATATCGCCAGCCGATGGCGACGATGGCGCAGTATCGGAAATAGAAACAGAAGCGCCGCCACTTTCTATTGTAGAGAACGACAGTGTTCCTTGGCCATTAGTAGTAATAACCTGTCCACTTGAGCCATCAACTGTAGGATAAGTTAAACCTGCAGCCGACAGGGTACCACCAATTGCTAACTGGTTCCTATTAATTAATTTTATATTAGTTAATGGCATTTACAATCCTATACGTATTAAATTATTTATTTTCCAATGCTTCAATACGTGCTTTAAGCTCTTGTATTTCTTTAATCAAAACAGGTACAAGTTTTAAATAATCAATAGTCATATAATCATCAGATGTACCAACAGCTTCTGGCATTACAGTTTGTAATTCTTGAGCTACTAAGCCATAACGTTGATGAGTATTGTCTTTCTTCCAATCAAACTGTCTTACTTGAATGCTGTCTACAATTGGTCCAGACGTCTGTGCATTTTCTATGTTAACTTTGAGAGCTTGATCAGAAGTAGTGTTTAGATTATCTACCGTAACATTGGTTGCATAAATGTGCTTCCAAAGTTTGGTTGTTGTTCCTATGGTATAGGTATTTGATACAGAAGGAATAAGATGATTAGCAAAATCTGTTACGCGTAAAGCACTAGTCGAATAGTCTATTACGAAGTCGATAGAATCATTTGCATTGAGAGTCTCAGAGAAGGTAAGTGTACTGCCTGAAAGAGTAAATGCTGATCCAGGTTCTTGGATAACACCGTTCAAACTAATTATCATACCATTTGCATACAAAGGTGTGTATGCTACATTGGCCTGCTTTAACGAATACGAAGCAGTAGCAGATGCAGTTAGGTCATCGAGCTTTGTAGGTCTTAGATACGCAACAGAGTTTGCTGATGAGCTTCCTCCTCCAGATCCAGCAACAGACCCACCGTCAATTGTAAGGGTATTGTTGGCAGTATACCCTGTAACAACTATACCTCCTGTACCAATTATAGTAAGGAAAGTATTAGAATTTTGTGCAACGAGGTTAGCAGAACCGTCTACGTTAATTGTACCAAAGGAATTTGTACTACCTGACGCGCCATTAGCTACTTGTAGGTAATTGTCTAATGTGCTTTGAGTAACGAAGCCAGTACTATTGGCAACCTGTAAATATCCATCTAGTTGACTCGTGGTTGCAAAACCAGCTGCGTTAGCTACTTGCAGGTAATTGTCAAGCTGTTCGTTGCTAGCTGCAGTAACAGTAATTGTACCATCACCCATTTGAACACCAGGTGTACTAAAGTATGGTACTTTTAATTGATAACCCTCAATAGTAGTAAAGTTAATGTGACCATTTGGATTGGCCACGACTCTATCGTTAAAGTCGAGATCTGCTAATGGTGTAGTTACAGAAAGATTGTTATTTGAGAATAAAGATGTACTAACGGAATTAATTACCTGTACACCATTAGCTACCTGGAGATAACCATCAAGCGTACCCTGAGTAACGAAGCTAGAACTATTAGCGACCTGTAAGTAGCGATCGAGTAAAGGTTGAACGTTGGCTACTTGAAGCCTGTCTTCGATTAAAGAGACTAAAGTATTATTAGAGGTTACAGCATCTGATTTGGTTTGAAATGTACTAGCGTCTATATCCTTTTGATTAGGAATATAGATCGTACCATTCATCCCTGAGTGATATTGACAATTGTAATACAGCTTCTTAGGTGCATTCATTGGCACTGTAAATGTTAACGTACCAACTTGAGTACCTTGACCACTGACACCATTAGCATATTGGTTGCCAGTACCGGTAGCATTTACAGTATTAATATAGAAGGGATGACCAGACGCATTAAGACTAAAAGTATATGTCTCGCCTCTGGTTAGATAGAGAGTTGGGTTGCTGTTTGCAAATCCTTCACCGGTTCCAACACCAGAAAAACTGTATGCACTGGCACCACTATTTGTGACAGTAAAGGTTTTCTTGTTAGAAAAGGAGTCAGAGCCAATCTCAAAAACAGCTGTGCCGTTAGAAGAATATATCTTCTTATCAGCAAGGTTTAGAGCTAGTTCGCCCGTAGAAAGATTTGACGTGTTCGGACTTTTGCCGGCAACCGAACTACGTTTAATACGTATCGTAGACGCCATTATAACCTCTATGTAGAGTTAACCCCCGTATATACGAGGGTATCGTCATTGTACTTAGAACGTGCCGCCGTCGATTACTGCATTAAGAGTAGAAATAGTGGCGTTGTTAAAGTTAATTGTTTGTCCTGGCTCGGTTGAGAGACTGTCAAACAGATAGTATGAACCATCGGTAGCATCTCGGACAAGACCAGTGTACTTGTTACCGCTGCTATTATACAGCGAATAGAAACCGGTGTCAATAGTATCAGCGTTGTTGGTGTTAGCCAACTTCAACATGTTGTCGCCGATGGTTACAGTAGTCGAATCAATGTACGTTAATGTACCGTTGACTTCTAGGTTACCATCTACTGTCAAGTCACCCGATACAGCTGTGTTACCAGTAACAGTTAAATTATTACCAATTGTTACGTTATCGGGCAATCCGACTTGGAACGTAGTTCCTTCACCGGCCGATCCGGATACTTCAATCTCGTTAGCTGTTCCAGTTACTGCCGCGGCATAGTTACCAGTAGTATCTGTACCAAGAGCAACCGAGTCAGCAGCAATAGTAGCAGTGATAGAAGCATCACCAGTGCCATCGAACGAGGCTGTACCTGTTACATCACCAGACAGCGTAATGTTTCTAGCAGTAGCAAGTGCTGTAGCTGTAGCAGCGTTACCAGTTGTGTTAGCTGAGATAGTAGCAGCAAGACCAACAGTTACAGCAGCGCCTTCACCTGTACCAGATACGTCAATATCCGGACCAGCAGTAACCGATTCCACATAGTTACCAGTAGTATCTGTACCAAGAGCAACGCTGTCAGCTGCGATAGTGGTTGAGATAGAAGCAGTGTCACCTCCATTGGTAAACGTAGCCGAACCAGTTACATCGCCTGTCAATTGAACAGTTACTGCTGATGACAAAGCGTCAGCAGTAGCAACAGATCCAGTAGATGCAATGGTAATACTTGCGTTAGCGTTACGCGTAACGTTGATTCCAGTTCCACCAATAAATTCGATCGAGTCGTTTGACAAAGATTGGTTATCTACGGTAAGAGTAACCTGAGCTTTACCCTGAGCAGATGTGCCAGAGGTTAAGTTGTATTGATCGCCTGATACGTTAAAAACTGAAGAACCGTTAGAAGAAAAAAGTTTCTTATCTGGGATGTTAATTGCCAATTCACCAGCTGCAAGAGAGCCTGGAACCGCACCCGGAGTTAAACTCCTTTTCAGCTTAATTGTCGAAGCCATGATAGTTTACCTTATTTACGTTGGATTTTACCCGTGTGAGAAAAACCGGACAGAGATGTTTTATTTATAAGTTTTTTTTGCTCCATTGCTTGAAGCAATTCCTTCATTTCACTTCTACCATTTCGAATCCGGTCGTTTAGAGTTTTATTATTGTTAGTAAGAGATTCAATTTTCCTTTCAAGCCTAATTTTATCTCTTTTTAAATCTTTAATAATAGTATCG
>Ga0208004_1000663_pt1 | contig 13351 bp, 12 predicted proteins | sample DEB08_DNA_6_FD_184522 | JGI IMG/M metagenome (GOLD analysis project Ga0208004, IMG submission 184522) | Aqueous microbial communities from the Delaware River and Bay under freshwater to marine salinity gradient to study organic matter... | ecosystem: Environmental > Aquatic > Marine > Coastal ...
GTAGTGAGCCACCATGATCTCGGCCCCGAATGGCGGGATGGCGCCGTGTTGAACCGTGGACCCATCGGAGTAGCGGATCGACGGACCGAATTCGAGGACACCTTGCGATGCGTCCCAAACCACGTGGTGATCGTCGGGACCGGAGTGCGAGAAGTCGGCGACCTCGTGATAGATCGTGTCGCGGCCATTGAGCGACACCACGACGTACTCCCCCGGGCGACGCGGAAGTACCGGTCGATTCGCCAGCGCGAATCGCTGACCCGGCTCGCCGAGGGAACGGCCGGCGATCTCACCCTCGACTCCGGTGGCGTGCTCAGCGAGCACCGAGCCGCCAAGCGACGAGCAGGCCACCGAGGCAAGAGTCGGCGACGACCGGTAGCCCGGCTGCTCGGCGCGGGGTTCGAGCAGTCGAACCCGGATCCACCACCGCCGTTGCCCAGATTGGGTGAGCGCCTCATGCGTTGGGGGTAGCACCATCCTGACCACCCCGTCGCGGTTCAGTCCGCCGGTCGTGTCGGCCACGATCGAGCAGGGCGCCCAGAACTCCCCGGTCCAGGCCTCCCACACCACCGGAGGATCGTCGGGATCAACCCCGATACCGCGTTCAGCGGTCGCGATCTGCAACTCGACGAGCTGGCCAGCCAGCGATCGGTCGAAGCCGAGGTGGAAGGCGTCGCCGGGTCGTACCGGGTCGGACGGGAAGCAGGTGACCGTGTCGCGGTCGTACTCGAGTTCGGCGAGCACATCCGCGAACACTTCCTCGGGGCTGGCGGTCAGCGCGGCGACGAGGGATCCCTGCTCGATCCTGAGTTCGGACAGGGTGGTGAACACCGGCCCGTCCTCACCTTCCGTGGTGATCTCTGTGCCGGCCGGCACCACCACCGCCTCCTCGGGCACCGCTGAGAGCCAAAAGGTGATGCGGGCCGTCGCCGACACGGCCGGGAAGGGCTTGACACCGACCAGGTTGAGGAAGTCGACGTACATGCGGTCGGGCACCTGATTGAGCCGGAAGAGCACCTGCTCGGACATCCAGGCGAAGATCTCGATGAGCGCCACACCGGGATCGGAGATGTTGTGGTTCGTCCACTCCGGACAGAGGGACGGGATCATGCGCTTGGCCTCGTCAACGAGGTCCTGGAAGCGCCGATCGTCGAGATTTGGGGTGGGGAGCGTCATCAGTTCACCTCCTCGCCGTCTTCGCCCGGAATCGTGTAGAACGGATACACAAGGTTACGCATCTCGTTCGTCGCCGCCACCGAGTAGGTGATCGCGATCCTCACCTCACCGGTGGACGGATCGTCACTGCTGACCAGCACATCTGTCACCTCAGCGCGCGGTTCCCATCGGGTCAGCGCGTTGCGCACGGCTTCCTCCATGAGACCGAGTGTGTTGACGTTGATGGGCTCGAAGAGTTGATCCCAGATGTGGCATCCGAACTCGGGGCGCATCGGCCGCTCGCCCGGAGCCGTCGACAAGATGACCTTCATCGACTTCGCGATGTCGTCGACACCCGACGTCATCGCGATCGAACCCGAGGCGTCGACGCGCATCGGGAACGCGATACCTCGCCCAATGTAGGAAGGAAGGGATTCGTCGCTCACGTCTCACACCTCAATTGATCTTCACCATCCCGCCCTTGATCGTGGTCATGGCCGAGCCGACCACCTTGGCCTGGGCACCCTTCGCCTCGAAGGCCGTTCCACCATCGAGCTTCAAGCCGGTGGATCCCTTGATCTGCACGGCCTTGCCCTTCATCTGAACCTCGCCGGCGGAGGAGTCGAGAGTGAAGCCTTTTGCCTTGATCGTGATCTGGCCCTTGTCGTCAAGGGTGATCGAAGCGTCACCGGCGGTGATGGTGAAGGTCTTGCCCTTCGCCGCCTCAATGGCGATGCCGTCCTCGCCGAAGGTCGCCTTCGTCTTCTTGTCCGCTAGGGCGATCTCGACAAAGCGGCTCTTATCGCCGGCCGAGGCACCCTTCTTCCCATCGGAGATCGTCACCGTGTGACCGACGCGCGACTTGATCACCCGTGTCGCCACCACGCCATCGGCCACCGACTTCGCGTCGGGCACCTTGGTCTTGGCGTTCCACAGTCCGCCCAGCACGAACGGGTAGCGGAGGTCGCCACGATCGAAGGCCACAACCACTTCATCGTCCACCTCGGGACGGAAGTCGAGTCCGCGCTCGGTACCGGCTCCGGGCGACACGACGCGAGCCCATTCGCTCTCCGCCTCTTTCCCGAGGGTCGGGAAACGCACCTTCACTCGACCGACCTTCTCGGGATCGTTGACGTTGGTGACCACGCCGACCACCGGTCCCGCATCGGTCCACGAGGGCTCACCGCGTCCTGATCGAAGTAGGTCGGCCAGTGCGGACGATCGATGACCGGTGACCGCGAAGCGCGTCGTCATGGGCCGTCCTGCTCCGAAGACGTGCTCGCACTCGGTGATGTAGTACTTGCCCGCCAGCTTCGAGCCGACATTCTTCACTTCGAGCATCGCGCCCGGCTTGATCTTCGGGTTGCCGACCGCCTCGCCGCGAACGGTGAGTCCGGCACCAACGAGATCCCGTCCGATCGAGGAGGCGAACGCCTCGGCCTCCTTCGCGTCGCGAACGGAGGTTGAGCCGATGACGAGTGGCTTGCCGAACTTCCCTTTCGCCTTGCCGTGTTGGTCCTTCACGAAGGAGGCGTCGGATCCGAGCTGCTCGGGCTTCGGGCTAGCGACGATCGCCCCGGCCTCACCCTTGAACTCTTTCTGTTGAGATGAGTCCCACCCTTGAACGGTCACCTTGGACACCACATCGGCGGCCGAGTAGCGCGCGGAGAACCGGATGAGGTCGTCGCCCCAAGTGACCTTCGGTCCCGAACCCGCGGGGCGTTTGCGGAAGTGGAGCGTCTTGCCGTCGGCGAACCACTCGAATCCGACGACCCGGGCCATCTCCCAAAGAAACGCGTAATCGGTTCCGGTCTGCAGCAGGTAGGGCTCGGCCGCCCCGGTGGAGTCGACCTTGGCGGTCAGGCCGTGGCGTCCAGCGATCTCCTTGACCACCGCGTCCCGGCTCTGCTTGAGATAGGCCTTGATCGTGGTCTCACCGCTCAGTCGGTGAGTTCGGTCGTAGGCCTCCACAACGAGTTCATGACGACCGCGAGGAGCCTGGTCGATGCCAACGGCGACGATCTCGCCGGAGAACACCTCCGAGGCCGAGTTCTTCTCGTCGGTGATCTCGATCGATAACTCGGCGCCCACCGCGAACTTGCCTCCGTCCATGAGGCTGAACTGCTCATCGGCGAAGCGCAGTTCGGCTGAGCCGGAGGCGTGCACCGAGAGCGAGACCCGCATGTCGAGGAGGTCGCCGAGTACAGCCTTCGAGAGGGCGGATCCACCGACTTTCACGACCGGCACTTGGGTGATCGGATACGCCACGTCAGCTCTCCATCACCGGGATGTCGAGGGTCTGGCCAGGTCGGAGTCCGAACGGATCACTGACTCCGTTGGCCGCCGCGATCGCCCGCCAACGCGTCGGGTCGCCGTAGTACCGGTAGGCGATCCGATCGAGGGTCTCCCCCGGAAGCACCTGATGCGACTTTTGCGGGAGGGGCGTGCCCGACGTCGGGTTCTGGGCCGGGAACTTCTCTTTGTCGTCGAGTTGCTTGAGGGTCAGGCTGACCCGTGCGCGGAGCGGGTCACCTGACGACGAGAAGTAGACGTAGGTGATCTTCAACGACTCGACGACGGCGCGGAACGAGTGGAACTTGCCCCAGTGGAAGATCACCCACGGAGGACGGCCGTTCATCTTCTCGGCCGAATAGCCGGGCAGGCTCTTGTCGACCGCGGTGAGTTTGATGATGTCGTTCGTGTAGGTGGTGACGCTCTTACCAGTGGAGGTGGTGTCGAAGAAGAGCTCCAAGCTCATCGAGCCGGAGCTGTTGCCGGTGTACTTGAGTTCGGGCACACCGGTCTCGTTGATCTGCTCGCTTCCCTGCCAGGTCGTTCCGAGGGAGATCTCGAGCTCGCTGGGGTTGAACAGGCACGGCAACTTCTTGCCGGTCTCCGTCTCGAGGAATGCTTTCTGTCCGTTGGACGGCATCAGAACCATCCCCTCTGGACACCGCCACGCCGTTCGAGCGAACGCAGGATGCGCTCCTCGAGCGCGGCCATGAGCTCCTCGATCTGGTCGAGACGCTCGGTGGAGGATTGACGACGATCCGCCGGCTCGACGGTGATCGGCGCGCTCTCGCGACGCACGGTCTCCGATGTGGAGCGTCGGACCGTGTCGCGACGCGCGATCGCTGTTCGCGACCGCACCACCCGTCGTGGTCGGGCGGGACTGGTGCTCGATCTTGCGACCGCAGGGAGCGATTGGGTGGGAGCGTCGCCCGTGTCATCGGCGTGGTCATGGACATCGCCGCTCGGCGTCGCGTGCGTGCCTGGGCGATCGGCGGAACGGCGCAGCGGTGAGCCGCTGGTGGAGTTGCGACGCCCGGTCGCCTGACGATCGATGGATGTCGCGTTGGTCATCGGCGAGGGCGCGGTCGCCGTTACGGAGGGTCGAACATCTGGAAGCGGTGCGACGGTCGCGGGCGTCGCCGTGCGGAATCCGGTCATGCCGGTCGATCGACGTCCGCCTGGGCTGGTGACGGAGGGTGCTTCAACTGAGACCGTGGCTTCCGCACGCGATCTCATGACCGAGTCGCGACTGACGACCGGTGCGGCACGACCCCCGTGCACCTCGACCGGCGCCGACCCGATCGAACGCTGCGCGACCAGTTGCTCCGAGTTGTTGGGTGATCCGAGGTCGTCGATCGGGTAGCCCGCAAGTGCGGCGACTCGCTCAGACAAGGGGCGTGAACGATCTCGCACGATGTCATCGACGGGTGCCGAGGTGGGCGCTGTGGTAACCGTGCCTCTCTCACCAGCGCTTTCGGCGGATCGGCGCAGCAGGCGGCCGGCGAGCGGAGTGGTCGCCGAGGCACCGATTGCGACTCGAGATCCGCTATCGGGACGCGAGCTCGGCGCCCCACCGACGGTGTCTTGAGTGGAGTGGGAGCGGAGGAGCACCGCGTGCCCGAGATGTCGCGGCGCCGATGACACCGACGTTGGCGGTTGAGAGCGGGTCGCCGAGACATGCTCGGTGGTCGAGCGAGCGATCGATGAGGCGGTCTGCTCGCGAGGAACGCGGGATTGCGGCACGGCGCCGGGGCGCGACACCACGGTCGCTCGCCGTGCGGATCGGCGACTGACCGACAGGCTCGACGCCGTCGCGTGCCGCGTGACGGACGACTCGGCACGACGACCATGAGTCGAAGCAGGCGCGGAGGCCTCCTCGGTCGGTGCGGCGCTCCGGCGCGTGACCAGTTCGCGACCGACGACCGGCTGCAGGGCCTTCGGCAGTTGCGCGGTAGGTCGGACCGACGCGACTGCAACCGGGCCCGGTTCTGTCGCGCCCGCATCTATCGGTCGGGGATCAACCGAACGGCGCAGCGCTGGGAGTTGCTCGGGTCCCTCGTGCGAACCCGATGGTCTCGCGCTGGACGTTGTTGCGGCCACCGGCGTCGCACGCCGCGCTGATTCGGTCATCGACGCCCCACTGGGTGTGGATGTTCCACCGAAGGTCGACAGCCTGGCTGCCGATCGGTTCGGCGACGCCGAGTCCGCTCCTCCACTCGCCCAGCCGGAGCCAGTTGGAGCAGCGGTCGGGAACGTGCGCGACACGCGCTCGGCAAGCGACAACTCGCCTGATGTCGCATCGGCCGACCCGACCGGGGCGGCCGTCGCGTCGGCGACCGCTCGTGCGACCGGTCGATTCGTCGTGGTCCGCTCACGCCGAGATTCGTTCGTGACTCGCCGAGCCGCCACGAGAGAACTCGGACCCGCCAACACCGTTGGACTCGGGCGAACAGCTTCTCCGACAACAGTGGCGGTCGAGGTAGAGCGCCTTCTCACCGGGCTCTCCACCACCCGTGTCGCATCCGAGGCCGGAACCGACCGGTGAGACGACACCAAGCGCTGCGATGACGACTCCGAGGCGGTGGCTCCACCGGTTGAGGAGACTGCCTGAGCCGTGCGGGCCGTGGCTGCTACCGGGGCCGACATGGGAGCCGCCGGTGCCGCATCGAGCGAGGCACTGCGCCCGAAGGCAGCCGCGACCGCGTCACCTGGCCACGTTGCCAACGGCCGAATGGGGGGAGCCGAGGACTGATCGATCTCCCGTCGCAGCAGACGGCCGCCCGGAGCGATGACAACACGACGTCCGTCGCCGGGCCGACGACCGGCGAGAACTGGAGCCGAGAGTGAGCGAGGGATCCTTCCCATCCGGTGACGACGAACGCTGCGGGGGGTCGCAGCCGCTGGAGGCGCCTTGACGACCTCGGACTGTGCGGCACCATCAGTCACGGCGTTGACGGTCGGCCGGTCGGGGCTCGGGTCGGTTGCGGTTGGCGTCTCGACAGTCGGCGCATCGACGGCCGCTCGTTTGAGGGTCGTGTCCGACACCTCCGATTCGATCATCGGGGGCACGAGCCGAAGATGGCCGCGTCCAGTGACGGCCTGATCTGATCGCGAGGAGCGAGCGAGGGTTGGGCTCGATTCACCCGGATTCGACTCAACAGGGTTCGACTCGGCCTGGGCCGCGTCGACTTGAGCGGTGATCATCGCCAACGACTGAGCCGCCGCGCCGCGCGTTACGGCCATCGCCGAACGAACCGAGGACCCGCCCGGGCCGGCAACCGTGCCGGGTGAGCGGCGGAGCGCCGGCGCTGATCCGGATCGAGGCGAAGAACTCGATGAGGTCCTCGCACCGCGCGGGGATTGGGTCGGGGAACCGTCGCCACGCTGAGCCGGGCGACGAGTCGCTGGCCCACTCGGCGTCGACCGACGCGGCATCGATCGATCACCGCGCGGCTGCGCCGGTGGACGAGCCGAAGTCGAGCCTCGGGGAGCGGGCGGAGTCGAACTCGATTGTCGCGGATTCGCACGGTCGGTCCGCTCACGCGAACCAGGTTCCGAAGGCGACGTAGGCCGCGGCGCGCCGCCGCCTTGGTTGGCTCGCTCGGCGGCTCGATCTGCACCATGGCTCTCGTTCATCGGAACGGCCGACTCGGCCGCGCGGATCCGCTTGGGCAACGCGGTCGGTCCGCTCAGTTCTCCATTCCGCGCGCGACCCATCCGCCGGGACACCAGCGGAATGCCGCGCTTCTCCGGTTCGCGCTGACGCGTCGGCCTATTCCGTCGCATGGAGGCAGCGAGCGCTGCCATCTGCGAATCGACCGGTCCGGCCGGTTGCTCCTCTGCCACCGGAAGGTGCCATGCCCCATCGGGAACCCGGACGCTTGCGGCACCCACCGGAGACAACACCTGCTCACGGCGCGAGAGTCCCGTGCCGAGTCGGCGTCCGAACCCGAGAGTCGACCTGAGCAGCGTCCCTATGCGGCTGATCGGCCGGCGACGACTGCGGGAGATGGGTCGAAGCGCCCGCTCGAGGCGGACCTCGCCGTCACTTGCGACACCGGGTTGGTCGGGCGTCGGTTCAGAAGGTGGTGGCTGTGAAGCCATGGTGGGCCACCTCCAGCTCCTCGACCGGAACCTCCTCAGCTTCCGCACTGAAGTCCGGACCAGACCAGCGCACCGGGAAGGCGTCGATGATGTTCCATGAACGGAGCCGCTTGCCAGCAGCCGAGAGCATCGTCACAGCGCAGGTGGCTCGGGCTACCGAGTTCTCTTTGTCGAACCCCGTGCCAACGGTCAGGTTGAACCAGTTGAACAAGTTGTCGTCGACCGTGACACCGCGCTTGAACACGAGGTTCTCCCAGGTGACCCGGCCCGGGAGCTTGTGCTCGAAGCCGTTCACCCCGCCTTCGACGTAACTCTCCACCTCGACCTGCATCTTGAGACCCGAGACCGAGGTGAAGCGTCCGATCCGGTGCCCGTCGACCTCAAGCAGGAAAGAGTGAGCGTTCGAGGTCGCCTCTTGGAAGAGGTGGTCTCGGTTGCGCGGCGCGGGTTTGTAGGAAAGTTTAGCCATTGCGAATGGTCTCGATCGATCGGCGGTTCAGTTCCGAGACGATGTTGATGATCCGAACCCGGTCGCGGTGCGCCAGGTCGAGCAGATCGGGCAGTGACCAGTGCAGGTGATAGGCGAGATAGGTCAGCTCATCCCAGAGCGCGGACTCCGGGTAGCGCTTCATGCATCGGGGTCGGTCCCGGTCGGGGCCGAGCGCTTGACCTCTTCGATGCGGGCTCGTCGCGGCGCCGTCGGCGCGACCGCCTCCTCCGACTCGTCGTCATCGGACTCGAAATCGTCGCCGCCATCAAACTCGGCGACGGCAGGAACTTCGTCGACGTCCGTCCGACCACCGCGAGCGGTGGCCGGACGGGACGCGTCGACTGATTGGACGAGAGCCTCAATCTCGTCCTCCGTACCGAAGTTGACAACGCTGTAGAAGTCCTGGAGGTACGCGAGATCGGCGGCGAACAGCCCCTCGATGTCCCGGGGCGTTACCCGCGACTTGGAGCCGAGTCCGACGATCACACGCGACAGGACCACGATGGTGAGATACGGGTCGTCGGCGTCGCGCACCTTGGGATCGCGCAGCGGCTCCAACTCGTCGCGGGCCGTGGCGAGGCGCATCGTCCCCTCCCGGTGGAGCATGCCGTCGTCGTCGACGAGCCCCTTCGGAAGGATGAACTCGAATTCAGTGCGCAGCGCCATGTCCCGGACCTCCGTCTCTCAGGCCATTCCCCGAGGGGTCAGGCTCGTTCCATGTACTCGTGCGAGATCGTGATCTCCTCGATCATGATGTCGTCAGTACCAGCGTCGAGATCCGAGGCCGACCACTTCGAGATCCACGCGTTCTCGAAGTTCCACCGACCGAGTTCCGTCGAGCTCTGGTCGTAGATGACAACCGAACCGCTCTTGCGCTCGACCGCGCCGTCGATGACGGTCTGATACCAGTCGACGAGGGCGTTGTCAGCCGAGAGACCGCGCTTGAGCACGATGTCAGGGAAGCTGATACGCCCGGGGCGCTTGCGGGTGACGACCTTGCCGTCGGCAAGCGTGTCCTGGAAGGTCACGACCTCGCTCTCGTATCCGAGACCCGAGACGGCGGTGAACCGAGCAAGCTCGACTCCATCGATCTCGAGCCCGAACTGGGAACCCAGGAATTCTGAATCATGGTCGCTCACGGCGAGTCACTCCTTCGGTGTGGTGGTGTTGGTTGCTCTCGGGTTGAATGAACCCCGCCCGATCAGGACGAGGAGTCCTTCAACTGGCTGATACGGAAGATGACGAATTCGGCGGGCTTCACCGGGGCGATTCCGACCTCGACGATCAACTTGCCTTCGTCGATCGACTCGGGCGGGTTGTTCTCGGCGTCGCACTTGACGAAGAACGCCTGGTCGGGGGTCGCGCCGAAGAGCGCCCCATCGCGCCAGAGTCCACGGAGGAACGCGCCGACGGTGCGCTTCACGCCCTCCCACAGCTTCTGATCGTTCGGCTCGAACACCGCGAACTGCGTGCCCTCCATGATCGCGGTCTCGATCATGTTGAACAGACGACGCACGTTGATGTAGCGCCAGTCGGAATCCGACGAGAGGGTTCGCGCGCCCCACACCCGGATACCGCGGGTGCCGAACGGGCGAATGCAGTTGATGCCGATCGGGTTGAGCAGGCCCTGCTCGGCCTTAGTGATCGGCAGTTCCACGTCGAGCGCTCCACGAACGATCTCGTTCGCGGGGGCCTTCCAGACACCACGGGTGTCGTCGACGCGCGCCCAGAGCCCGGCCATGTGACCGCACGGCGGGACGAGGATCTCATCGTCGCCGTTGGTCGGAACCGGGTTCGAGACCTTGATCCACGGGTAGTAGAAGGCAGCGAAAGCCGAGTCGTACATGGCGACGTCGGTGCGCCACTCCTTGACCTGCTGGACCGACATCCCGGGAGGCGAGTCAAGGACGGCCATGCGGTTGGCCTGGCCCTCGCAGTGGTTCATCACCGCGGTCTGGACCGCCTTCCACATACCGAGGTCGATCGAGCCGTCCTCCTTCGTGGCTGCGGTCACGAGATCGGGGACCATCACCATCGTCACGTCGTCGGCGATGACGAGGCCGTTGATGCCGTTGCGAGCCGTCTCGGAACCGGCGAAGGTCGCAGCCTTCACCTCGACCGGCTCACGCGGGGCGGGCTGGATCGGGTAGAGGCCGGGCTTCGGCTGGGCAAGGGTGAGATCGATATCCGGAGTGATGTCGACCTTGGTCGCGACCTTGACGTGCTCGGAGGTGCCGGTGATGGTGTCGACCACGTTCCGATCGCCGGCGGCGATCGTCACGCGCTCGTAGGTCTCGACGACGTCGCCGTCCTTGACGACCTCGATGTCGAAGGTCGGGATCGGATCACCGTCGGGATTGTCGAGCGGCTCGGCGTTGGTCACGGCGACGGTGACGCCGTCGGCCGGCCCGATCGACTCGAACTCGAGAACCTGACCGATGGCGCGGTCAGCGGCCGGCAGGGCCATCTGACCCGGCTCCTCCGACGGGCGGTTGTGCGGGATGCGCACGATGTAGCAGACCGAGCCGCCGTTGAGGAACCAGCCGTAGACGGCGTGGGGAAGCATGGCGCCGGGCACGAAGCCTCCGTAGAGCGACTCGTACTGAGCCCAGTTGGTGACCAAGCGGGGCTTGAGACCCTCGGGATCGGTCGGGTCATCCTTCGGTGCCTTCTCGGTGAAACCGACGAAGGCCGCGATCGCGGTCGCCCCGGCGGACAGGCTGGCGGAGCCTGAGGGGACCTCTTCGATGTAGACGCCAGGGGTCAAGTAACTGGGCATGGATACCTCCGGTTCGTGTGGAGGTAGGAACAATACATGACCGTTCCCGCCCGGGAAAGAGGCCATTTCCCGCGGCCGCCAACGGGGCACCGACGAGCGGCCGCCGCCTCGAAACGAAGGGGACGACGGACCTTCACGGCGCCATCACCGTGAACTGGCCGGGCACCATGATCGAGATCGCTCCGCCGTAGGCGCACATGCACTTCGACGAGTTCGTCAGCGCGGGCTTGCCGCCGATCTGCACCGTCGGCGAACCCGGAGCCCACGGCCCCGGGATGTTCGGAAGGCACGGCATCGGGGTGAGCACGCCGAGCGCGGCCGCGGTGGCCGCCGCTACTTGCGGGTTCGCCATCGACATGCACATACCGAATGGCGCGATATTGACCATCGGCTTGTTGTCCATGATCGTTGCCGCAGCCGGGCCGCCGGCGTTCACCATCCCGACCGGCAAAACATTCAGCGCCGAAGGCGCAGCACCGAACGTGCACATCATCTGCGCGCCGGAGGACACCATGATCCCCATCAGCCTGCGACCTCCGTGGTGCTCACGGCGGTCTGCACCGCTGTTCCAGCGATGTACGAGCCGATCACCGAACCGCGATCGGGGAACACCAGCACGCAGACGGCCGTCCGGTCGTCGTTCTTGTTCCAGCCGTCAAAACTCGGAAGCAGATACGAGATGAAGACCCCGTCGGCGAGCGTGAGGCCGAGGGCAGAACGGAGTTCGGCGAGACACGCGCCATCAGCCCAGAGCGCGAGCTCGGAGGCACCCGGGTAGACGGTCTCCGGATTGTCGACCGTGGCGAACACCTCTTGGGTGTGCGGCTGATCGCAGGGCACGAGGCCGACGTCAGAGATGTCGCCTTCGACGTCTCCGGCATCGATGCAGTCGCCCGCGCGGAGATCGAACACCGACCACGAGCCAGGCGCGACAACCTCGCCTGATTCGGCGCGGATCTCCTCGCCTCCGCAACCGGCCGACGCGCCGACCCCAGCGAGAACGGTCACGCCGACAAGAAGTCGGCGCACGACGGAACCCACACGAACCGACGTCACCCGCTGGGGCCGAGCGCGACAAGGCACCATCGGAGGTTCCCGTATCGACCCCATCGGCCACGCACCCGTTTCACACCGTTCTGACAACACCACACCGGACGGAGAAACGTCCGCGTCTCCGGCCGGCGACCCACAGGAGCGGTGAATGTAGGAATTGTGCGAGACTCTCGCCGTGGTCTCGCGCGGCATCCAGAACACGGTGCTCCGACAGCTCCGTCGGCACGTACCCGGCCTCAGCAAACTCGAGCGCACCACACGGAGATACACCGGCAAGTCGCTGAGCAACATGAAGATGCCGAGCGGCTTCAAGCCTCCACGAGGAATGCGCCTCGTGAACCCGCAGGCCTTGCGCTCAACTGAAACCGGGGACAGCACCGGGCCGAGCGAGTCCGCCGTGGAACCCGAACTCATCGACCCGGACGCCCCGAAAGACTCCTCGAAAAAACTCCTCGTCATCCTCGGAGTCGTCGTCGCGCTACTCGCCCTCGCGATCCTCGCCCTTGTCGCCGTCCCACGGCTGCTCGACTGGTGGGATGAGCGCGGCGCTGACGAGGTGACCCCCTCAACCACGGTGGCGACCACCATCGCGCCGACCACGACAGTCGTCACCACCACGACGACCCCGCCAACCACGACGATCGCCGCCATCGAGATCACCACCTGGGCCGTCGGTGGTTGTGCCTCAACCGGAGCGGACGGGCTACTCACCCCATCGACCTGCGATTCCGCCGACTACTCGATCGCCTCCGAGGCCGAGCACCCGGCCGACGAGCTGACCGCAACCGAGATCGAAGAGGCGCAGACGATCCTCGCCGACCTCGGCGTCGACATCACGATCGACGGTGTCCTCGCGGAGCAGACACGTAACGCGCTCGACTCGGCCACTCTCGGGGCAGGTATCCCGATCGACGTCGTCGATCGCGTGAAACTCGCCATCATCAGGTCGACCGCGCTCGCCGGCTCCCTCGACGACGACGGCCCGAGGGTGCCACGGACCTCTCCAGAGATCTGCGGCGCCGGGGTGACCTGGGTGGAGACACCCTCTGAGGTCCTCTGCCTCGACCCGCGCTGAGCGGCCGGCGAGGTCCTCGCTCGATCAGGTCAGTCGCTCGAGACGTCGAGATCACCGACGGCGATGGCGGTTGCGACCGGGACCTCAACCACCACCGAAGCAACCGTGGCCGTGGGGTCGGATGGCGACTGCGCGGTCACGACGAAGGTGCCGGGCGTGTCGAAGCCGGAGAGGCTGAAGGAGCCGTCCGACGCCGAGACCGTGGCGGCGACCGCGGCGCTCGCTGGCCCTGGGTGATCGACCACCCGGAAGACCCTCACCGCTACCGAACCGACCGGAGTACCGCCGGTCACCACGCGACCGGTCACCGTCGATGACTCCCCAACCGCCACACCGACCTCCACGGTCGAACCGGCACCAACCGTCACCCGGGTCACCACCGGAAGCGCTCCCGGTACCCGCG
>Ga0208004_1000666_pt1 | contig 13333 bp, 30 predicted proteins | sample DEB08_DNA_6_FD_184522 | JGI IMG/M metagenome (GOLD analysis project Ga0208004, IMG submission 184522) | Aqueous microbial communities from the Delaware River and Bay under freshwater to marine salinity gradient to study organic matter... | ecosystem: Environmental > Aquatic > Marine > Coastal ...
TTCTTGCACAAATGCGTAGAGAATATGAAGCAGGTGGTGGAGAGTGGAGTCGTGCTGTTGCTGTTCGTATGAGAGCAAAAGCAAAAGCAGCAGCACAAGCATCAGGAAGTTGAGTCCAATTAAAGTTACTCACCTCCAAAGTGTCCTAGTAGTATAAGGACAACACTCAAAACAACACTATGCTCTGGCAAGATCGCAATGGTAACTGGTTCAGCACAGTTTCTCCGATTGACATGAAGATTGAAAAAGCAATGATTGAAGCAAACGCTAACAAAGTCTGGGAAGAAAAAGAGCGTTCTGGTGATTGGTTATTTGATGAAATGTTTGGTGGAGACTGATTAACCACCAGAGCACTCTAGATGCCTCTAGAAGTGCTTTATTTCTGTCTTTACTTATCAAACCACTGAGAACAATGAATTACATTCAAATCCCCGATTTTGTCTTTGATGATGTTATTCGCCTTCTCCAAGAGGGTGTTAATGTCTCTCAAAATGTTGATTTTGGTCCTAATCCCGAGACTGAGAGAAGTCTATCCTTTGCGAATGGATACAATCGTGCTACAATGCAAGGTGTGATTGATAAACTGAAGTTCTATAATAAGGCGAATTAAAGTTACTCACCTCTAAAGTGTCCTAATACTAGATAATGATTCCAATGCAAATCCAACTTCGCCCTCATCAAGAACGCGGTGTTGCTGCTATGCAACAGCATGATAAAGGTCAGATTATTGTTCCTACTGGTGGTGGCAAGACTCTGAAGATGATTTACGATGCTCTGCGTGAGTTGCAGTCTGAAACTCCCCAGACTATTGTTGTTGTTGCTCCTCGTATTCTTTTGGCGACTCAGTTGTGTTCTGAGTTTCTGGAGTTTATTACCAATGCGAAAGTATTTCATTGTCACTCTGGAGAAGTTCACTGGGAATCCTCTACTCGCCCTCAAGAGATTCGCAACTGGGTTGATGCTAATGCTGACAATCATCGCCTGATTGTAACCACCTACAATTCCCTGTCGCGTCTTCAGGTGGCAGAGATTGATGTGGATACCATCTACTTTGATGAGGCACATAACAGCGTTCAGCGTCACTTTTTCCCTGCAACTGAGCACTTTGCTGCTAATGCACGTCGCTGCTATTTCTTCACCGCAACTCCCAAACATTCCCTTGCTGTAGGCAAACCTGGGATGAATGATGCTGCTGTGTATGGTCAAGTCATCTGTAAAGTTCCTGCTCCTGAGTTGGTTGAGGGTGGTTACATTGTGCCCCCCAAAGTCATCGTCAAGCAACTTGCTATGGTGACTGGCAAGCAGACTAACTTTGACCGCGATTCGGAGAATCTGCTGGAAACCATTGATGACAACAAGGTTGGCAAGATCCTGATTTGTGCTAAGGCAACCAAGCAAATCGTATCGCTGGTGACTGAAACTGACTTCTGCTTCCAGTTGGAATGTCGCGGTTATTCTTGGATGTATATTACTGCCAAGACTGGCGCAGTTATTGATGGCAAGAAGGTCAATCGTGAGGTGTTCTTTGACACTCTGAGCGCATGGGGTAAGGATAACGATAAGAAGTTCGTTGTTCTTCACCACTCCATCCTCGCAGAAGGTATCAACGTCAGCGGTCTGGAAGCGGTACTTTTCCTTCGCAATATGGACTTCATTGGCATCAGTCAGACCATCGGACGTTGCATCCGCCTGCATCACGATGATGCCAAAGGTATGCGCGATGGACGTATTGAACCTGGCAACCTGAGTCAGTATAGCAAATCGTTCGGTCTTGTGTGTATCCCTGTCTACAGCAAGGTTGGTATTGCCACTGCCCGCAGTGTTCAGTCTGTGGTTGATACGATCTTTGAAAAGGGCGAACCTGCCATCTCCACCGTTCGCAGGTGAGTCTCACTGAGAACCCAGTCACAGTCAGGGGTCAAACCCTGATTTTTCTGTAATTCTACCTGGAGGGTGTCATAGGTCATCCACCGCAACCAAATCCACGATTTTTTGGAAAGTGTAATGAAAGAAGGATTTATTATCGGCAAAGGTAACTACGCTGCGATTCCATTTGGCAATCAACTGATGGTCATTCACAACGGAGAGCAACTCAAAGTGTGTAGGACAGAAGCATCAGCCAGGAAGTTCATAGATGACCACAAAAAGGGTAAGTCACTGGGCAAACTTCCTGTAAATTAAAGTTACTCACCTCTAAAGTGTTGTAGTAATGTAACCTTTCAACTTACGCTTGCGTAAGAGAAATTATGAAACAATTTTGGCAAGAAGTTCTACTTCTCCCCTATAAACCCAACAGTCAAGATAATCCTCTCCATGAGAAACAAGTCATGGAATTGCTTGACAAGTATGGATTCAAGTATGAATGGCAACCTAACGGTCCACAACAATCTCCAGATTTTCGTGTCACTCTACCTAACGGTCGTGTAGTTGACATTGAATGTAAGTCTTCTAAGCAAACATTTCCCACTTATAATGGCGGTTTGCCGAAGGAAGGAGTCATTTACATTTTCAGCAGTAAGAAGTATAATGAAACTACTATCTTCTTTGCTGATGATGTAGTTTCTCCTAAAAAACGTCAGCAGTTTGCTAACCTTGTGGAGGAACTCAATGCTGTTCTGAAAGTTCACCAAATGGATGAAGAGTGGCAGCAGGATGATAGAGGTTTCGACTTCTACATCCGCAATATGTACGTTCAGAATGGTGCTGGTAAAAAGGATTACTTCAAGCACTCTAATCGCAAACAATGTGAATCTAATGTTCTCAATTTCAACTGGGGTTGATAATATCTCCCAATCCTGCTAAACTAAACTAACCAAACAATCACTTTAATCATGAGCACCACCAAAACCCAACTCCTTGACCTTCTGAAAGAAAACTACGATTCTGAAGTTGCATTCCACGTCCAAGACATTTATCAACTTCTTTCTAACATTTCCTCCACGATTTACAGTCACCTGGAAGTTCCTACTGCTGGTGTACTTCGTGATGTTCAAGAACTTCGGGATGATGATGTTTTGACTTTTGTTGATTATAACGGCACTTACTTTCTGAATCCTTCTTCTGTTATTGATTCGGAACAGAATATCTTTTCTCTTGAGATGCTTGAACGTCACGGTCGCATCTTGATGTGGGATGATAAAACTAAGACCACATCTGCTCCTGGAATCACTTTCAAGCAATGGATGATTGCTAACAAAAATGAGGTCATGTCGCACACGATTGCGCGTGAACTTGATATTCCTTGCCAAACTCGTGTTGACCAAGCACTGTTTAAGGGCACACAAAATGAGATTCGTGATAGCATCTTGAGTGGTGGTTATGATTATCACTGCTATCAACCTGCTGTGTCTGAGTTGAATCCTCCCGTTGAATATCAGGGTAATGTCTACAAGTATATTGTCCGTGATGGTAACAATCGCTTTGAACTTCCCTGGAATTACTTCCCTTGTGCTCTGATTGAGGGTGAAAGTGAATACTCTCTGCTTCAGTTTGGTGCGATGGCAAACAATCCAAACAAGGAAAAGAAGAATGATTGCACTCCTAATGATGTGAAACATATCATTAGACTTGGTTTCAAATACGGTGAAATTGAGAAGACTGAAGATGCAGTCTTTGAGATTCTTTCCACTCGATACAAAGAAACTCGCAAGAAAGACCGTCGCAACTTTGTTGCTGAAATCCTTGCTGAAGAAGGTATCAAACTCTCTATTGAACCTTACGACATCACTAAAGCACGTAAACATCTCACCGAAAACTATGGCGTTGAGATGAATGACCATGACTTCATTATGGGATGGGGTCGTAAGTCTGACCACTATCGTAAGTTGTTCTGGATGTTTGAGCATCAACTTGAGAACCCTGAAGTTGATATGAAAGCATATTACTTCCTGGAACAGGGTCAAGGTGTTGATATTCAACCAACTGAAATCAATATCGTCTCTCAACGTGTAATGATGGAAAGTGAGCGCAAAGTCTACATCAACCACTGCTGTAAGGTTGCTGATTCTTACCGTGCTGGACAAATCAAACCGATTGATGTAAAATGGTTGGCACAGGCAAACGGCAAAGAGAAGTATAATGAGTTCCAATGATTATCAAGTTCTAACTGGAGATTGTCAAGAGATTCTATCCACTCATGATGATAATACTTTCCATTCATGTATAAGTGATCCTCCTTATGGAATGGGTATGGATCATTGGGATCATTCTGTTCCTAGTGTAGACATTTGGCGTGAGGTGTTTCGTACTCTTCGCCCAGGTGCCTTTTGTCTTGCTTTCTGTTCCCCAGAATTGTATCATCGTCTGGCATGTAATGTTGAGGATGCTGGGTTCACAATCAAAGACCAGATTATGTGGATGACTACAACCAAAATGCCGAAGTTTAATCGGTTGAAACCAGCACACGAACCCATTGTAGTGGCACAAAAACCATACAAGGGATCTCTTCAAAGTAACTTTGAAGAGTGGGGATGTGGTCTCATTGATACAGAGAACACCCGCGTACCTTGGGACAAGAAACCTCCTAAAGGTTGGGTTGCCCAAGGTACCAAGCGTCGTACATTTGGTCGAGATGGTAATACAACTGGTAGTGGCAAAGAGTATGGTACAGTAGACGCAAATCCTGCTGGTCGCTATCCTTCCAACATTATCGGTGAGGTACACTCAGAACATCAAAAGTATTTCTATGCTCCTCGTGCCACACGCAAAGAGAAGGGAACTGACAACGATCATCCTACAGTCAAACCCGTGGATTTGATGGCATATCTGATTAAAGTCTATTCTCCAGTTGGTTCTACTGTTCTCGATCCTTTTTGTGGTAGTGGTAGCACTGGTGTAGCAGCATTGTCTTGTGGGCGGGATTTTGTTGGTATTGATTTGTCTCAGCATTATGTTGACATTGCCACGAAGCGATGTGAAGAAACTGTAATCGTGGAAGATGAGGCAAATCCTATCATATCTTCAATGAATTAAAGTTACTCACCTCCAAAGTGTCCCAGTAATGTAAGGAGCGCACCGCTCCACAATCTATCACAAATGCAAGAGAAAATCGCACAGGTTAAGAACTTCGTGAATGAGAATGTTTCTAACGAACTTCTCAAGAATGTTGGTCTCACAACTGCTATTCTGTTTGTCGTGATTGTTTCACAACTTCTTATTCACGAAGTTGTTGCAGTTGTTGATGCAATCCCCGTGTTCAATGGTGTTCTTCAACTCATTGGACTTGTGGCATTTATTAACTTCACCCGCAACAATCTACTGACTGCTGAACAACGCACTGCACTGGTTGATAAAGTCAAAAACTCTTACGATCAAGTTGTTGAGTGAATGTGAGAGGGTTTATCCCTCTCTTTTTTTGTCGCAATTAAAGTTACTCACCTCCAAAGTGTCCTAGTAGTATGACAAGGCAACCAATGCAAAACAAGCACCTAGAGCATCCTGAAGATGAGATTCTGACGGGCAATCTGTCGGTTCTGGATTGGTTTCACGAGGTAGAATCTACCATCAGTGTCAAGATGGATGGTGCTCCTGCTATTGTTTGGGGTACAAATCCTGAGAATGGTAAGTTTTTTGTCTGCACGAAAGCAGCATTTAACAAGAAAAAGATTCGCCTTTGCTACACCGAAGATGACATTTTTACGCACTTTGGTGGACAACCTCGCGTAACCCAAATCCTCATCTATTGCCTGGAGTTTTTGCCTCGCACTAAACGAGTGTATCAGGGAGATTGGATTGGTTTTGGTAAAGGGTTGGATACATTCAAACCCAACACCATTACCTACAGGTTCCCTGAGATTGTGCGTCAGGAGATTATCATTTGTCCTCACACTTACTACACTGGTGATAAACTGCCAGAGATGATAGCACACCCTATCACCAGCAAGTTTGCGAGCACCAAGACTGTTCTGTTTGTTCAACCTGAGGTTGAACTGAATCCTTATCGTGAAGATTTGGAGGATGTGTGTAAGTTTGCCAAGCAAATGAGCACTCTATGTGAGTTTGTGACTGACCGCAAGGCATCAGAAATCAAAAAAGAGATTAACTCCTGCATCAGGGAGCAACGGGTCATCTGTGAAAATGAAATCGCAGAAAAATGTGATTGTGACATCAACCTGCTGCGTTTGTGGAAGTTGGTGAAGTCTATCAAAGAAGATTTGTTCCTGTTTATTCACGAACTGGACAACATTGAGTGTTCTATCAATGGTGAAGATTCCTTCCACGAAGGTTTCGTCATTCACAACAAGTTTGGGTCTTTCAAAGTCATTGACCGCGAAGTATTCTCTCACAACAACTTCGTTCTGCCCAAGAATTGGAGTTGATTAAAGTTACTCACCTCCAAAGTGTCCTAGTAGTATGATCACAACCACAATGCAAGCACAAGCGCAACAAACTATCGCAGAGAACGTGTATAAGAACACTCTGCTGCTGATTGAAGCACTGAAAGACAACTATCGCCAGTATTCTATTCGTGGGCATCAGCGTTCTGTTGAGCGATTTGATGCAACTCCTGGGTATCATCAGCAGAAGATTGATGAACTCAAGTCTGGCAAGTGTGACATTGATTATCAAGTAGAAACTGGTAAAAAGTATCACAAAGTCATCTTTGTTGATGGTGGTGGACATCGTTCTGTTCACTGCTTCATTGATAAGAACACTGGTGAAATCTACAAGAGTTCCAGTTGGAAATCTCCTGCCAAAGGTGTTCGTTATGACCTGCGATTGATTCAAGATCGTGAGTATCTGCTGGAGAACGCAGACTGGAGCGGTTCATATTTGTACGCAAAATGAGCAACACAATGACTGAAACTATCAACGAACTGACTGTCACAAAGTCTCTCAAACTTCTGCGTGATGGGTTCAAGAATGAACTTGCCACTGCTCTATTCGCAGATGAACGCACAACTGAACTCTTTGCCCAACTGATTAGTGAGTTTGTAGAGACGAACATTCCTGTGGTTGATGATGAGAACCAGATGGAACTTTCTATGATGCTGTTGGAAACTCTTGACATTGTAGCACGATGACTTACTCTAACCTCTCAAAGATTCGTCCCAAACTTCGTACTGAAGGTCGCATAACTGGAAATTGGGGCAAACCAAAAGTTAAGGCAGGTTCTACACTCAATGAACTTGGTGTGACTGATGCTGAAGTCGTCAAATGTGCGACACAAGATGAGTATTTGAATCGTCTTTATTATGCTTTTGATAACACTACCGAACCTAAACTTCGTCAGTTCCTTTATCAGGAGATTCGCAAAATCCACATCCAAAGAGGAACTTGGTAATGGCAACTTATCGTGCAAAGTGTTGGTTAGGTTCTTCCTCTGGTTATCAAGAACTGGAAGTTCAATCCAACACACTTAATGGTGCAAAAGAGCAGTTTGAGAGAATCTATGGAGCAGAACAGATTATCAACTTGAGAAAGGTAAGATCTGGTGGTTCATATTCATCTTCTGGTGGTGATGTTAGTGGTTATCTTATCCTAGGTGCAATTCTGTTTGGTATTTGGTTGATTGTAGAATACTGGTGGATTGTTGTGCCTGCCGCTGCAATCCTTGGGTTTCTTGTCTGGTATGGTTCGCAGGATTAAAGTTACTCACCTCCAAAGTGTCCCAGTAGTATGAGCAACACTACCAACCGCAAGTTTCACAACATCTCCCTCGAAGATCGTGAGATGTTTGCCTACAACGCCGCTTACGAGCGTAAGCAACAACAACTCGCTAAAGTTACTCCTGAGCAGCGTATCAAATACTGCTTTGAGTTTCTGAAAGGTTACATCGCTGACGGTGACTCTGAAATGGCAAAGCGTTGCTATGATGGTATCGCTAAGTACAGCGAAGTTCTTGACACCTCTGAGGCACACTACTGATTATGAAGTTTGTTGGTAACTGCTAATCTTCTGATTGCTTGCGGAGATTATGTGATTGATAGTATTACCACTGAATATGGAGTAGAAGAATGAGGTTCCGTAACATAGAGTTCCGTTGGAGCAAATGTAACAACAAGTATGAACTTGTCAAGTGGTATCCTCAAACTCATGGTGAAACTTGTTGTGTCGTTGCTTTCTTTGATAAAAACAAAGAGGGATACGATATGAGAACCATAGGTAATAGGTTCTTTGAGGATAAAGATGCTTGGGTTGTTGGTAAGTATGGTTTGGAGTTTCTAAACGAAGTCTTTGAGATTGAAAGGATTGAAGAGGAACTAAAATGATTGAAATCACATTTACCAGAGAAGAACTCCGTCATCTTTATGATGTTCTTCGAAGAAATCATCTTCAAGTCAAGCAATCGATAATGAATAAAATTGATGAAGAACTTATTGCCGATGAAATCTTTGAACTTCTTGGTGATCTTGAGTGTTTGGATCCTACTCTTGATGAGGAATGGCAGAACAAACTGTGGTATGATGACCCAGAAGACGAGTACACTATTGCTGTGAAACGAAATCGTAACCTGTGGAACCGTAACACGATTGCTGAATTGAAAACTCTTATCGGTAAACTGGAGGCAAATGACTGACACCTGGAAGAAATGGAATATCTGGACTTCTATTCATCTCTTTGAGTATTGTGTGTATTCTTGGAGAAATCATATGTGGAACCATCTTGATGGATATCCTAATGGAGAAAGAATGAGAAACTTGTTCTGGTATTATCTAAACTACGGAAACACTAACACTTATTATGACTGACGGTTACACTTTCAATCGTGTTGAGTTCACTGCTAATGAGGAAACTTGCATCCTTAAGTTTCTCAATCAAGCACGAGAATGTGGGTATCCCAGTGCTAACGAAGAATGGTATCCTGTGATTGATTCTATCTTTCAAAAGTTCTTTGATTCTAACATCAAGGAGGCACAAGTTATCTGGGATTAAAGTTACTCACCTCCAAAGTGTCCTAGTAGTATGATTAACACCTTCACCGTCCGATTCGATTCCAATTCTCTCAATTCTCCTGAGTATATTGGACCTTTCTACTCCGAAGATGATGCCCAAGACTATTGTGATTCCCGCAACGGTTCTTTACAACTAGGCGGGATTCCTTCCTGGGTTGCTTGTTACTCTGTTGTTGACTGATTATGACACAAACCACTCTCACTTTTGAGGAGATTGATGCACTTCTCAAGTTCATCGAGTTTCACACAGATTCATTCGTTGATGAAGAATCTGCACAAGAATTGAATGAACTTGTCGGCACAGATGTCGATGCACTCTATAACAAACTCTCCGAAATGCAGGATGAAGTCTGATGCGAATTGCTTTTCTAATTGCTACTCTAGCACTAGGACTTCGCGTTGGTTTGATTGCACATGCAAGCACCAATGAGTATCAAGAACAACAGGCAGAATTGTTCTGCCAAGCAAACCCTAACTACTGCAACGCAAAATGACTTTCACTGACGCACTGATTGCCGCTGGTTATGTCTTTGATGATGAGAATTATGATGGTTGCTATGTAAAACAAGACAGTGACGGTTTCATTCACCTTTATCAAGAAAATGTGGAGGATGAGACTGACACTCTCTGGAATTATGTCAAGATGACTGAAGATTTTGATGTCATCACTGAGGTTACTTTTGACCCCAATGTGAATACTATTGTTCAATGATTTCCCTCCCCAATCCTACAGCAAAAATGACTGAAACCACCGAGATGATTATCTACACTTGTGAAGGTCACGGTTGTGCTTACTCGATTGATGATGAAGGCACACTGTACTATACTCCCATCAGTGAATCTGGTGCGGTTCGGTTAGATGATTGGACTGAATGTGAAGCAGTTGATGAACTTGATGAAGAGGGACTGAATGACATTCAAGAGAAACTTATCACACTGAATAAAGCGAACGGCACTTATTTTCGTGTGAATTAAAGTTACTCACCTCCAAAGTGTCCTAGTAGTATGACTAACACTGAAACCACCATGAAATACTACAAAGTAACTGATATTGAGTTTGATTTCGACTATGAAGATCTCACTCAAGAAGAGCAAGATGAGATCATTCAAGAGACTAAAAACTGTCTGTGGGATTCACCTGATGGAGAAGATTGTCTCGCAGATGTAATCACAAATAACACTGGTTGGTGTATCAAATCTCTGCAGTACAAAATCATTAACTGACCTGAAACCATGAAACTGTTTATCATCAACAACGTCCTCTCTGATTATACCTCTGGCATGGCAGTTATCGCTGCTGAAACTAAAGAACAATGCCGCGAGTTGTTTATCAAAGAGTTCAGCGAATATCATGCTGATGAGTTCGACAAGTATGCCAGATTCACTGTCATCGAAAGTGTAGGACTTGATGAGGCAGGTGTTGTTGAATATGTGTACGGTGGAGGTTAATCAGTGGCAACCAAAAGACTCACTTTCAAGTCACCATCTAAAGTGAAAACAATCCTGTTAATCTTTGCTGTTGCCTTTATACTCTCACCTGGAGTTCGCAACACTACCAGCACCACACTTCACACTGTAGCAGACATTATTTCCTCCCATGATTGAAACCAAGTTCTTTATCCTCGATGCCACACAATATCAAAAATATAGTCAACTAGCAGATGAGGTTGGAGTTAGTATTGACTATTATCTGAGCGAGTTTTGTGATGTCGAAGGACCAGACATTTTTGTTGATTAAGTAGCATACTTTTTGCACTGATTGACACTTTCACTTTTTTTGATGATTTCATTGTAGGGAATGACCCAGACTACCTGACAAGCAGAAATCCAAGTTTTTTTGGTTTTTGCTCTAGTGGTGGACTGGGTTCTCAGCGAGTCGCATTTGAGACTGAGACTCGATACCTACAGCAGAGAGCAAACTCCACAAAGTAACACAAACTCTCTGACAATTAAAGTTACTCACCTCCAAAGTGTCCTAGTAGTATGAACATCAACGACCTCTACGACAGCATCAAACTCTCTGAGAATCTTGCTGAAGAAAACTATCAACAACGCAACAGTGTTGTTGACTGTCGCCTCGATGGAGTTTGCAATCACTACTTCCCTCTTTACGTTGAGGGCAATCCTTCATACAAGAATGGTGAAATTGTCCTCACTTGCAAACTCTCCAAGACTGTAAAAGGACAGTTCCGTTATACTTACCAAATCAACGGTAAGCGTATCGCAAAGAAACTGATTGCTTCTGAGTTTCTCTCTCTGGGCGCATTTGCCTGATTCCAACTAATTTCAATCCTACAAACAAATGACACTTACTGCACCTCAACTTGCCACTCTGATTGACAACTATGCCAACTATGTAATTGATGGCATGGACATGGATACATTAGTCCAGTTTGCATACGATACTCTTGTTGCTGAATATAACAAATACAGTGAGAGTGAGTTACTCTCTGAGATTGAAGAGTTGTATGATGAAGAGACTGTAGAGATGTTGTTAGAAACTGCCACGAGCGATTAAAGTTACTCACCTTCAAAGTGTCCTAGTAGTATAAGCACAAACGAAAAACCACTAAATGACTGTCCACTACGCAAATCTCTTCGCTCAGAATACCGATCTCACCGCTGAGTTTGTAACTGACTTCTCCCGTACTTTCAAGTCTTCGACTTTTGATACTTACACCCGAAATGACGGGAAAGTTTATATCAAGCACGGTTTAGATCGTAACTACAAAAACGATGTATTCTCTGTCGAAGCAATGATTTATGAGTACAAAGGTTGCTGGGTTGGTAGTCAAAAAAACTTCGGTAGTTTTGATAACTTTGCTGATGCGATTGCTTGTGCTCGCAATGTCCAACTGTCTGAGGATAGCATCACTCAGAATGAAGCATTTGCACTGATGAGTAACTGAAACTGACTTTGAATTAAAGTTACTCACCTCCAAAGTGTCCTAGTAGTATGATTAACACTTCCTTCGACTTTCAAACCGACATCTCACCTGCACTGTGTGAGTTTATGCTCAATACTGCACCTTTCACTGATTTGAATGACTGTGTAGATTTCGTTTGTAATGTCTTTGACCTTGACGCAACTGATGAACTAATCGATCAGATTGCAGACGAGTTTGATGCTTTCTTCGGCAACTGATAGAATAATGCTAACTGGTATTCTTGTCCTTGTTGCTTATACTTTTGGAGCAGCAAATGTCCTTTTGATTCAATACTTCAATAACAAAGAATGATTGCATTTGTAACACCCAAAAGCAAAAAAGCACAGAATCGTTTCTGTAACTTAATGAATCGAAATGATGAATGTATTGTTGAACAACATAGAGGTGATAAGGTGTTTCTCACTTCTGCTAACGGTAGGAATCACTTTTGGGTGAATCTTGACTATGACAAAGACTGGAACATTGAGTTGAATTAAAGTTACTCACCTCCAAAGTGTCCTAGTAGTATGAGAACTTCCCAAATGTCCCAAATGTCTGTCTACGCTGTAATCGGTGGATTCGATTATGAAGGTGAGAACTTCAAATCTCTCCGCTTGTTTGATTGCTTCTCTTCTGCTGTTGCTTATCAAAAACATCTAGAAGAGAATGAGGGTTTCGATTATGCTATTCTGGAAACCCGTGAGGTATGTCTAGAGTCTGCAATCGCTGCCTGATTATTGTTACTTACTCTGAGATTATGTTTCCTTACCTTCACATCGATAATAGCACGTTAGGTAATCACAATTCCACCTTTTTCAAGGTAAGTGCTGATAATCAAGACTCCTGGATTAACGGCATTTTTCATAACTCACGCTATGGAATCTTCTGTCTTGCTGATGGCAAACTAGAGTTAATCTCCAAAGGATTAAACACTACTAAGTTCCGTAAGTGTAAGTGTAGTGATGAACAAACTGCACTGCAAAAGATTGCACAATGGATCGAAAAGTTCTGAATGGTGATACTAACAACTGGAATGTAAAGACTCTCCATACACTCGAACAACTCATTCTTGATTATACCAAATGATTGAAACTCTTCTCTCTTCACTTGTCGTTGGTCAAGTTATCATTGCACCAAATGTTATTCAAACAGACTATCTAACTGATACACAAGAAGTTATCACTATCACTGAAACAATCCAAGAAGTTCCTAACTAATCTCTCATCATGTTACTCTCCAAAGCATCATTCAACAATCAACAAGTTCTTCCTTTCATAGTTAAGAAAGAGGATGAATATACAGAAGAAGGTAGTTACTCTCTTCACCTATTCTCCAGAACTGTTATTACTAAGGAAGGAAAGAAGTATAGGTATCTCCCCCTAAAGTTTGAAGGAGAGTTAGCACGATTCCGCAAACGTAAGGAAGCAGAAGATTATGCAAGGTACAGATTAGCACTTGATTAGTATAAGATAGAGACCTCACATCAGAGGTCTTTTTTTATGTCTAAATTAC
>Ga0208004_1000669_pt1 | contig 13293 bp, 10 predicted proteins | sample DEB08_DNA_6_FD_184522 | JGI IMG/M metagenome (GOLD analysis project Ga0208004, IMG submission 184522) | Aqueous microbial communities from the Delaware River and Bay under freshwater to marine salinity gradient to study organic matter... | ecosystem: Environmental > Aquatic > Marine > Coastal ...
TTTATTATTTAAATCTTATCATTGGGGCATCAGTAAATGCTCTCCATTCTCCTGGAACCAAAGTCATTACATCTGCTAGATATTCTTTATCTGGCACCCATACAATCGTTTTTATTTCTTGCATTTCTTCCTCAATAATAGGATAAACTCTTATCCACTGCATCTTGTTATCTTGGGCACAAATAAGCGGCATAGACACAGCATCTTGTCCTAGTTCTACTGCTTTTTTACGAACACTACGAATACATAGCCTTACAGCCTCTTCATTTAATGCTGTTTCATCATTTTTATGGATAAGCATATGCCCAATCCATTTACGACCTGATGTTTCTGTCCAAATAACATCGCCTTGTAATGGCGGAACAACTTCTTCTTGTTGTGGTGCATAAAGGTTGCTCAGAACGGTAGTTGCTTCTGGAAACGTTCTAGCCATTTTTTTCTGAATAACAGTATGTGGGATGTTTGCGGCATTATGGTCATATACCATAACTTGCTGACCAGCATCATAAAAGTTTCCTACTGTATAAATCAGCTTATGTTGCATCAATCATACTCCTGGCCTGTAAAAGCGATAGGAAAACAGGCACCGATTTCATCAAACTGCCCTCCCTCTTTTGACCAAAACTCCTTGCGAATGATTTCTGATTGTCTACGTGGATGTAAATCCCAGTTATGTGTAAATGTTTCCCATCCTAACCCATTATTCAGGTCAAGTTGTTCGTCAATAAGTTCAAAGATTGCTTTTCTTTTGTCGGACCATTTTTCTTCTTCGTAGCCTTTCTTCAAGGCATGGGTGATTAGCTGTTCTGTGCCTCTTACTTTACCAGCCGCCCAAAAGTTCATTTGTAAGATTTCCTTACGCATTTCCTTACGAACTTGTAAGATTTCTTTACTGCTTGGATAAGTTGAAGTATATCGTTCTTTTAGTTCTTCCACTTCAGTTTGCTCTGGTGTTTCTGTAACACCTTTAGCCATATTGAGTAAATCCTCTTCACTGATTGACATATTATCTCCTTTATAGACAAAAAAATACTGGGCTTTTACACCCAGTATTTATAAGTTTAGGGAACTGTATAATATTATTATGCATTCAAGTAGTTACGTTCTAGGGCCGCAACGGCAGAGATTGTGATACCAGTAGCACGAGTAATCGTACCAGTAGAAACCACGAACTGAGCGTTGGTTAGACCAATAGCCACCAAGGTCACCGGAGCGTTGGAGTTGGCTGAACCAGCCCCACGCTGTGTGTTACCTTCATAGTCAAAGGTGAATGGGATAGATACGGAACCGTCACCAGCGAACCTTGAGTTGTTGGTGTGGCCTGTAGCGTTTTCACCATTATGGTCGGTATCGGTAGAACCAGCACCGTTCACGAAGCCAGCAATATCAGTACCGTTTGAATCATCGACGATGATAGCATCTTTTGTACCATAATCACGACCCAAGTTTGTACCAGCATTATCGTTGGTAAAGAACAACCAGTACTTAGAGTCAGAACCAGCACTTGTTGGTGTACCCACCAAGTTACTGTTGAATACCAAGTTACCAGATGCCGTGAATGGGAAGTTACGGTCTGTACCGCCATGATCCTGGAAGGTGGCGTTGTTGATATCGCCTGTGTTTAGGTCATCAATAAAGAGGTTTAGACCTGTACCAGTAGGCGTTGCGAAGCTCATCAATAGGTCGGTAATGTTACCAACGGATGTTCCCCCGCCATAGTCAATATCGCTTGATAGACGAAGTTGATATTGGATGAAGCGGAATACATCAGCCAACTCACCGTTGTTACCAGTAACACGCCAGTTGAATGAGAATGATGTGTCGTTGGTAGAACCAGTATCGGATGATGTATCGGTAAAGCCTGTTCTACGGAAGCCTTCACGAACACTTAGGATGTTAGCCATAGCAGCAGATGATGTTGCGTAAGCGTGTTCATCGGTTAGTGTTTCTTTCACGGAAATCTGTGTATCAGATAGACGCTCAAGAACAGTATAACGACCAGCATTGACTAGGGTTGTTGGTGCAACTTGGTCACCATCTGTAACCACAATCATAGAACCCTGACCGAAACCAGTGTTTGTTGCTGGCCATGTGTCGCCGATGATTGTGATTGTTGAAGGTGTATTAGTAACACCAGCGGTAGATGCGTCAAAGAACACATCAGTAACACCAGCCATAGCATCAACTTCTTTATCTAGGTATTCTAGATACATACCAGGCTCAACTACACGATACTGAATATCGGCATCAACGCCAGTACCGCTATCGTTGATAAAGATACCGGATAGGTTTGCTGAACCGGCGTGGTCAGTAGCATCTAGAAAAACTTTACTAGCGGTTGGGTCAGAAGCACCTGTTGTGTTTGAGTCAACAACTTTATAAACACCTTGTGATTCTGTGTTTGCTGTGCCGCCTTCAATAAGAACTAGGTCACCAGCATTTACGCCAGCAAACGGAGAGTTGTCTGGGTCATTTAGTGTTGCTAGTTTCACTGTTGGTGAATCTTCTGCTTCGTAACCAGAAACCATAACTAGACCGTTGGCAGTACCAGTGGAAGTCCAGTTTGCTACGGTTGCGGAGTTTGATGTAACCAAATCTGTTGAAAGGGTTGTTGTGAAGATTTGGTAATCAAGAGATGATAGAGAACCAGTTGCCCAATCGGTATTGAATGTGAAATCGTTACCAGACACGGTTTCTGCTTCACGGACTGTTAGGGTTGTAGTTGTAACAGCAGTGATTTCGTAGTAACCGTTGTCGCCTGTTGTACCAGCATCGTTGATATAAAGAATATCACCAATCTTCACACGGTTCCAAGTGTATGCAAATGTTGCATTGTCGGAACCGCCAGCACCTGTTGCGGCAAGACCAGCAGCAGTGTTTGAGTTGACTGCTGAATAATCACCGCCTGTTAGAATAGTTCCATCCTGACCAACTGAAACGGTACTTGACGCAACGACCAAAGAGAATGTTGCGGCAGTACCAGTACCAGCGGTACCAGCTACAGTCATTGTTCTTGTACCATCTGTAAAGTCGGCAGTACCAGCACTAATAACACGCGCACCTGTTAGGTGGATTGCTGTGAAATCAGAACCAGCAGATGTAAAGGTCAATGTAGATGATGTAGCACCGTCTGTAAGTGTTACGTTACTGTTTACAGAGTTGGTTAGTTCGTATTGGTTACGATATGGTGTAGTACCAAGAACCCGTGCATCTGTGATAGTGATAGCAGCATCTGTGACGTGAGTTAGAGGGAATCGGTTCACGATGGTTGAAATCGTGGTAACACCGATAGCGTCAATATCAGAACCAGCGTATGTGCGGCCTTTCTTGCGGACGAACAGTTTCAAGTAAGTCAATCTGTTGAAACCACCTGTGTAGGTTGTATCCTGGAGTGGGTCATATTGCACTTGAAGTGCTTCGTTCACAACACCAGTAAAGGTGAAGTCGGCTTTGGTTGTGGTTGTTGAAACCTGTTGGTAGTAAACCTGGGCGTCATTGTCCAACGCACCCAAGGTCACGATACCTGTCCATTTAGCCAAATCGTCTGTATCGGCGTTGTTCTTTTCAGCCCAACCACCAGTACGAACCTTCTTACGAGTATAATCGTTGAACCAAGTCCAAGCATCGTGGGCAGCACCGCCCCCGACTTCGAACTGTTCGCTCGTAATAGCCTCAAATGGGAACTCTGTACGGATTGTATCATCGTTCCAATCGTTTGTTTCATCTGTTAGGAGTGAGTCAACACGCCATTCTTCTTTACCAAAGGAATAAACAGCCTGCATGGTAATACCATCTTTGATAACGCCGAGAGCATCACCGGATGTTTCAAATGTATTGATAAACTCACCAGTAGGCGTTGTTGTAACAGAACTGTTGTTAGCACCGTTATCAAATACACCACACATAGCACGAAGACGAAGGATTTGGTCTTCACCACCAGTACCAGCAGTAACAGTTGTTGCTGTTCCAGCGATAGCGTTAGTGTAAGTTGTCGCTAATGAGAATGTGTTGGCGGATAACCAAATAGCATAGTACTGAGTACCTGCTGTGATACCAGTTACTGGTGTTCCATCAGCTAGGTCATCAAATACAACCGCATCACCGGAAACTAGACCGTGTGAAGATGCTGTAATAATGTTTGTAGCAACTGCTGTATCAGCAAAAGTCACGTTTGATGGTACTAGTTTTTGGCTACCGACAACCATAATGTCTGTGCCTGAACCAGCAGATAGTGAAATACCACCGCCACCAGCAACAGCAAGGTCATATGTAGTATAGAACTCAATATCACTTGTGTTTTGTGGGGAAATAGTTCTCACATAGTATACGGTGCCAGCAGAAAGTTCTGCTGGAAGACCTGTATCTGTTGGGAAGACTACGGGAGTACCGATTGTGGTAATACCGTGGTCTGCTGAAGCACTTGTTGAAAGTGTTGTACTACTTGCTGAAGTGTTATCCATAGTAACAACTTGTGAGTTACCGTTTGTTGCCCAACCTGAAACGGCAGGATCACCGTTATCAATATCTGTTAAGAAAATAATCGTTCCGGTGGAATATTCACCGTAAACATAATAGTGTCCAGCACCTGAAGTATCTAGAAGTGCTAGAACATCGCCTTGAACAACACCGTCTGTACCGAAATCGCCGCCATCTGTGGCTCTAATGGTACCTGGTGAGTCAATGAATGTATTGACGTATGTTACTCCGCTGTTTCTTTGGGTTGTTGACACAGGATAGATGGAAACTTCCTGTGAGATCGTACCAAACACAACAGAGAAGCGTGTCAATGAATCTGGATCAGTAATAATTGCCATATTGAGTTCCCTTTCCTATTTTATATGGTTTCTTTATCTATTTATGCCGAAACACAGAAAAACGGAACCAATGCTTTAGAATGATCCAGAATAGTTTCGCTCTGTAATCTGCTGAATAGGGATTGATTGTGAGGTATCATCCAAAGAAACATCCAATCTAACCTCCTTATAATCGTAGTCGAATACGATAACCGTAGCGGAAATAGGGGATGTTAGAGTATATGAGTTTCCTGATAGGTTAGATGTATAGGTAATATTTGGAGCATTATATGTGTATGTAAAACTAACGGTAGAGGTAGATGTTGTTTCCTCACCATAAATCACTGTATCGCGGGTTGTAGTCAAATCGTTATTGATAATCTTCACCTCTGAACCAATAGCTACACCAGTTAGTGTAAACGCCACACTCTGTGGTGGTGTGATAGTAGCACCAGTATCGTCAAGTAGTTCGTAGTTGTTAGCATCTGCGGCTGGAACGTTTGCCAAATATACACCACTAGCACCGAAGAAACGACCACCAGCGAATGTACCAAACGGTGCTTGTTTTGATGCCGGAATACTCTCAACATCGGTGACACTAGTATATCGTGTTGTCACACCGTTATCGGATGTAATGTTTTCACCGGCCACAAATGTTCCTTGTGTATTCATCAGCATAACATAGTTTGTTTCTTCATGGACAACGATACCAGTAGCGTTAGATGTTGCTCCACGCACTTGGTCACCGAGTGTAGCAGATGCTGATAATGTGGTAAAATCTAAACGAGTATCAACACCAATGTATTGCTGTCCTTCAATGCCATTCAATGAAGTTGTAGAACCTCGTCTTGTGATATATTTTGAATATTCATACCAATCGTCAAGTGTTGTTGAGCCTTTCAAGTCAACTTGAATGCTGTAATCTTCATTGGTAGTATCGTTGTTTACGTCTGCTGCATATCCACCAAGTAAGTAAGAAATCTCAACATCCGCTGTTGTGAAAGCAGCAATATTCACATTTGTTGGACCAGCACTGATACCAGTAGCACTAGCATCGCCATCTGCACCAGTTGAAAATACATATTCAGTTAGTGTTGTATTCGATAAATCAGTCAAATCACCAATCAAATAGTATTGAATATCATTGCCGCTTACGTTTGTAATAACGCCCTGTGCCGTTGCAGTAGCCCAAGTGCCGCCAACATAAATGCCACTACCAACGTTCCATGTGCCTGAACTACCAGATAATGTAACTTGTTTATAACCAGTTGTATTGTTCAAATCGTTAGAAGTTGACAGTGGAATAGCAGTTCTGCCGCCGCCACTAACATCTGATACGAAGTTATCATATAGTTTTGAGTATTGACGAGCATAGATAGTCAAATAACCATCATCAATCAAACCAGTATAATCGGTTGTGGGAACAAGAATATCAATCTGTCCTTCGCTCCACCAATCAACTATATTGGTGTTAGGTAGTGTAACTGAGTTTGCTAGAACACTTTCGTTTTGACCAACATAAACCAAACTATTAGCAGCAAGAGTACCAATAGTAAAGATATTAGACCAGATATATTCATTTGACTGTGCGGATGTATGCGCTGATGCCGCTCCTGTACCACTTGTTGTTGATACAGAGGCAGTACCTGACCAATCGTGTGTAGCAGTATTGTCGTTTGGTCTAATCCAAAGTAATCCAGCACTATTATCAAAATGTAGCAAACGACCACTTGATGTGCCGTCTGTAACAGTTCTTCCGATATCTGTTGTTACCCAGTTTACAGTAACAGTAACGCCAATAACAACAATACCAGTGTTTGAACCTGTAACCCTTTCCCAACTAACACTATTCAAGCCACCACCTATTAGGTGTTTTGTGCTTTCTGGATCAATAAACCAGGGTTCATCATCACCGGGATCAAAGGAACCAATCTCATAAAGAGTTGGCGTAACTGCTCGCATCGGTGTTGTTGTACCATTCGCAGCAACCGGAGTTTGATTTGATGGATCATTGAACAGATGCATTAGTTCTGAATACAAATCGTTAATACTATTTGTGCCGCCTGTTGTTCCGGTCCATTTGATCTGTTTATAACCGCCGCCCGTTGTAGCTTCGTCATAATAAACAGTCCAGTTCGTTAGGTTTGGTAAGGTTTGTGCAGTCATTAGAACACTGTATCCCTTGCAATAGAATCAACAACCATTGTTATGGTAGCACCAGTGCTTGCGCCAGCAATATTGATGTTCGCACTGTTATTCACATAACGAACAGGGTTCATTTCTGGATTACCTGTTAGTGAAGATAATGCGATACCACCACCAGCAGCAATAGCAGCCGCCGCTGTTGAATACATTTCAACTGTGTCTGCGTCAATGACTTCTACATAATATGTGGTGCCGTTTGTTAGACCAGTAATACTTCCATTTGTTTCATCCCAAACTACTGCATCACCAGTATTGAACTTGTGTGGGTCAGTGGTTGTAAGTTGGTTTGTTGCCAATGATGCTACTTGTGCGGTATTGGCACTCTGGCGAACAATAGCAATGATAGTTCTTGTTGAACCATCAGTAACAACACTTGCCTGACCAGAAGCATTTGTGATTTGATTCGTTCCGATTTGAGTTCCATCTTGTTCAAAAAACTGAACTGAAGCACCGGGTATAGCAGTACCACCAGAATCTTGTACGGTTGCTGTTACTGTGATATCTTGTGATACGGTTACTGTGATAGCGTTTACTACACTTACTGTAGGAATAGTACCACCATCAACGTTTAGTGTAACGTCAGAAGCAGATGTGACGCGAATAGCAGCATTGGCAGATGTTGATGGTCCAACTGTGTCGCCTGTTGTGCCTGTACCGTAACCAACAAATGTCAAGTTATCAAGTGTGACTGTACCAGTACTTGAGATTTGAATAGCATTACCAGTTCCACCACCATCATCAAACGAACAGTCGGTTATGTTGGCAATATTTGTACCAACATCTAAGTACGCAACGTTTGCCGCAGTTGTTTGACCAGCGAATGAACAACCAGTAAATGTACCAGATGTTCCAGTAACAAGTAACCCGTTGTTAAAAATACAGTCAGTCATCGTCATCGCTGAGTTTGCAGTAAATGAGTTGAAAACGTCAAATGTAACACCATCATATGAAGCTGTGCCGGAAGTTCCAGTTACCGTATATGTTGGTCTGGTATCTGCGTTGCCGCCAGCCGTACCCGCAGACTTGAACACTGAGTCAGATATTGATACAGTAGTACTTGCGTTAGAAAGGTCCAGTGCGATTCCAAAGAAACCAGAGGCACTAATAAACTCTGCTTCTGGAAACACCATAACCTGACTAGAATCGGTAAATGTGGTTGCTGCGGCAGTTCCGCCTGTTTCACCAATAGTCAATTTTCCTGTTGTGTAAATGATACCGTCAAGTGTAGCAACTACACCATAGCGTCCACCGTCTGTTGCTGTCGCACCCTCATCATAATCAATAAAGTTTTGGAATGTTGCGGGACCAGCAGTACCAGTTCCGTCTTTGATAGACATACCTTTGCCCAAATCAACATAATCAATAGCATCCATAGCAACGTTATTAGCACGTGATGCCGCACCAAATTCACAACTAAATGCGTAACCGTCAATCGCTGTTTTAGTAGCGTTGGCGTTGCCAGCACTTGCTGTTACACCAGGATCAACTGGAATAATCAACCAACCGCCTTTCACCGGATACGTATCACCACCAACCACGTAATAGTCAGCAGCCGATGTTAGTCCATTGGAACTAATAGAAAGATAACCACCGGTAGCCCCTTTATTGTTTAACGAACCATAGTTTGTTACAATAACCTTCGCCAACCATACTCGTGCGGTAGTTGTAAAATCTGTTGTGCCTGTGTGGTCAAAACCGGGACCACCACGTGCGGTGTTTGACACCTTGATTGATTGTGATGCTGTTCCTTGATAAACGATGTCAGGCTCTGTACTTCCGCTCCACATACTACCGTCAAAGTCTTCCCACGCCCCGTTTGTTGGGGCAGTTGTGTCGGCTGTGGTAATACGAACTCCGTCAAAATTAGGTACTGGTGCGCCCATTCTTCACTCCAATGTCATAAAATGTGATGGCGGCGGCAACCCAAGAGTAAAATTCGCTTCTGTCTGTTGGGATATAAACCTTTGTTACTTCTCTTTCGCCCAACTGGTCTTCAGTAAGGTTAGTAATATCTGGACCAAATACATAAATTGTGTTGTCTTCGTGCTTGTAATCATGTAATGAAATTTCACCTTGAATGTATTTGCCGTTCTGTGGTGCCATTACGACCACTTTTTGGTCTGCTGGAAGTTCATCAAGACTAACGATATGCTTTGCCTCTTTGAGAATATGCGCTTCCCAAGGCGCACTACCCAAGATGTAGATTTCTTCTTGAGCATAATGTTTTAGAATATAGTTCCAGTGACGGCAGCAATCGTCAACATCTTTTAGGTATGTAATACAGATTGAGTGTTTCATAAATGTATTTATACTATGAAACCACTAGTTGATAAATCCCAATGTTCTCTTTGTTGTTCAGCCAGCCAACAAAATCGCCCATAATCTGCTTGGAGCGATGCACCAACTCTTGTTTTACAACCACAAGATTGCCTTCCTGTCGGTCTGATCCATATTCACGAACAATAACTGGTACTTGATGTTTGATTGCCAAATCGATAACAAAGTCCTTGCCTGTAGTTGTTAGAGTATCTTTGCCAAGTTCACGCACACTAACCCAAATCCCACCATTTACATTCGTAATATTTGAGATAATACCAGTAACATTTGGTCTTTCGCGTTCTGTACCGTATCCCTGTAACCATAAGCATTCGTATTGCTTACATACAGGAAATCTTTTATCATATATACCGCACCCTGTATCGCACAAGTGCTGACACGGTTTCATATATTCTTTGGAGAACTCTGGTGTATTGAATTCTGTTTCCACACAACAAGCCGTACAAGAACCACAATCCCTTCGTACTTCTTCGCTTTCTAAACCCTTCTTCAAGTCACCTAAAAACGGTTCGTATTTCTTCCAAGAATCAAGTTTATTGTATAGTGGTTGCTTGACTTGTTCTCTACTGATTGTAGTAACACCACGATCAAGTTTGTGAAACTCTCGTTGTTGTTCTTCAAACTCAATATCCAAGAAATCCAACAAACCATTTACGGTTTTATCAAAGCCGGTTACTATATCTTCATAGTTCACAATATAAGTATCGTTTGGATATAACGAACACCATAGTTTTACTAATGGCATAAACACATGGGTATAATATTTGCCGATTTCTTCAAGATTATTACAAAACTCCCAAGTACCTTTGCTACCAAGCCGTTCTTTATAACAACTCAACCCCATAGCCATAGGATTTCTCAAACAGAAAACGATTTTGGCATTTGGGAATAACTGTTTGATTTCACCAATATGCCAATAGTTAGATGGCATCTTGTCAATAATATATTTGGCATCTGGGAACGTACCGTCTAATGCCTGTAAGTATCCGTTTGCTGTAACATCCAACGCATTCTGTAAATCACCAGTATGACGATGGTTCATGGATAGTTGATCTAACACACGGTCAATATTAAAACTCTCACCCAAAGACTCAACCATACTATGTGACGCAAGGATTTGATCAACAAGTGTGCTTCCACTACGAGGCATACTTACGATGAATAAGGGTTTAGTGCTGGTATTTGAACTTGTTATTTCTGGTTTTCCAGCCGCAGTACAGCCATCCCTTATAGCCATGTAATCAAAGAAGTTATAGTGTGATGTTTGTAGCGTAACCTCAAACATCAAATCATTATGCATTTTCAGATTATTCCATTCGCGCTGAGTATCACCAAGCTTCTCATATAACTTTGCCAAGCCATAATGAAGCATAGCCGCATTCACCGCAGGGATTTCGTTTGATAGGTATGCCTTTACGTCCTCGATATAGTTTACAATATCTTCGCCTTGTAGATCATAATGTTCTGGGATATGAGATATAAGAATAGGCTGTGTTGGGTCTTGTTCCAACGCTTTTTCCAAATACTCTCTGGCAGTATTTTTATCGCCAAGTGCCATATATGCGCTGAATAGTTTTGTAAGAAGGAAAGAAGAATCGGGCACTAAGTCAAGTGCTTCTTTGTATCCCTCAATAGCAACACGCACATCGCTTTGGTAGATGTTTCTTGCTTTCTGGAATATTTCAGCGGCTTGCTTGAAGTTGGGATGATCGGAACCATCGGCATTCACATCCGCTTTGTAAAAAAACTTTGGGTACATCCATATATTATAACAGATTTTCTACTGATTATTCAAGTGTAATCTGTGGGGTAATCTTGATTTGGTCACCATTATTTTGGATATTGAAAGGACCAGATGTAAAACGTTCTGCCCACATTAGAATACCTGAACTTGTCTGTGTTACATAGTATCCGTATACATTACCCAAAGCACCAGTGAAGGTGAATGTTATTTCTGGATAAGCAGCAGTAGTAGGTGCGCCACCAGTTACTGTCCAGTTAGCAGCAGTAAGGTTAGAAGCAGAATAACCACTACCAGACGCTTCTGTGTATGTTACAGCGGTATCGCTTTCTGCTGGTGTTGTATTTGATGTATATAAGCGTAGAACCAAGTCTTGTGAAGCAGTCTTGTTTAGAAAGTTCGACATCATTACTTCTTCGCCAACATTAGGAACTAAAAGTGTAATCGGTTTATCCTCCGTTTCTTTTATTTATCTTTTTATGTAACTGTGATAAATAAAGATGTGGTTCACGAAGTTGGCCCTTCCAACCACTCTAATACTGAATAGGAGTATCAGCAATGTATTTAGACAACAAATATACCAAGTGGTATTATAGCATAATCCAATCCGCAAAAGCAAATCCATTTGACGGATATACAGAAAAACATCATATCATTCCAAAGTCTCTCGGTGGGTCCAATAAAAAAGAAAACCTTGTTGTTTTATCAGCAAGGCAGCATTTTATCTGTCATTGGTTACTAACAAAGATGGTGGAACATAAGAAGCATAAGGCGTCTATGTATAACGCTTGGGCAAAAATGCTACAAGGTAAGAAACGATACACTCCGTGCGGTAGGATATACGAGTTGGCGAGAACAGCCATGAGCAAAAATCTATCCGGTAAGAACAGTCCTTTTTATGGTGTTCCAAAGTCCAAAGAACATCGTGAAAACATGTCCAAATCAATGAAAGGGCGAGATGCGTGGAACAAAGGTGTCCCAATGCGAGAAGAAAGTAAAGAAAAACTACGCAAAGCCAGAGCAAAACAGATAATACCAAAAGAACAGGGCGAAGAACACTCAAAAAAGATGAAGGGTAGAAAATGGTTTCATATTGGTGACGAAAGGATACTTGTTCGACCAGATGACCCTATCCTAAAAACAAGAAAATGGAAAGAAGGAAATGGCGTATCCCACCCAAATCCTCCTAAAATGATAGATTGTCAGCATTGTGGAAGAACGATAGCGGGTGCTGGAAACTATGCCCGTTACCACGGAGATAAGTGTAAATCACTTTTTATGTGACTTCTTATAACCTTGTTTATTTCCCTTTGTTAGAGGGTCAATAACATTAGCATATGCCTCTTCTTCGATATGCTCGTCACCATCCTCAAATACAATATCTTCTGGTTCCGTTGGTCCAGTTTCTTCTTTCACTACTTCAATCAATGGTTCGCCTTGTGGAACTTCTTCAATCGTCTCACGAACTGTCTTCATATATCCGGCTTCATCACGCTCAATCGCTTTCGTAACTGTGCGGCGTGTCTCTGGTAGAGTAACATGTATAACAGGGGCTGGAACGTGGATAACTGGTGTGAAGTTCTGCATATTGTCGATCTTATCAATCAACTTTTCTAAAGCCATCAAGATAAGACTTACATCGGTTGAAACTTCTGGGCGTTGTTCTCTATCCTCTAGTTCTTCATAGTGACCAGCAACTGGACCAAGGTTATCTTCATCAGCAACCATCTGTTCTGGTTTTACTGGTTCCATACCTTCGGTAACAACTTCTTCTTCAACGGTTTCACCAGATAGTTTTTCCCATTCTTCGTCAACTTGTGTTTCAGTGAGTTCGTTTACCTTTTTCACAACATCACGAACCTCACGAACAATCTCTGGCTCTGGACGGTCTTTGGCAATCTGGTCGATTTTATTCAGTAGGTCACCGGTTGTAGGTTGTCTCTTACCAGATTGTGATTCCATTACTGCTTGTTCTAGTTCGTCAGCGACTTTTTGAACTTCATCGCTCGTCATAGACTCCCAATACTGTTCTCTAGCACTGATTTCATCAATGGACCCATCTGCTTGGACACTTCCAAACTTGACTTCGGCACTTGGTTTGATGCGTGAAACAGTATCAATATATTCTTTTAGGTTTGCTTTTTTGCTAGTAGCCATTCTAAAACTCCGTGTCTATGTATTTATACAAAATCATACCCAATAAATAATATTATGAAC
>Ga0208004_1000672_pt1 | contig 13241 bp, 19 predicted proteins | sample DEB08_DNA_6_FD_184522 | JGI IMG/M metagenome (GOLD analysis project Ga0208004, IMG submission 184522) | Aqueous microbial communities from the Delaware River and Bay under freshwater to marine salinity gradient to study organic matter... | ecosystem: Environmental > Aquatic > Marine > Coastal ...
TGAATGTCTGGGTCTGTAATTACATTATGTTGTATTGTCATTTAAATTCCTTAAAAGGAGTGGGGTCCGAAGACCCCTATCCTTATACTTCTACGTGATATTCAACAATAACTGTTGCAGTACCAGCAGTATATGTGCCAGTTGCAGCTACTGTTAGTTCACCAGCATTAGCACCAATACTAGCACCAACTAACGCACCGTTACCGTCAATAACGGCACCAGCAGTAGTAGGTGTAATAGCAGCGTCTAAGCCGTCAGCGTCAATAACTGTACCATTACCTTGGTATAAACCTATGTTAAGGCTTGTACCTCCAGCCCATGCAGTACCTGTAATCCATTTTGAGGATACGATAGTTGCATTTGCAGGAATAGCAAATTGTAAGTTAGTTGAGCCATAGGTAGGTAAATCAGAGTAATCAAACTGCCATTCAGCACGTTTAACTTGTCCTGTTGATTTAGCCTGACCGCCCCATTTTGCATCTTTGCCTCTTGGTCCATAGTGATTAAGGACATTGATGCCAGCTGTATTTTCATAAGCCATGATTTTTCTCCTTAATAATTAGATGGATGAGTTAAAATAACACCAAGAGTGTCAACACGTTGAGCACCTAAGCCATAACGTGATGTTACTTGATACTTGTCTGCACGTTCTTCGTTGTCTCTCCAGCCTTCTGTCTGAGGAGCTCGTCTCCAAGCATGCATAATTGGCTTACATGTATCATCTGCTACGCACATGAAGATGTTAGCCTTATCACCAACAGCTGCTGTTTCAGATGTTAAACCATATGAAGAAGCATTGATAGCTTCAGTAGCTGTTAATGTAGGTAGGAAGTTAGAAGTGTAAACATCCCAACCAAATACGTTTCTTACGAAACGATGGTCACGAGCAAAACCTTCTGTTACCATACCTTCAAACATTGGGTTGTTTGATACGTTAACTAAGTTTGTTAAGCTATTTAATGTAGCTTCAACAACAGGGTCAACGATAGCAATACGACCACCAGCTGGTGAGTTTGCTTTATCAAATGCAAGCTTCATAGAAATGAAGTCTTCCAATGTAATAGTTCTAGCATTAGCTGCTGCAGAACCAACCCAACGGTGTGGTCGACCATTAACTAAGTTAAGGTTAGCAGCTGTTTGAGCTGTATTAGCTACGCTTAGGAAACGTGTTTCATGGTTTTCACCAAGAGCACGTGTTGATTCCATAGCACGCATAGCCATTAAAGTATCAACTTGAGAACCATCTTCACGAAGGTCATCAGAAACTTTCCATGCATCACCAACGTAGTCAGTGATAGTAAGAGTTAATGTACCTGTGTCGATAGGACTATAGTTGAGAGGAGTATCCTCAGCTGCATCTTGAATTGTTACAGTACCTACTGTCTTGATGTTTAAAGTTGTACCTGAACCGAAGTCTGTTACATCTCTCCACATACCTTCAGGAAGTAGATAGTCATGTAAGTTCTCAAGAATAAACTGTGAATACTGTTGTGCTTCAATAAAAGCACTAGTATTACTTGTCAATTGTGACATAATTTATCCTCTACGCTTGTTGTTTAATTTTCTCACCAGCAGCTCTCCAAGCATTAACTAAATCTTTAGTAGACTTATTTTTACCTACTCGAGCTGAAAGCTCTCCTGTAGGTTTAGTTTGTGCTAAAGATTCAGTATTTACAGAACCAGAAGACCTAGCTACATTAGATGGAGCTGAGTCAGTAAGCCCTGCTAGTCGTAAGACTACACTAGGTGAACTAGTAGCGAGACTGTTAAGTTGTTGAGTTGACATACCTAACTCACCAGCAAGTTTGTTATAAACAGTTTCTGCTTGAGACCCATACTTACTCTGAAATTTTTTAGCTACAGAGTCAGCATTTTGTTTAGCAGTCTTGGTCTGTTCATTACGCTGAAGTGTTTGATTTACCAAACTCATAATAGCGTCTTCGTTTAACTCAACCCCTTGAGTGGTGTTCTCTGCGGGTTGTCTAGTTTCAGACTTTAATTCATCAAGAAGTTCTTGTGTAGTTTTGCGTTTAGTTAGTTCTTCTTTCAACTGCGCCATCTCTTCCTCTAAGGTTTTGATGTGCTGTTGAGCATGAGGAACTGACCTAAGTGCTTCCACTGCATTAGCATACTTCTTACCCTCACCAACTAAGTCTTGAGCTTCTGTCGGAATTTCAAATAGTTTTGCTTGGGTATCTGTTTGTTGAGTTTCTTGGGTATTTGACTCAACAGATTGTTCTGTTATTGTTTCTTCTGTCATGTGTTATCTCCTTGGTCAGGCAATAAACTATACAGTTTTGTAAAAGCTTTTTGAATGCCTTGGAGATAAGCTTGATGGTATGACCATGAGGGCATACTAAAGTTTTCTTCATCCATTGCTTTTCGTTGAGCTAATTTAATCTGTTCGTTACAGTAGTTTTTAATCTCTTGTAATGTTTCTTGTTTACTTAGACTCTTACCTTTGTCAGATTTCAAATCCATATATTTATTATACCATAAAATTAATAAAATGTCAAGTTATTACTGTGGTAATGGGGGATTTACCATAGCTTGACCAGCTATTTCTTGGTCTAACATAGCTTCTTCCATTCCTGGAGCCATAGCTTGACTTTGCAAATCTTGTTGAATTTGCATCTTAAGTTTTTCTTGTTCAGCTCCTTCAAATAACATAGCGTTATCTTTAATGAAGTCAAATTTTTCAAAACCCATGTACTCTTCAACCATATTTGCAAGTTTTTTAGCAGAAATATGGGGAGCAATCATTTGTCCTACTGGACTATTAAAGACTCCTAACATATTCTGCATTAACTGAGCACGTGTAGCGTAATGTCTAGCACCAATAGGTCTAAGTTTACCACGAGCAGTTAAGTCTTCTTTAGTAACAGATAGAAAATCTATTACACCATAGTCATCATCCATAACTTTAGCTAGTTCTGGAAGATTCATATTACGTTTAGCAGTTTCTAGCATAGTATTTAGTATAGGTTCTAGAAATTCTACTTCAAATTGATTAATTTTATTTTGGAATATACGTGATGCAGCATTTTGTAACTGTTGTACTTCAAATGCAGTCTTCTCACCAGGACTTCTAAAGCCCATAGCTTCTTTAGGAGCTCCTGCCATCTCTTCCATAATGTTTAATATTGCAGCAATTTCATTATTTACTTGAAAAGCAGCAGCATTAGGAGGCATAGCCTCTACATTACCATCTTCTGGTATATGAATAGTCTGTTCAGGACCCCATTCAAATGGTTCTACATCACCAGTTATCTTAAGAGGAGGATGAATAGTAAGGTCTAAAGCATCTGCTTTAAGATTTTCAAGGTGGTCAACACGATATTGTAATCCAACAAGGTTGTCTAATGGACCCATAGCATATAAGTTGTCAGTTCTTTTTCTCCAACCTACATGATGTTTATTATCACGACCAATATAACTAGGGTTATCAATGTTTCGTAAGATGTAAGCTCTATCAATGATAGTAATAATTTTATTTTTATGTAATTTCTTTTCAATTCTATCATAAAAGTTACCTTCAAATTCTAGTAACTCTACATAACCTGACTGATAGTATTCTTGTAGTGTACCAAAACCTTCTGATATATATGGACTAGCCTTATTAATATCTTCTTGTCTAAACTGTGATAAACTATTTCTAATATCAAGAGCTTTATCTACAGCTTTTTGGTCATAACCTAAGTCTGGTCTTTCTTCCATATCAATCATTAGTTCACCTACAGATTTAACATAGCGTGTAAACTTAGGAGACTTATCAAATGAAGGAGCAGTGGGATTAAATACAATATCAAATGGTGATATTCTAGTTAACTTAGGACCATTATAAGTTGTAATAGTTTCTTTAGTTAAAGGGTCAATATGGTTTTCATTTACATATTGTACTTCTGCAAAAGCATTACCATAATCAATATAATCATATACAAGTTTAGATACTGTTTCTCTAAATCCTGATTCTTTTAATTTAGTTTTAAGATAAGCTTCAATAGCTCTACGTTTTGCAGCATAACTATCTTCTAGTGTAGCACCTTCCCACTTCATCCAGTCATCATTAGGAAATAAAGCATCCATGTAGTTAGCATGTAAGTTATCTCTAATCTGTGTTAACTTAGGTAAAGTAGTTTTGTTTTTCCAAGGAAGTTTAGAATTAGATGTAGTGGATGTATCAGTAGCAAAGATATAACTACGAAGTTCTCTCCATTCTGCTTCTTTACTTTCTCTTTGAATCCACCATTGATTATACAACTCAGCAAGATTTCTTGCCATTGTATCTGCATCTACAGCTTTTTCAAATTGTGCGACTCTGCCTGCCATATGTATTCCTTAGAATGTTACTCCACCAAATCTGGAGTGTGTCATAACGTTTTTACTTAAATAACTAATATTGTTTCTGAGTTTTGGTACTAAAGATATTGAAATAGCATTAGCCATTGCATCTTTAATATCATCATGAGGTGGATGTGTCATAGTTAATTCTTCTTCAAGAGGTTGACAATTGCCACCTTTGTAATGCCACATTTGTTGATTGTGATATTTAGGTTCTAGTATTGCATTAATACGTTGTCGTTTATCTCCCATGTATCTTGTAGGTCTAAACTCATCTATTACTAATGGAATACCATTAGGTCTAAGATAACTATCTTTAAGTTCTTTAACAATAGTTTGTTGAGCTACTGTAATTTCTGCTCGTATTTTTCTAAAACCCCATTTCTCCCAAGCTCGTAAAATATGTTCATAGTATTCTACAATCCTATCAGTTTTAAATCTGTCAATATCTAATACGTAGTAATTAGCTTGATGGTCTACACCTATAATAACAAGAGCTGTACTGTCAGCTTGTTTACGTAAAGAGAATGCAAAGTCAATTGCTGCATAAACATTTAACTTTCTATCTCGTATATACCAATCCCCTTCTTTATTTTGTAATACACTTCTATCATAATATTGAAAGTTATCTGTAGATATATTTGCAGTTTCTTTACTATTAGGGTCATTGTAATACTGTGCAAAGAACTGAGTTTGGTTAATATACTTAGCTCTGATTCTTGCTAATTCTTTTGCATCAAATCCAAAAGCTTTGCCATCTTTTCTTTTTTGTTTAGCCCAAAGAAACTCACCGTCTTTTTCTACTACTCTTTGAAACAATTCATATACTGGTTCTTCTGATTCTAAGTCACCATCTTCATCATATAAGGATTCTTTCATGTTAACCATAGTATCATAAATATCCCTAGGATGATAACGGGTACCAACCACCCACTCGAAAGCTCCAGGATTCTCAATAGAAGCGAGTTGGGAATATGCTGAAGAAACTTTATCTCGCCCTTCTTCCGTATACGCATTACCAGGAACAACAATGTCATCAAGAACAACAATATCAGCATGAAATCCAGTAGTATTAGAAGTAAGCCCAACGGCTTTAACAGTAGCGTCTCGAACACCCTCTTCCTTTCTTCTTGGATGGTCTACTGCTATTTCAGCAACAGCCCACCGTTCACGTTTACCTTCCTCAGGATTAATCATTTCTGCCCAGTATCGTTTATAGATAGGACTATCTATAATATTTTTAATAGCATACAATTGTTTTTCAGCAAGGTCTGCTGTTGCAGATACGTATAGTATTGTAGTTTCAGGATGCTTAGTAATCCACCAAGCAGTTCTATAAGCTACTAACTTAGACTTCATATGTCCACGAGGAAGTAATACTAATTGATTAGCTTTAGCATCTTGCCTTTGCCACCATTGTATTAATTCTTCATGTATAGCACCTAACATTAAATGAGGAGCTACTAATCTTATAAAAGTTAGTAAATCATTTTCTGCTGCCTCTCTGATTTGGTCAATCTGAGTCATGTTATTTTTTCTTTTTCTTTTTGCCCCAGTTGTTTTGCATATCTTTATATGCTTTAGCACTTATAGTAGATTTCTTTTTACTTCTACTAGTGCCTGCTTTTTTTCTTTTATTTATATTTTCTACTAAACTCATTACCATTTCACCTTATCAGCCCAATAAGCTGCACTCATTTTACCTTTAGATATATTCTTAGCATGCCTAGCTTTAAATGATTTACGTCTAGCTTTTTGTTTAGCTGTGCTAGGATTTTTACCAGCACCACTAACACCTTGTTGTCCAAACCTAATAATCTTTTCTTTACCATTAGCACACGCTTTAACTACATGTGATTTAGTTTTATGCCCTGATGTACGTTTAGGTTTATTACATGGCATATCTTTTTTACTTACAGGTTTAGTAGCCATTACTTAGTTAATCCTTTTTGTTTTTCATAAGTTCTAAGACCTGCTAAACCTAACATTGCAAAAGTAAGTTCTAGTAAAGCTTCTGTTTGAAAATCAGGTAATGGTATAGGATTACCAGTTAATGCAATTAACCATTGTGCAATAGGTTGTAATAAAAATACCCAAGCAAAACCTAGTGCTGCTACCCAACCTAAACATGGTCTCCAACCTGCTACCCATACACTTCTATGTGAAGCTTCTATCTTATTAGTTTCTGCTTGTGCTAAATTAAGTTGTGTTGCATTTTTAATTAACTCAGCTTCTATTTCTTGTTTAGCTTTTTGTGCACCATTTTTATCTGGTATAACTCTATCTAATACTGTTCCTATTAATGGAAGGATAGCTTGTAACATTTATTTCCACCATTTAAATTTATTTACTAAATTAGTTAATCTTACTTTAGTTACTCTAATAATTGTATCTAATTTAGGCATTACCCATTTTTTAAGTAATACTTCCCAAACTATAATACTTACTATTACTACTATTAATGCATTCATATAGTCTCCTTAAAGATGTATAGTACTCATGACTACTGCTACAGCAATAGCACCAAAACCAGCCATGATTCCCCAAATTAATTTCCAAAGCATTTGTTCAATTCTATCTAAACGTTTATGAATTGTACTATAGCGTTCTGCACAAAGTTGTTCGTGAGCTACAAGTTCTTCGTGCGGTGACATTATTCAATGTTCCAATTTTGTGATTCCATTACTGTAATTAATTCTTCTACTGTGGTTACTGTATTGATAGCAACTTCTAACCTATCACATTCTGTTCTAACTGCATCTCGTTTAGTTTCTGCTTCAACAGGAATGTCTACACCTTTTTCTGATTTACGAGTTACATACCAGTCAGTTTGAGCGAGGAGTGTACCAGCAGTATGTTTAACTTGTGCAATCATATTAGATTTAAGACCAAGTGTTTTAACTTGTACTAATGGTTGTTTAGGAACCATAGCTCCTTCACCATTATTGGCAGTAGCATCATATACTTTTTCATAAAGTGGTTGACTATTTTCATCAACCTCTAATTTGTCATCTAACATCTTAGGATTATCTAGTTCACCATTCCAGTAGTATCTGTCATCATGCCTAACAGGGTCTGCTTCCCATGTAATACCTAGTGCATCCTTGTCTGCCTGTGATGCTTGTCGTAACCAATTTCTTGGGTACTGTATGTCGTTGTGAGTAAAACCCCTATCTATAGGGAGTGTTCTACCATTTAATTTATAAGCCATTTTTATTACCTCGCTAAAGAATTTTTAAAAGGGTTTTCGGCAAATGCCATGTATATGTATGTTGCACTTGAAACATTTACACCTGTTGAGCGGTTTTTAAATCCGTTAGAAACAAAGTCTACTGATGTATCACTATTTTCAGCGGCAACGTCATTTGGAAATAAATTAAGTAATGTTTCATTATAAGGGTTTCTTGTTGAATCTTTTATTCGCCATGAATTACCAGCAACATCAGTTCGTTTCCATAGAATAAATGCGGGTCTAAACCCTGTGTATACAAAAGTACCATCAGTAGACCCATTACCTGTGTAGCTACCAAACTTACTGAATCCTTCTACTTCTGCAAAGAAATATGCTACATAGTTATTTCCAGAATCATTAGCCAAAGTTCCTGTACCTATTGAAAATGTAGTAGAACTTGGTACAGGTAAACCACTATCACTTTTTGCTGCCGTTGTATTTAAAAATAAAGTATCTCTTGAACCATCTATAGCTGTAGTTGAAACTAGCCAATCAGCAGTAGCGCTTCTATTTTTATATATTATTACTTTTGGTGCTACTCCTAATCCATGACCTATAGTTTGACTAGAAGCCCCATTACCAGTATAAGTCACCACACTAAACCCTGCTGTTGTATTAGCAGATACAGTGGATGCTATTGTTCCTGCTGTGTTAGATACAGCAGATGAGTCTGAACCTCTCCAATGCCAACCTACAAATGCACGACCTGATATATTTTCAAGATTGCCATTACCCGTAACATTATATCCATTAGTGATAAACTCCATATTAGCAAAACCACCTTCACCATTTGCATTTGTTGTTTGAAGATGTAAATCATCACCACGAATACTATCAGTTATTGCTCCACCACTAGCATCAGTTCTATTACGATACCAAACTAAATCAGGATTCCAACCTACATCAATGTCTTGGTTAGTTCCATTACCTGTCCACAATTTTACATTCATATAGTCACTACCATCTTTAATACTACTATCAGGTAAGTTATATGTATTTAGTTTTTTATAGCCTGTAGGTGGTGTGTAGGCAAATGGTCGTTGTCCAAAGTTATGGTATAAAGTGCAAGATTGAGCAACAGATGAAGCAGGCATAAATGAACCACTTAATCCTGTAAATGCAGTTCCTTGACTTGTATTGTTTTTATAATAAGTAAGTGTTCCTGCATCCATATCCAATGCAACACCAATAATATCACCGCTAGCATAACTTGCACCATAAGCAGTTCCTGTGCTGTTATTAACTTTAGTTCCTTCTTTTAAATAAGCATATCCATCAGGGTCGCCTGAATAACCTAAAATAGCACTTCCAAAATAAGTATCTGATTTATGAATACCTAGTGCAACACCATTTAATGTTCCTACTGGAGTAACTTCCCAATACCATTTACCACTAGATACACCTATTGTTGAACCTACTGCAAGCCAATTAGAGCCACCGCTATTATAAACAGCAAGATTTGCTTCATTAATTACTGCAACTGCTGGTGAAGCTGTTTTAGGAACAATCAATGGATTCAATGTAGCAAAGTTAGCCGTATCTTCATCTGTTAATGTAGGAACATCGTTCATGATGTCATAGGTTGTTAATGTTGAGTTTGTTTCATTTATATTATTTAATGTCCAATCATTATTATTACCAGACATATCAAAACCAGCACTTATTATTGCCATTTTTTAGTGTCCTTCCATGATTGTGTTGATTCATCCCAAACATATTTTACTTTATCAGAATCGTTTGGTAATGTAATAGGTGCTTCCCAATCCCATATTGTTTTATTTAATATCCATGAATTAAAAGGTTGTGGTGGATAAAACACATCATTAGTTGCATCATATATATAACCTACTCCAGCAAAATTACCTCTTAAAGAAGTACCATTTGGATGTTGATTATGTCTAGTATTGTATGATGTTTGAATCCAAGTACCTTCTTGAGTATCAATAAAGTCTTGTTCAGCAACAATAACCTGTTCAACAATTCCATTATTAACTTTTGCAAAATGACTCATGCTGTATATGTCCCTGAAGATGTATAAGTTAATATTGTATCTGTTCCGTCAGTAGTAACTGTAGGACTACCAGTTGTAGTTCCTGTGTAAGATGCAGTAGGCATACGCAATATAACTATTCCAGAACCTCCTGAACCACCAGCACCTCCAGCAGTACTTCTTGCACCTGCGCCTCCGCCACCGCCTCCAGTATTAACTGTTCCACTAATACCATTACCATTAGAAGCTTTACCAGCACCTCCACCTCCTGTTCCGCCAGAACCTGCTGTTCCACCATCAAAACTACCACCACCTCCACCACCAGCTCGTGTTACAGAAGCGCCTGTGATAGATGAAGCTAAACCATTACCGCCATTACCGCCAGCTGTTGAAGTGCCAGCAGCTCCTGTTGCAGAAGCTCCGCCTCCACCACCAGAAGCATAATTTGGTGCGCTCTCATTACCTGTACCACCATTGTTTCCTTGTCCAGTTGTTCCTGTTCCACCAGATTGTAAAGTAGCTGCTCCACCACCAGAGCCCCCACTACCACCAGCATTTCCAGTAGAATTATCACCACCACCTCCATATCCGCCACCTATTGAGGTTATAGTTGTTATTCCAGCTCCTGATATTAAAGTATTTTGTCCTTGTGTTCCATTATTTTTTCCACCCGCAGCTCCACCTGCTCCACCTGCTCCAACAGTAATAGTGTATGATTGTCCAATAGTAGGATAAACAATTCCAGTTCTGTAACCTCCTGCACCGCCACCACCGCCTGGAAATCCATTATTCATAGTACCGCCACCGCCACCACCACCAGCAATAACTAAATAGTCTACTGTATAAGATTCTTTTGAACCATTCATAGGTAGATAGAAACCATTTGTACCATATGTGCCTGCATATTGTTTAGGTTTCCATACACTTGTAATGGCATCGTATTCACCGAAGTCTGATGGTGTTAATGCTTGTCCGTCTACAAAGTTGACTTCTGTTATGTAGCCATCACCTACACCAACGCCATAGTTTCCATTTATTTCATGCTGTGTTGTAGAGTTTATTCCAGTATCTACATTTTGTGCAAAATATTGAATATCAAAAAAGTTTTCAATGCCATTAACATATAATCTAGTTCTATTAGCAGCTGTTGCTTGTGTTGTATCTATTGATAATACAATATGATACCAAGCAGAGGGGTCACGAAATCGTATAGCACTTCTATTAGTGCCTATTCCAAAAGAACCTAATGCTAGTTGATAAGGAGCAGTTCCACTTGTGGATGGATATATATAACAGCTAGTGCCTCTTGTAGAAGAGGCATCAGCAGTTCCTCCTAGAAATAACATTCTAGTAGTACTCATATTTCCTAGCTTTACCCAAGCACTATAAGTCCATGTCTTACGATTACCTGCAGTAGTAGGAGTCCTACTTAAATAAGCACCTGCAGAACCACGAAAGCGTAAGCTATCGGTAAGGTTATAACCACCTATTTGAGGTATTGCCATAGCATTACTAAGTAAGCTCATTTGTTTCCTTAGCTGTAACTTGCACTAACAGTTACATAAGCATTAGTGCCGTTATCAAAATAAGATATTAAATATACACCAGCAGTTGATATTGTGGTTAAATCAGTAGCTGTTATTTTAGTAGTAGCGGCAGCAGTAATGGCAACACCTGCTGAGTTGTCTAGTAAAACAAAACCTGATTGTCCTGATGTGTGATTAGTAAATGTTAAAGCACCACCAGATGTAGGTGTGCATGAGAAGTTGTTTGTAACATTCTGGTTAAATGATAAATCATTATCTGTTGTAACTGTGCCTCTAAAGGGAGCAGTGAGTGTATCTGCTACATCCGCTTTAAGAGTATCAGCATCATAACCTTGAACAGTAGAACCAATGTCTGTATCTACTACAACATTAGAACCACCATTCTGTAATGTACCTGTAAAGTTTACAGTCGTATCATCTAGTAAGTCAGCTTTAACAAATGCAGAGATTTGTGTGCCTGTAACTTTTTTAGATGTACCTGATTCATTAATTTCAAACTCATTAGCGGCTGCTGCTGCACTAGCTGCGGCTAAGTCTGATATTTTTACGTTTGCCATTTTTTAATAACTCCTTGTCCAAACTCCTGAAACATTTTTATAAATAAAGAAATTTTGTGTCCATGTACCACCATTTTTAACATAAGGATAGAATCGTTTCCAAGTTCCACCATCTTTGTAATATGCTTCTGCTGTAAATGGTGTATAACTATGTATTACAGTAAGAGAACTTTCTATTGCATTAGTTGTAGAACTAATTACTCGTGTATCATCTGCTTCTGTAAATCTTGTATCAGAGCCTTCTGTAATACGAGTATCTACAATTTCTACTGCTCTTACTTCACCATATACAGTTCTTAAACCAACAGTTAATTTAGAACCAACTGCACTTAGACTAGCAGATGCAAATGTAGTTCTTAATCCTACTGTAAGTTTAGAACCTACTGAGCTTAAACTAGCTAAAGCTAGTATTTTAGTAATAGCATCTGCACTTAATGTACATGTACCAGTAAAAACTACTTCACCAAAAGTAGTTCTAGTACCTGCTGATAACTTAGAACCTGCTGATGCTAAACTTGCATAGGCAGGTAATATTGTAACACCTATAACTGCTAGACTACCTGCTGCTGATAGGCTTGATTCACCTACAGCAAATCGTTCCGTTATTCGGACATCAGACGACTCCGTGATGCGACTGTCGCCACTCTCCAGTATTCGATAGCCGTCTGCCATGATTTACCTTAAGCGATGGTTAAATCAATATTGCCAATAGAAAACTCTAACGTGTCTCCGTCATTAACAACTCTAGATGCAGTCATAGCACCATGCCATAATAAATTACCACCAGATACTGCATCAAAAATACCAATGTGACTTACTGTACCATAGTTTGCACCTGATGCTGTAAACTGAATTGTGTTTGTATTAGATGTTGTACCGCCTGGTGATGTTGCTGCTGCAAAAGTAGCTGATTGACGTGCATACCCACCTGTTGATACTTCAGTACCTCCACCAGAGTCTGATGGAGCTGCTGTATATAAAGCTATATACCAAGCTGTTGGGCGAGTAGCAGAACCTGAGGTCATCATCCAGTCAAGCAATAAAGCTTCTGCGTGGTCTGATAAAGCTGCCATTTATTTCTCCTATTAAATTAATTTAAACCAAATATCGCCATCACTACCACCTGATGGGTGGGAAGAACTGATAGTTACTTTCTGGGTAAGACTTACATAGTTATTGTAGATGGTTTCCATAGAGGAAGTATAATCTACACCATCAACCGTAATAGTACCAGTAAGTCCAATATTAGCCACATTGTTAATACTATTACTATTCATATCAAGGTCATTCTGCATGGAGTTAGGTTCACCAGCTGGATTGTTTCGATATAAAACTTTACTATTTAATTCTGTTTCAATAGCATCAAAGTTAGTGTTTAACGCAGTAGTAGATGCGTATCCTGATGCAATATTGTCAATTGTAATTTTAGCCACTAGTTAATTCCTTTTAATTCTTTAGCTTTTTTCATAGCATTACTTACTGCCATTTCTATGTCTTTTTGATTAAACCTTTTAGTAGGACTTTTATAAGAACCTGCAGGACCTAATACATTAGGAGCTTGTTGTTTTTTAGTT
>Ga0208004_1000675_pt1 | contig 13220 bp, 13 predicted proteins | sample DEB08_DNA_6_FD_184522 | JGI IMG/M metagenome (GOLD analysis project Ga0208004, IMG submission 184522) | Aqueous microbial communities from the Delaware River and Bay under freshwater to marine salinity gradient to study organic matter... | ecosystem: Environmental > Aquatic > Marine > Coastal ...
TACGTCGAGCCGCAGTTCGTTGAGTTGCGTTGTAACAAACAAATCGTTGAGTTGAGGAGAGAGGCAATGAGCCGCGGCGCGTCGAGGCCAGACGAGTTGCGTTGTAACAAACAAATCGTTGAGGAGCGATGAGGAGCGAAGCGGTACGTCGAGCGGAGTAGCAAAGCGGAGCGCGGCGAAGTAACAAACAAATCGTTGAGCCGAGTTGCGGAGCGACGCTTTGTGGAGCGCGGCAACACGATGCACAGAGGGGAGGTGAGGAGCGGAGTTCGTTGCGTTGTACATAACAAATCGTAGCGTTGAATTGCGGCGCAGCGCGATACGCGGAGGCGAGCGGAGCCAAGTCGCGGCGTTCGTAGCGTTGTAACAAACAAATCGTTGAGTTGAATTGCGGTGCGAGGCGGCTCGTTGCAATAGGTCGTGCCGAGATGCACTGTGACGCGTGGCGTGGCGAATAGATGCGTTGTAACAAACAAATCGTTGCGGCGCGATGAGGAGCGCAGCGAAGCGCCGAAGTACGGCGCGACGCGATGATGTGTAAATTATGACCATTCGAATTTAACTGGGCGGAAACGTCCGTTAGTGCCGCCTTTTTCTGGGCGGAAACGTCCGATACCTATGCCATTACCCGCGGCGGTGAAAACTTCTTCAAAGACATCTTTCGTAATTGTGTCGTCCAGAATCATAAATTCGATGTAGGATTTGTACCCAGCATCAACGACAGGAAAGATTCGCCATACGCGCTTACCGGATCCCCGTACACCGTCAGCATTGACGTTAAGCCGTTCGCCTTGGACGTCGGCTTGTTTGATCTCCAGCTTTGGATCGTTCATTGGGACGACGTCGGCTTCAAAATATTTAGTGTAGGTGGATTTGCCGCGGCCCGGAATTTGTGTGCCGAGTTTTTTAGCGGCGGCGGACAGACTAAACTTAATCGCCATTGCTGGGATGCGAATGTTTCCATCCTTATCGACGGTGCATTTTGAACGCCATGTTCTGGTTTCGTAAGCGTCGGCTGTTTCTTTTGGCAGCTTGGGCTCTTCATGCATTCTAGATTGACTGTAGGTTGAGATACCTTCGAAGTGTACTTTTACTTGACGCATTTAAGTTCTCCTTTTGCGAAGTTAGTGTAAAGGAGTATATGCGATGCTATAAGATAATGTCAATACTATTAGTGAATATCTGATAAAATAGATTGTTCCATCTCTACATGTGCCGCGGCGGACGCCATTGCGGCACCTAAAATGCCCAAGACGTCTTGTTTGTCGGGGCTTCCCTTTAAAAGACGGAACAGGGCCGCGGTCAGTATACCTGTGTACGCGGCCCCTGCGTTCAGTTCGGCGTCAATTAATTCGTCTATTAAACTGTTGGTTTCTTTCAACGCGATTATGTAATCGTCTTTGTCAGACATGAAAACGCCCCAAAGTAAACTTCAGGGCGCTTCCAAATCTTTTATGAGGTAGGCCCAGAGTATATGATATTATGCGACAGGTCAAGCGTTTTCTTTCTCACGCTTGTAATTTTCAAAAATTATCCGCAGTTGTCCGCTGATCGTGCGGCCTTCGGACTGTGCAAGCGCTTTGATCTCTTTGTAGACCTCAATCGGCACGAGGACGCTCTTCCATTTATCGGTATCCATATATGAACCTCTCTAGTTTTGTCCAACAATATAGGATGTTATGCGAAATGACAAGAAAAAACCCGCCAGTTATCAAGGAGAACAGGTCAAACTGGCGGGTAAGTTATGATTGAGGCAAATCAACCAATGAGCAGTACATCAATCTCTTAGACGGCTTCGCCCCACGAAGGGCCGACTTCCACGTCACAGAGACTGGGCACAGTTAATGGTACAGCATTTTCCATTATGTTGGCAACCTCTTTTGCATCATCTCTGTCTTTAACGGACATTGCGATTTCGTCGTGGATCTGGATCAGCGGGATACGACCGCTTTCATAGATATTCACCATAGCTTGCTTTGTCATATCAGCGGCGGACGCTTGGATCAGGCGGTTCAGCGCTTTGTACGTGTAAGCCCGTTTTAATCTGGTTGTGTCGCCATATGTTTTCACGGCTTCTTCGTAGGGCATTGCCTTGTTCATGGCAAATCCGTCTGGCTCCCACAGATTAAAGCGCAGCTTACGACCAAGCAGAGAACGCAAAGCGCCCCGACTGTCCCGTTCATTCAGCCTGTTCATCACGCCGTTCATCAAAGCTTTTACGAACGGAACGCGCTCATGGTACTGGGCCACGATAGTTTTGGCTTCATCCACCGGAATGTCTAACTGTGCCGCCAGTTTGTTCACGCCCATACCGTACATCATGCCAAGGTTAATGGTTTTGGCTTGCTTACGCGGTATTTGTGCCATCTCTGCGACCATCGTGTGGAAGTCTGTGCTACTGTCTTCGTTGTAGCTGGTTACAAACTCTTTCGCTCCTTTGAGCGGACGGCCCCGTTGTTCACCAAACAAGTGTGCGTAGTGAACCAAGATCCGTGGTTCTTGTTGCGAGAAGTCTATTGCGGCCCACTGGTCCCCTTCTTCTGGAAGAAAGAGGCTGCGGATCATTGGCCCCAGTTCCGGATCCCGCGCAGGGATTTGTTGGAGGTTGGGGTGGTTCATGGATATGCGTCCAGAAACTGTTCCGCCATCGTCGGAGCGAATTTGATTTATGTGCGCGTGGATACGCCCGTCTGATCTGCAATGTTTGAGGATCGTGTTGATGAACGTGCCAGATGTTTTGTTTAGGTTTCTGGCAGTCACGATTAGCTGCGCCAATTCGTGCGGGTGATCGGACAGAAAACTTTTTGTGAAGGACGGCTGTCCCTTTTCTGTCTTTTCGTATGGCAGGGACGCCTCGTCAAAAGCCTTGGCTATCGACTGTGCCGCCCAGATTTCTACGTCAAAGCCGACGATACTGCGTATTTTTTTCAGAACTTCTTTTTCTCGTTTAAGAAGCGCGTTCCGCGTTCTTTCGGCTTTGTCTGTATCAACGCGGACGCCGCGCCATGTCATGTCAAGCAGGCAGGGCAGGAGCCGTGTTTCGACGTCCACGATATTTGTCAGGCCGTCTTTAGCTATTTCAACGGAGAAGTAGTTATGGAGTTCGAGCGCCAGTTCGGCGTCGGCCTCTGCGTAGGGTCCTACGAACATTGCGGGCAGTTTCCACATTTCGGCCTTTGGGTCTACGCCAAAATTTTTTGCGGCTTCGACCAGTTCTTTCTCCGACTTGACCTTGCCAAGGTAATCAAATGCCAGCGAGTTAAGCGTGTAGCTAAACCGGTTCTCGTCTAAAAGAGAAGCGAGGACCATTGTGTCGATGATTTTACCGTTGATGGTAAAACCCATGCGCCTTGCCCACCCCGCGTCGTACTGAGCGTTGTGCATGATCTTGTCGGCAGGGCTTTCAAACACTTTTTTAAGCCAGCGGTTGGCCTGTTTTTCACAGATGTTGCCGCCGCCAAAGTGCCTGATGGGGATATAACCCTTCCAGTTTTCTGTGGCAACGGCGTAGCCTACGACTTCTCCATCTCCTGTGGCCCATCCGGGTCCAGAGTTTTTAATGTTCGGGTCCTTGGTTTCCAAGTCGATTGCGATCTTTTTAGCGCCTGTAAGATCGGGCAACTCGCTTGGTGGCACCCATTCACTGTTCGGCGTGAACATCGCCATCTGTAGGCTCATCTTCTTTTTCCTTGTAGAATACTAAAACAAAGCTTTCGCATGTTGGGCAGGATAGGTTGGTCACCATATCAAAATCTTCTTCAAATATACAGTCCTCATCACCGCCCCATATGAGTTGGGTCTTACAGTGCCAACAGTTCATTCTTCGCCCCCTAATGCTGCGTAGCCGCAAATGTCTACCCAAGAGTCCTGTTTGTTGGACTTCATAAGACGGGCTGCTTTTACCAGAACCATGCAGACCGCAACTTGTTGACGGTTGATCGGTTTTTCTAAAAAGATAGACCACATTTCTGCAATGTCTTGAAAGTTTTGTTTTGCATCGCCGTAGTCATTGGCGCGGTCCCCGTTGATCAGGGCTTCTGCTTCCCTCAATATTTCTTCGCGTGTCATTTGTATAACTTGCTTTCCCACTGGCAGACTTTATTTATGTGCGTGTGCCGTGTTGTTGGGGTGACCATGCCTATTTTTTCTACCCACCCCAGTTTTTGTAGAGACGCCATCATAGCCCCCCATACATTATGATGATGCGGATCAGGCATTCCTTGTGCCCGACAATACGCGCAGATTTTGCCACCTTCGATTATTTTGTTTTCGGCTAAATACCTTGCTGCGTTTTCATAGTATTGTTGCTTCCATTCGTCATCTGCATGAACAAACGCTCTTTCTATTTCGGCTTCAATAAATTCGAAACGACTTTGTTCAGGTGTCATATGTCGTAACTCCTTGTCGCGTCTTCTGGTTCCACCAGATACAAGTTCTTTCTTGTACGGGTTACGCCGACGTAGAAAACGCGATGAACATCGTCGGGCGCAATTCTCATTGTACTGTCCGCAGCGGGTGACAAGTCAGTAAACAACACGACGTTGTCCGCTTCTCCACCCTTGGAGCCGTGGATCGTGGACACTACTATACGGGGCGTTCCGTTAAATTTTTCACCCCTGCGCAGTAGTGCGGTGATGTAGGCTCTATCTCTATCTGCGATGCGGTCCATTGCTTCGGACCAGATCATGTCTTTGGTGGCGATGAGGCCGTGCTTGATTTGCAGATCGTCTATATTGACCAGTTCGTCGTCGGGAACTCCGGTCAGTTTTTTGTATCCCCGTGCGACGCGTTTGCCTGTGGACATGTAGCTGTATATAGTACGAACTATGTCGATGCTTATCTCTCTACCCTTCTGCAGGTCCGTCCATCCGTTGACGGCGTCACTAAGCTTCTGCCCAATGGACCGTGATCCGCGATATTCGTACAGGTATCCGAAGGACCGCAGGTCTGTGGCGACGGGCTGCAACTGGTATCCTGCTTGCGCGAGGATGAGCCACGAGCCTTCGCTCATGTCTAGTTCACCGACCTGTGCCACACGTGAACACTGTCCACGTTCCTCGCGAGGTTTGTATATTTTCGGATAACGGTGACGTATGCGCTTGGCTATGGTTTCTGCAATGGCGTGAACGCTGGATGGGATGCGGTACGATTGCTGTAGTGTTTCGGAACCACCCTCAAGTCCAAGGAAGTGTTCGACATCTGCGCCCGCCCATTTGTAAATGGCTTGGTCATCGTCTCCTGCGCAGTACATCTTGTCAGTTTTTGCTTCGATCAGGTGGGCTATGTCCCACTGCATGGGAGACAGGTCCTGCGCTTCGTCTAGGAAACAGAGATTGAACCGTGGACAAAACTGATGCCCTGTGTCGATGAAGCTTTGCAACATGTCTGTAAAGTCATACAGGGCGCTTTCATGCTTATATGCTCTCAAGCAACGGTCTACGTGATTGACCGTGTTCCAATCATGCTCAATGCTACTCATGTTATACTGCTTGCGCAGAGGAACTTTGCGTAGCCGTGCCAGATTGATCAGACTGAGTATTGGGTCACTGGCTTTCACCATGTCCTGCACGTCATCTTCTAAAGGACTGACGCGCCCCGTCTCAAGCTTAATGCCTATGGCTTTGCTGAGTTCAGCGTAGTTTTCTGGCTGCATGATCTGTTCGGGCCGTATGCCTGACAGGGTTAGCGCAAAGCTGTGCAGGGTGCGGAAATACTGAAGATCCTTCTGTGGGTCCAAGCGAAACCGCGCCGCTGCGCGTTCTTTTGCTTCATTTGCGGCTTTACGTGTGAAGGCGAGAAACCCTATAGATTGTGGTGGAGTTCCCGCTTCCAAAGCTTTGTCTACCATATTTAGTAGTGTTGTTGTCTTGCCTGTTCCGGGGGGTCCAAATATTCTAAACATCAGAAAGGTGCCTCATTCTTGGCGGCAAAGATCGGCGTCGCAAGTTCAATGTCCCCGCTTTCGAACGCCGGTATTCTCCATACGCGCACAATCCGCCCCTTAATTCGGAGCAACATGCTTTCACCGTGTATGTCCCGTAAGCGCTGCGCAATCTTGTGCGACTTCAACTCAAAGAACTTATTCTTTTTGAGAAACGCCTCAAAGTCTTTTAACCGGAAGTAAGTCTTTTGCTCTTCCTCGTCGGTCCACGGGCGGCGGAGTAGGATCTCTTCCTTGTCTTGCGCGGTTTGCAGCAACACGCAGAACTCCTCTAGGTAATCATAAAACTGCCCGTTGATGCTGGCATCTTCTGCAACTTCTATGATGGCGCTTTCGTTCTCCGTCATTTCACGTAACAGCGCACTGATCCGACCTTCCCATTGGTTCTTGGCTACCGTGTGGGGCATCATGTTCAGTTGCTCTGTACAGGCTCGCTGAAAGGCGGTCTGGTTCATCAAAGCATCTGTGTCCAACTCCAGAGGCTCGCCGTTGACATCCAGAAACCAGACAGGCGGGGTGGAATTATACTTACGCAGGTTAGCTATCGGGACGCCCGACGCCGCAGCGCCAATTCCAAACTCCTGCCCCCGACAGACATCCTTGTTGCAGTACGCGTTGATAGGCGCGTCGTTGCATTTGTATGCGTAGTCTTTACGCTGCACCTGTTTGGCTACGACATTCACCTCGTTAAGGGGCAGCGGTGGGTCAAAGTAATCGTTATTATAACGCAGAATTTCGGCTTCCCACGTGTCTGGGTGCGCTTTGCGCAGGTAAACCCCCACGTTAAACAAGCCGTTGTTGCGCCCACCCTCTGATATTTTCATACGTAATAACGCACGTAAACACGGCGGAGCGCCCTTCAAAGCCTCTCCGGTATCATCTTTGGTCACTTGCAGCGCAATGATTTGCTCTGGCGTCTGCTTGTGTGTCTCGTACAACGCAAAAAACTCTTCAAGCGTAGCCGAAGTGCCGTCGTCAAGAATAGCATACCGCAAGCCCTCTTCTGCATCATAGTAAGGTAGGTTCAGAAAGTTGCCTACGTCGCCACGATCTAAGTGCAGCTTGACCTGTTTTGGAAAGATTTCACTGCCACCATACCCCAGCGCCGCAGCAATATTCTGCAGAGCCTTCTGCATATCCGCGGCTTCAACCCAATCTGTAGCAAAAAGAAAGCAATGCGCCCCGCCTGATTTAGACCGGCACACCACCAAAGGCAGCTTCAACCGCCTGATTTTCTCAACTAATAATTTGTGATCAAGCGGATACTGATCTACGTCTACGCAGCCCCACTTGCATTTGTTATCTGCATTGATGGGGATAATCCCCATCGAAGCACCCTCGCCAGAAAGATGCTCGCGCCAAAGCTTCGCGTTCCGTGGTTCGCGGACGATTTGCGCTTTGCCTGTGTTTTTTCCGTTAGCTTGCTTTTTATCTATCCGGTATGTGCCGTATGCCTCTTGCAAGCCATCGAAGATGGCGGAAAATTGTTGAACGGACATTGTTACCTCAGAAAAGGTGGGCGGCTTGCGCCGCCCGTTACATTAAAAAGGAACGTCGTCCGAAGCGTTTCCTGCCTCTTCGTTCTGGTGTTTGACCACAACATCACCGCTGGTGATGCTTGCGGCGAACTCTTTAGCCCGACGGAAAAGGTTGGCGTCGTCGATCTGTTTCTCGCGAGACAGTTCCCAGTTGTGCCAACTACCTTTGCTGTTTTCCTCCATGACCGTCTTTGCTCTGTAAACAAAGCCATAACGTGGCGGAGTGAAAGGTCCGTTTTTGCCTTGCACGGTTGCAGAGGCAATCATGCTGTTCCATTTACGGCTTTTCTTTAACGCCGTCGATTTCATAGCAATCAATGCAGTTTCTGCAGAACCGTCTTCATCCACAATCAACACAAAATGCTGATGTGTTTCTTCAATGTAGGAACCGTCGCCACCAACGACGTAATCCTTATTGTCATCCTTGCTCCGCTCGACCTTCGGGCAATCTCCCTCTGTGTCAAAGATAGCAATGGGTGCGCCCGTGCCAGAGCCCCGTGGAGCCCACTGAATAAAGCGGCGCTGGTACGCACAAGGCACAAGGGATACCCCGTCCTTTCCCTTGTAAATTTGACCGCTTACTGTGTTGTACAGATCACCGCGCTTGGCGTCATCTAGCTCATCCAGTAAGGGGTCTAACCCTGACAGAATTTTGAGAAACGGAAGGGCAAGATCTTCCTGACCCATGTCGGCAACGCCAACACCCGCATCTGCTTCCAACATTGAAACATCGAAAGCAACGATGTTTGTTTCTTCTTTCTTTGCGACTTTACTAGCCATTTATTTTCCCCTCTTAATAACGGCACGTTGGGCAACCCAAGCACCAAACAATTCCATTGGAAACTCATCTCCATTTTCAACGCGCTCTTTTACAAAAGCCCGTAATGTGGAAGAGTGAATACCCGTGTTCTGTTGAGGGACATGTCCCTCTTTTTCTGCCAAAGCTTTAAACGCAGACGCGAGATCATCTTCTCCGCGCCCGAAATCACACGAAATCGTGTTCTTTATAATGTCGTCATAGCCATTCTCGCGCAACCACTCATATGCGGCTGGGCGGTCCTTGACCAAGATAGACGCTCCATACGTTGGTCTGACATTGATCTCTGATCCGTCATCCAAGGTAAATGAAGCCAGACCGACTTCTGCCATAGCAGCGGGCAGTTCTTCGTCGGTCAATTTCAACATTTCTTTTTTGGCAGTTTTTAGCTGTTCATCCAAAGAGGTTATCTCTTTTTCTTTTGCAGCTATCGCTCGCGCCAGTTTTGACACTGTTGCAAGAGACGAATTGTCGAGAGGACTTGCGAAATTGGACTCAAAGTCCGCTTCCATTTCTTCTAATAAATCATCCATGATCGTGTTCCGTTTTCCGTGATTGAAGACCCCTTTTACGGGTCTTGACATATTCCCATATATTTGTATTAAATCGCATAGTCAAGGAGAAAAATGATGGATTACGATTATAAGACGAAACCCTTTACTCACCAAGCTGAAGCGATCAAAGAATCGTGGGCTAAGGAATACTACGCTCTTTTTATGGAGATGGGAACTGGTAAATCAAAGGTGGCAATAGACAACATGGGGATCCTGTATCAGCGCGGCTTTATTAATGCGGCTTTGATTATTGCACCCAAGGGCGTGTACGATAACTGGGTCAAAGGTGAGATACCCACTCATTTGCCAGAGCGCATTAAGCGCGACGTTTTAAGGTGGGAGCCGAAGAGTACAAAAACGTATACGACGCGCTTAGACGATTTTATCCTTGAAGATTTTGATGGCTTAAAAGTTTTTGTGATGAACATCGAAGCGTTGTCTACCCCGCGTGGGGCGAAGACGGCTGGCAGGTTCCTCGTTCAAAACCCTCAGAACATGGTGGTTGTAGATGAAAGCACCACAATTAAGAACCGCAAAGCCGCTCGCACAAAGAACCTGCAGGTTTTGCAGCGTTACGCAAAGTATCGTCGGATCCTGACAGGCTCGCCAATCACCAAAAGTCCAATGGACCTTTTCAGTCAGTGCAGCTTTCTTTCGCCGCAAGCACTGGGCTTCAATAGTTACTTTGCTTTTCAGAACCGATATGCTGTAGTACGGCAACAAAAGATGGGTCAACGATCCTTTCAAGAGATTGTGGGCTACAGGCGGCTGGATGAACTCAATGAGCGGCTCCTACAGTTCAGTAAGCGCATTTTGAAGTCAGAGTGCCTTGATCTGCCAGAAAAGCTCTATACGAGGCGCTACGTGGCTCTGACGGACGAACAGGCGAAACTGTATGGACAGATGAAAGATATGGCGTTGGCAATGTTGGATAACGGTGAATTAGCCACAACGACCAGTGTCCTCACACAGATTATGCGGCTGCAGCAAATATGTTGCGGTCATTTTACTCCTGACGTGGGAGAAACAAGAAGCTTGGAAAACAATCGAATTGACGAGCTTCTTAGCATTTCGGAAGAGCTTCAGGGAAAATGTATCATTTGGGCGTCGTATACTCACGACATTCAACAGATACATAAGTCCCTGCGCGACTGCTTTGGGCCCGAAGCAGTCGCACTTTATTACGGGGAAACACCCCAAGAACAGCGTCAAGCGATTGTCGAGCGGTTTCAAGATCCAGACAATCCGCTACGATTTTTTGTCGGGCAACCAAGAACAGGTGGTTACGGCATCACTTTGACCGCTGCGACGACGGTTGTTTATTATTCAAACAGCTACGATCTTGAAATAAGACTTCAGTCAGAGGACAGGGCGCACCGCATTGGTCAAAAGAACCCTGTAACGTATATCGACTTGGTATCCCCAGATACTTTAGACGAAAAAATACTCAGCGCCCTACGCCAGAAAGTTAACCTCGCTGAAACTGTCTTGGGAGAAGAGGCTCGGCAGTGGTTCCTCTGAGCAACTGTTCGATGCCTTCTAGAGAGTATTTTTCTTGTAAACTTGGGCGCAACGCAGCTTCAACGGCCTCTACAACTTGCTGTTGTTGCTCTGGTCGAGCCATGGGCCGTGGACTTTCATTAAGTTCGTTTTGAAATACGGGCGCTAGATCCGTGGGCCGTGCGACAGGGCGCACGTAATTCATTGGATTACTGTAGTCTGGATCAGAGTAAATGGGGTTTCGCGGAGCAACGGGTTGGTTCATCACCAACTCCTCTTTGGCGTCTTCCGACAAGCTCTCATCACTGTAAACGTTCAGTCCACCGTGCTTCTGTAGATAATCACTGAGACGAGTGCCCTGTTCTGGATTTTTCTTATTATCGGACGGATCATATGCGCCATCTGTCTCCAAAAATTGTCTCAGTCCGTAGTTTCCGCCAAGATGCGCGACCGCCATCATGCCACTTAAAGTAACGGGTACACCTTTAACCATCTTGCCAATGTACTCGTCCAAGCCGTTATTTGCTATGTAATCAAGCGTTTTTTGCTCATACCAGTTTTGAAAGGCTTCTTGTAAACCCGCGTTCTTTTTAAATTGGTCGCGTGTAAAGTCACGACCTGTTTCTTCTTTAAATTCTTCAAGGGTTTCAGGCATTGCCTGAGATGCACCAAGGGCTCCAGTTCTTTTATTTACAGCGTCAAGCGCACCGCCAGAACTTTCTGTGCCGTACAGAGAGCGCCGGTATTCGGTGCTTGCTGCGGCTACGCCACCCTTAGTCATGTGCCGCGCTAGCTCCGATAGAGATCCAACTCCCTTACGTATTTCGCCGCCCTCGTTCATACGCCGCGCTATTTCAGAGAGAGATCCAACTCCCTTACGCATTTCGCCGCCGTCGGCTCTTTTGAATAAGGGCATCAAGTCGGCATCATCTGTTGGGATTTCTCCCTGATCTATTCTTACCGTCATTTCCGGAATTAATGAAGTATCGTAAATCACAATATTATTGGGACCTCCACTAACTTCCGTGGTGCCCCCAACAACACCCGTAAACCCCGATTCTTCAAAAACTTTTCTTAAATTTTGTTTATCGCCCGATTGTTGATTTGAAAATAATAATCCTTTTTCATCTTTGCGTAGTGGATTTTTTATTGCCTCCGTGATACGGTCTACCTTTCTAAAAACATCATCAGGATTTTTTGTGTCTATTTGCAGTGTAGTTTCTCCACCCTCATCATAAGTTGATGTGGGCCTTCGCTTGTAAGAAACCGTAAGAATATCATCTTTTTGTTGAACAACTAAAGGGTTGCCATCGAAGTCTGGCATTGACGACAAAGCGCTACTCAACCCCTCTATCTGAGGTTTTGTAAGAGGTTTTTTTAATTTGACATTTAGCATTTCGCTGGTATCAATTTCGGCACTCATTAAACTACCCCGGCCTCCCACATGCTGCGAAGGATAGTTTAAATTAGTAGAAAAATAAGCGCCGGGACCCGCGGCTCCCATGTTGTAATAATTTGACGATTGTTGCGCTGCGGCGGCGTCAAATTTTGTGAAGGGCGCTCCGCGAGTGGCGTGAAAAACTTCAACTTTATCCGGTCGCTCTATATTTAAATTACGTGCTAAATTGTCAAGACGACTATCTAATTCATTTCCAGCCAAACCGTTACGTTCGTATTCTAATTTTTTTAATCGAAACGTTTCAAATGGAGATCTTTGCATAAACCCTTGTTGTTTAAGGTAGGCATCTGAATCAAAACTTGAATCGCGGTCCGTCATTTTCATGCCTGCATCAGGCAGTCCATAAACACCAAAAGTATCTTTTCTTGTTTTACTTCCTTCAACGTAATCCTGCACGTCTTCAACGACAGTGCGAGCGTAAGGATACTCATTGAAACCGTTTCTGTCTTTTACCTCCAGCAAACCTCTTTTTTGAATTTCTTCAGCGAGAGGAATCATTTGCTCAATGTATTCTTCTTCGCTGTACATGCGAAAATCAGTTAAAGCCTGCGACAATTCTTCAAGGGACTCATCGGCGGCTCCCGCTATTTCCTTTGGCCCAATTTCGCTGATAAGTTCTCGCATATCCATTTCTGTGGTTGCGTCGAAATCCATATGTAATTTTTCTGCTTCAGCTATTGCTTCATCAAAAGGACGTGTAGGTGCACCCATCGGATCGGCGGGAGGCAGATCCTCGGCTAATTCATCCGCGGCATCGTATGCCGCATTCATTTCATCTCGTAAAACCTTGATGTTTTTAGCAAACATGTCGATAGGGTTAATCGGGGGTTTCACACGCTTAACCGCAGCGGGCACTTTTTCCAAAGCCTCTGTTATTGCTTCTGGCGCGAGAGCCGCGACTCCTGCCGTAGCAGCCGCGCCCTTCATAAACGCTCTACGGCTTGGGTCGCTAATGTCATCTGCCATAGACGTTGGAGCGCCAGTAAGAGTTAACGCGTCTACCAAAGCGGCTTTTGCAGGTGCTTTCATAAGTTTTGCGGCTGCGACAGGTGCGGCGGCAAACGTTGTTTCGAGGGCCGCGCTTACTGCGGCGCGTTTGCGCTCCTCTGGAGAAAGCTCTGGGTTAAAAGCACGACCTGAATCCCGCATCCCCGCCATAATTCCCTGCACGGGGTCCATCATATTAGCCAAGTCCAAAGCGTTGCGGCCTAGCTGTTTTATTTCTGGGGGAATATACGACCCGATACCGTCACTGTTCGTCTGAACCCGTGGTCCGCGATTGTACTCTTCTTCTGAAGGGGGCGGGACTAATGCGTCTGCCATTATCGTCTCCGTAGCGACATTAATCCGCCTTGGGCCATTGGCACAGGTTCTCCGTAAACAATTCTTTCCGAAGGTTGAGGGACGCGAA
>Ga0208004_1000676_pt1 | contig 13216 bp, 26 predicted proteins | sample DEB08_DNA_6_FD_184522 | JGI IMG/M metagenome (GOLD analysis project Ga0208004, IMG submission 184522) | Aqueous microbial communities from the Delaware River and Bay under freshwater to marine salinity gradient to study organic matter... | ecosystem: Environmental > Aquatic > Marine > Coastal ...
GTTGGGCCACTCCCTGTAAGCAAAGACTCTCCCCATGTCGTCGACACGCACCCACACCATAAACCAGTTGCGATCCCCGCCAGTCGGGTCGACGCACATGTAGTTTGTTCCTTGCTTAGGTATCTGGTCACGCTTGACGATGTGAACGTCTGAAAATCTGGGGAATTTACCTATTATGGGGTTCTTAACGTAACCATAGGCCCTGATTTCTTTTTCGGTTGAAGTTTTGCCGTTTAGAGCTGTCTTCTTGAAGTGATCCCAAGGAATGTAGGGGTTATGCTCTGAAAAAAACCAAATAATTGCATCACCTGTGCGAGTCCTGCCCACAAAAGGCATCCTGCCCGAAGGCATTACCGACTTGTCACAAGGAAGCCACTTAGTTACGACGTGGCCAGCCATAGCATCCTTAACTGTGGGCGTGTAACCTTCGATAGGAGTGAACGAGATAACCATTTTCCCCCGCCTGTCGATGAGCCGGTATTTCATCGTCTGAACCCATGTAAACGGGACAAGCTCATCAGCCCAAAACAGATCAAGATTGGATCCCTCTAGGGTTTTAACATCCTGCGTGTAGTTTTTAAACCTGCAAGACGATCCATTAGGGCCAATAAACGAGCTATTAGAGAACCCATTCTTGGGAGTGAACGCAATATTGTTAACCTGCCGGACCCCTCTGCGCTGCCTGGCCCACTCTTTAGGGATGTACTTGTGAATAGCCGCTTGCTGCACCTGGATACTGCTCTCTCCAGATAAGCCGCCAACCCATGCCGCATAATTCGGAATGCTGGCCATTTTTTGCATTAGCCGCTTAGCCATATATTCAGTTTTGCCAGAATTATGGTGAACCGCTCCACATGCCCAGTAATTGTCATAGAATGGAACCCTAAAATCCCACACAGGACCAACACCCTTCTCTTTGATTTCTATTACCTCCTGGTGTATAGTCACCTTAGATGGCAAGGAACATTGATTATCCAGTTGAACAGGTTCGGCAGTGGATCGCTGAGGGCTTAACCCAAGAAGAGATAGCTCGCAGGCTTCAAAAGACTGTCGATCACCGAATAACTCCAAAACTGATTTATAAGCTTTGTAAAAAGCACGGGATTCAGTGTCAAAGAACGGGACCCCGGAGCGGGCCAGGTCACCCCAATTGGAAAGGGGGGCGGATTCGAAACCGCAGTGGCTACATCGAAGTATATTGCCCCGACCACCCTGTAGTTGCTCAACGCAATCTAAAAGCAAAACAGAATGCTTCCGGCTACTGCCACCCAGATAACTACTACGAAGAGCATCGGTTAGTAGCGGAAAAGCAGCTTGGGCGTGTTCTGTTCCCAAATGAAGTTGTCCACCACATTGACGGCAACAAGGAAAATAATCAGCCTGAAAACCTGGAAGTATTTCAGGACAATTCAGAGCACCTTGGGCAAACTTTGAGGGGGAAAGTGCCCCGCTGGTCGAAGGCAGGAAAAGCTGCGATCCTCGCCGGAGTTGAGAGAGTGGCACGTACTCGCCGAAAGATGAAAGAACACGGTGTTCCGCTGTCGCTTCAAACGAAGATCCGTCCGATAGACGAACTTCTAAAAACCGGTCACACCCCTTCACAAACGGCTGCCCTGCTAAAGCTGGCACCAAGCCCAGCCCATTCCAAGCCAGAACAACATGCTGCCCAGCAATCCGGCTAACAGGAACTGATTTACCTGTTAAAGGATTGTAGATAGGAGTATCCCCTTCGATGCACCTGTTCCCACCAAATAGATAGATAGTGGTGATCTCCGGGTCATCAAGCAGAGTATCCATTTCTTTCCAGTGCTGGAAATGACCGCCTGAATTGTGATGATCGAAGCCATAATTGAATGGATCCGCCTTTTCAGCAGCAATCAGAGATTCTCTTCGCTTCCACAAGGCAAAGGCGGATTCGACGCCCATTGCCCGCACTTGCTCTGCATCTGGCAGTTTAAGTATTGGGTGCTTAGTCCACTGGATGGCCATTAATACTTAAACTTTTTGCGCGGTTGCCCCTTAATCACCAACCAGTCACCTTCCCTTACAACAGGAACCTCCATCTGCATGGTAAACGCCCTCGCATCCCGGCACCTAGCATTCCCCATGTCGGTCAGGATGACATGGTTATTGGGGTAAAACCCTCTAATCTTAGTTGTAATAGGGTATTCCTCCCGAGGGATGTCTGGCACATCTTCAGCCAGCAATGGCCCCGGCTTGCTGATGTAGGGCTTTAGGAAAGTATCACCCTTAACGAAGTTCTTCCACTTAACAGTAACCCGATGGTTCCACTCCTGGCTGGTTGCATCCCTGATTAGCTCTAAGTATGTGTCGTTCTGTTTCCTGGTTAAGGGGGAGAACAGCACAACAACCCTCTTGTTACATGTCTCAACCTTGCACTTTAGCAGGTTATCATGTGCTGTCAGGTTTGCCGTTCGGATAGCAGCAAGAATCTGCTCCCAATTTCTCACCGTTTGGTCGTCTTTAGGTTCTCTCCCCATTACAATCCTTTCGATTCTATCACCAGGTGACTATACACCTAATCTAAAACAATTCCATAGGATTCAGTAAAATTCTGCTTAGCGTAGTCTTTTGACACCCAAACGTATCCGCCGTTGCCCCATCCAGTCCCCCAGGAATTTTTGACGAGGAAGTTGCCGTCTTTGTCGTAGCCAATCACCGCAACAGCGTGCCCGCCGTAAGGGTGCTGGTTATTGCTTGCCTGCAAAACCCCAGTCCTTCTATTGGCCAGCATGAACTGCTCATCAACAAGGAATCTTGTGACGATAGGCCCCTTGTTCGCTAGCCACCACTTGTAGCCCTCCATGTTGTAGCCCTTGCCCCAAGGAGACACCGCGTAGTAGGACTTAATCTTGTAGTTCTCGCACAACTTGTTGAACACAGATTCCGGCGTCATGCTGCCCTCGGAGTCCATCGGAACTTCCCGGTCTGTTGGGCACCCGTGCTTGCGGGCCACATCCAGAGCCGTTTTGATGTAGGTTCCCGCTGTGTTCAGCATAGTCGTTGGCCAGTAGGTCCACTCATCCATCTCCTTCGCTGCCTGCCACAAGTAACGACGCGACGGTGAGTAACGCTGATGCCTGTTACGCATCTTACCGGCCTTGTATAGATGCCACTCAAGGACGGTGCCAACGGCTTGCCCGACGCAAGAACCTGTGCGCCCCTGGTTTTCTGGTGTCGTCCAGAAACGACCCAAGCCCTTGCGGAGATCCACGGATTCAGGCAGGTGTGAGCCGCCTTGTGACGCCCCAGCTAGCTGGTCCCATGTCCAGTCCTTGCCCTGTTCTCTGGACTCGCCAGCGTTGAGGATTACGTCAGGCGCGCCCCGGCGCTTGATTACTGATACTTCTGTTGGATTTGTTGGTTCACTCATATTTCTTTGCTCTCTGTAGATTGCTTCTCGTTCTCGGTCTAGTGCTTCTGATTCTTGGGGTGTTGGGGCTTGGTTCATCTTTAAACGCTCCTGCTCCCGCTCCAGCTCCCGCTCCCGCTCCTGCTCCCGCTCCTGCTCCTGCTCCAGCTCCTGCTCCAGCTCCCGCTCCTGCTCCTGCTCCTGCTCCCGCTCCTGCTCCTGCTCCTGCTCCAGCTACTGCTCCAGCTACTGTCGAAGCCAGCCCTCAAAATTGCAGCGTTCATTTCTTGCTGGCTGGGATGGCGCTTATTTCGGTGGCGTCGATAATTGCGCCCCGCCCAATAACTACCTCTTCCCCGGCAGGCCAGGGCTCCACTTCATCAAAGATGCTCGCCGAATCCTTGTTCCATTGCTCGGAAAATCGGCCAGTGTGCGCAATCCAGCAAGCGTCGGTTAAGACCAGCTCTTGTGGGCCTACCGCCTTCAAGATGCCTGTGTTGATCTGGGTGACTGTCCTAATCAAGTAAGGCTTACCAATGCGGTAAGGGTGTTCCGTGGAGGATGACTGATTGCCGTTAACGATTGCCGCGATCTCGCGAGCTTCTCCAATTGTTAGTTTCGATATGTCCATATTACTTGTTTCTTTCTGTTGTTTGTGATTCTTGGTCTTTGGTCATTGCTCTTTGCTCTTTGCTCTTTGCTGTATATAGCGGACACCGCGTCATGAGCCTTCGCCACTCCCTCATGCCCCATTTCATGGACCATTTGAGTGATTTCAAACGCCAAGACAGGCCGGGAAACTTCCACGTTTTCGACTCCTAGCAGTTCATCAGTAGTGCATTGGAGCCCCGACGCAAGCTGGCTCAGCGACGATTTCTGAACACCTGCAAGTCTGGCAAGTTGAGAAGGCTTCAGTTTAGCCCTTCTCATGATTCGTTTTAAGTTTGCGTCAAGATCACTCATTGCTCTTTGGTCCTTTCGCTTTGGTCCTCAATCTCTTTGCCTGACTTCACAACAGCATTCGCCGCTGCCCCGGCTAAGTAGCCAGCTTCGAAGCCGGTCTTATAGGCTCTATCGAATGCGCGTATAATCTCGTGGTCGTTTGGGTCGCTGGGCTGGGGTTCATGGCCGTAGTAGCGCCCCCAAAACGAAATGAAAGCTTCTTCAATTTCGTTGGTCATTTCAATATGCCTGCCTTTTTGAGAATCTGAGTGACTATTTTCCGCATAGTCATGTGCTCTAAATACGGATACTCAGCCACAACTCCGCCTGCCGCTATCGATCCGTAGCTCCACCCAGCATCGAAAGACTTAAGGTCTAGTTTTTCTCCAGGGTGATTCTCTTCCCATTCCTTGATGCACTCCTCGGCGTTCATTCTCCCCAGGCCCCCAGCTCACACAGCACTTCCTCTTTTACAATGCGCATATCGCACATCTGAATCTCAGACCAGCAACCAGAATCATGGTCGTAACGATGCCATTCGAACTCAATGTCATGGTAAGGCATTTCCCCTTTCTCAGGCAGGTTGACGGGCTCTGGGATTGTGTAGCTGTCGTAAGGCCCTCCGTAGGTTGGCACATCTCCTAAATCAGGGTGCTCCATCCACAGGAAAAATGGTCTCATAGTTATAGGGCACCTGTCAGGGCACCAAGGGTGCTTCTCTTCACTCATTCTTCAACTTCCTCAATCTCTTTGCCTGGTGCCCAACCGCCCCTTGCGGGTCTTGTGTCCTCGTTCTGGGCCGCTTCTAATATTTCAGGTGCGATGCTCATCCTAAAAACCTCTCCTTGCAGTTTCATGTATGACCCTCGCAATTCTTTCCGCAGGGATTGACGTCACCTTTCCGTAAGCGTCTTTAATGATAGCAAACCCGCCCTCATACTTGACACTGTTCGAATAGCTTCCGCCTGGAGCACCCTTGTCTTCAAACGTTTCCTGTTTCCCGTCTTTGTAAATCACTGTTATATCACTCATGCTATTTCCTCATCTGGAAAGCCAACCCATCTAAACCTGTCCTTGTCTGCCCAATACTTGCATCGCCTCGCCCTCTCCTTTGCGACGATAGCGAGTGCTGCGTCAGTCAACTCAGCGAAATGGAGCCTGTTATCACTATGGTATCGCGACTTGATTCTTCCGTGATTCGCGAGCAAGCCTCTGTCCTTCAGACTGTCTAGCCAAGAGACCTCCTCACTGTTGAGTCGGTTGTAGTTTATGCGCCCGCCTTTATTGACCCCGCAGTCCTCAAGGTAGACCAGCAACCGAAGTTCCTTCTCGCTGACCTCTGGTTTCTCTTTAACAGTTTTGCTCATTCTATTTCCTCCGCTCTCAGCTCAACGCGCACGCACACGGTGTCACTTGGCTTGGTTTCGGGGCGATTGCGTCCGAAATACTCCACAAAGGCTTCATGCATTTCTTGGACTTCCTGCTCATCATAGCAGCCCCCGAGCGGTGTTGATCTAATCCCTTTCTCATCCTCCTCACTCAACTCCCTTGGCACCGAAACGTGATCACTGTGCTTGGTTGGGTCGGTGGGGGTCATGTAGTGGGTTATGTGCTCCGCCATAATCACGCGGCGCCCATCAGCCTGCATCCTGAACAAGTCAGTATCCCCGTTGTCGAAATGACCGTAAATGCACTTTGCGTTGACGCTAAGCCGAACAAGCATGTCCGTGTTCCTAACCCACGTCTCCGGCTTCTTGGCGTCGAACTTAATCCAGTTGTTCATTCTGCTCCTTTCTCTAGCTCTTCAATCAGAGCGTCGGCACGCACAACGGCTTGACGCTCTGCCCGCCACGCACACTCACACAGAGAAGAAGGGCTAGCCAATAATCCTTGTAGCGCCATAGCGGCGAAGTATTCCCGCTTGGTTAGGCCGAAGTCGCAGCCCTCTGCGTCGCGGAACGCTGGTTCGTTTGCTATGCTCATTGATCCTCCTCCGGTGCTGTGTATCCTTCTGGCAAGTATTTCTCGGTCGCCTCCAGAGCGTCATCAGAACCCCCATAGAACAGATGAGCCAACTCAGGAACTAGTAACGCACCGGCAAGGTGATCTGAGGTCTTATCTGCAAACTCTATCCCGCCAGGGGTCAGATGAGCCGCCCAGCCGCCGATGCAATGCGTGGTTTCGCAAGTATGCCAATTGCGCATGCTTAGCGCCCCCGGCTTACGGATCGCTACCGCGATTTGCTCTAGGAGATCCCCCGGGCGAATAGGGACACCGCTGAACTTAGTGCCTCGGAGATCAGCCCCATGGAGATCGGCCCCATGGAGATCAGCCCACTGGAGATCAGCCCACTGGAGATTGACCCGCTGGAGATTGGCCCACTGGAGATTGACCCGCTGGAGATTGGCCCCCTGGAGGTCGGCAGTCCAGATATCGGCATTCCAGAGATTGGCCCCCTGGAGGTCGGCAGTCCAGGCCCGGTCCTTTGCCTTCTGCACTCTAACAAAAGCGTTCCAGCTTGTTGGCCCCTTTTTGATTTCTGCGTAGTGTTGCGCGTTCATTCCGCTGTCTCCTTTTCTGCGTCCAGGCCCTTGAGCCAGGCATCGAAGAACACCGACCAAATCAGATAGTGCTCGTCAACCTGTGAGTTATAGGGGCTTATCCGATTCTCTTTCCACCACTCCCGAAAGTCTTCCTCTAGCCGCACTAACTCATCACTCATTCTGATGCCTCCTTTGCTGCTTTTCGGGCTGCGTAGCGTGCCCTTTTTCGCTCAAGTATCGCGTCTCTGTGCCGGTAATAAGATCTGTTGCTTCTCTCAGCGGTTAACTGCTTTTCGGTCGTATTCCCCTCTACCTCGCCTTTAATAAGGCCACGCTCCCGCATCCTGCGCACTAGGTATGCTGTCTCTTCAAAGGTCATTGATTGCCCCTCTTTCCTTCTGGCGGCTTAGTGCGGGATAAACTCCCCCCTTTGTAGTGAGCTGTTCCGTTAATCTTGCCCCCAACCGCTTCATATCCCCGCTGCTCAGTAATCAGCTCATTTAGGCTCCCTGCCCCTCCTTCCACATAGGGTGCCTTGAACTGGATATCGTCTTCACCAGGTATATCGTCGAAATCATTCATGGCTTCCCCTGTTCATTATCTGGTGGACGAGGAAATATCCACCAATCGCACCCAGGACGGGCAATGCTCCGTTCTCAGCTAGCCATACAATCATCGCAAGGGCCTCACTTTCTCCCATGCTGTGGTTGGCGCTTCCTGGGTGATCTTGAGTTCGCATTCCTGGCAAATGGATATCTTTCCAATTGCAATAAACTTGCGTTTACATTTCTGGCATTCTTGAAGGTTTGTTTTCATAGCATTCCGGTGTCGTTACACCTTCAACATGCATCTGGTGACTAGACACCGCAACCGTTTTCTGCTATTAATTTCACTGCCTGCTAAACATAGCCTCCGATTGCAGGCCGGACGTCGATCTCTTGGGTGACCTGAAACATGGCCCCGGCTCTCTGGCAAGAGTCTCCAGAATGAAGGGTGACAACAGCGGGTGGCCGGATACACGTAACAGACCACCTTAAAGATTCTCACAACTGTGAGACACTGCTGGGATTTATTGGCTACGTTAATGCCATGCGGTTGCCGGATGCTTAGGCTGTCCAAAGAAATCCCTCTCCTTTCAAGGAGTTTCCCGACGATAGACCCGAATTCTGGTCTCAGGGTATGGCAAGTCTTAACAGGCTTACTGTACCCTCAGATACCCCTAATCCTGGCTAATAGAGCAAAAAGAGATGGTTCATAGTCCTTGCTCTCCGCTACCCGCTCTACCATCCTTCTAGTAGACCCGTTAGCCCGCTTCAGCTTCTTATCAATCCGGCTGAAATTCCACCTCAACTCCACATGGCATAGGTAGGCAATTATTGCCCTATCCCTAGACACATCCTCTGTCTTTAGACTGGAAAATACTAGCTTGGGATCAACCCCTGTCTGGGCAGTTACCGCTTGAACTATGGAACGAAGGGATTTCATATTCAAAAAGTCTCCAAAAGCCCCCAGTTCTCGTAGTAGGGCAAGTATTTGCTTCTGTGCGGATTACCGCAAAAATGGATCTGATCCACCTTTACCTGGCTTACAGGCAGTAGATACCAATGACTCATCGGAGCGATATAGCAGGCCAACACATCCACTGTTGCACCGTCATAACCCCGCCTTTTAGGCGCGTTGAACGTCACCCGCCAACTACCCTTGTGTGGCTTTGCTGTGCTTTTCACCTGCACCCTACACAAGGACCCGTCCTTCTCAGTAATGCTGTCATAGGGGGCCTTTCCGCATACCGGAGCAGACACCCGGAAGCCCCTGCTATACGCCTCAGCCGCAAACAATTGCTCCGATACAACACCCATCGCAGCAGACGTAACCCCACGGGCTGACAACCCCTCCGCCCGCTGTTGACGGTGCAATGCGCAAGGGAGGGGCCTTTTGTCTGCTAAAATTTGCATAGGTGGCCGTCAAACGAAGCTGACAGATCTAGACTTGCTGACCGCCCCCTCCCCTTTTCCGGCTTACTTTGCAGCATGAAGTGTTGATAGAGAAGGACTTACAGCTGGTTTTCGCACAATATCTATTATATTTAATTGGCCTCATTTTCTGGCGCAACATCCTCCACATCAATAACTTGTGACTGCTCTGGTGGTGCTGATTTGGGCAGGTTCTGGATGATGTCGTTGATATCTACAGCCTCATTGACATTAATCTGCGTAACATGCAGGGACTGTGGGGCTTGCGACTGGCTGAGCTTCTCTACTTTGTCAGTTAAGATACCAGCAACAACGGCCAAATCTTTGAAGGCTATCTCGTTATTCACATCAGCCTCCATCCGCTCATTCAAGCGGTCAATTGCGTGCCCTGCACCCTTCTTTGCTCTGGATGACAGGGCGTCAATGCCCTTGTTCAGCTCGTCATCAGCCAACATAATCTTGGTGATCACAGCCATACATGCTCCAGTAGCCTTGCTTATGGCTTTGTGGCTAGTGCCTTCCTTCAGCAGCTGGATGATGCACTTGTATCGCTCAGGATCCCTCTCTTTGATGGTGTTAGCTGGCAGTTTAGCCACCTCTTCGCTCTTCATAAGCGACCACTTTCTGTTGGTTGGCATTGGTTAATGCTATTCCTCCACAATCTCCACCCATTTCAGCACCTCTTCAGCCAGCCGCTTCAGGTCATACTGCTTGGCAGCTTTCGGATCGACAACAGGTAAGCCCCTTCTGTCAGGGACGCAGCAAATGCCTCCTGCTGAAACTTTCGCAAGGTGCGTAGTCTCAGCCCTTGCAAGATCATAGGCATCACTAAACTTAACAGCCTTCACAAAAGCATCAGTCAGCTTGATCTTGGCCTTCTTCTTGGGCTTCTTGCCAGGGCGGGGCATATGCTCCCAGTGTTCCCCATCATAGACAATGGCATCTCCAGGCTCTAACCCATCAGGCAGCTTTGCTGTGATGATGTATCGATCTCCAGGCTTGCTGTAATCTGGGAAGTGTCCCGTAGCCTTGTGATGGTTTAATGTTTCAGTGGCTCCAGCTGTCGATGGGAAGCCGTGGTAATCATAAGGACACTGTCCTGGTGAAGGGCCAGCCATAACCTACTTCCTCTCCTGGATGTTGAGCCACTTCAGCAAGTTACGGCGAATGCTTCCGCCCTTCATGTGCAAGATCCCCAGGATGACGCACACCACGCCAAAGGTTGGCACTGGCGTCTCCACTGCTCTATCAAAGAAGAAGGCAGCGATAGCTGTTAAGGTGCTAATTGTGGTTAAGGCGCTACCGGCAACAATGTGCCAGTAATGGGCGATGAATGTTCCGATTGCTGTTCCGAATAGTAGCTTGCTTGTCATAGTTTTCTCTTTCTGATTTGTTGTTGTCACGGGCTCTCCCTTCTTAGGGAGCCTGGTGTAGTAGTGGCCGTCTTCCGTCTCGGTAAACTTCCATGTGTAGCCGTAAGGGTCAGACCACCTTGGTAAACCAGCCCAGTTGAAACCCAGGGTCCAGTCCAGTTCCGGGTAGAAGCGCCTAGTCTCAGTATCTGGCAGAATTGACTCAGTATCTGGCGTATCCTGCTCTCGCTTTTCCACCTTCTCCCTTATCTCGTCTAGCGTCGGCTTCGGCCCCACGCTGAGAGCAGCATCTATCGAAGCCCTGGTGACCGACTCACACATCTTCTGAAGATCCTGCTGGGAGATGTTAGGGTTAACCCGTTTCGCCCTATCATCTCGCAGTTCACCTGCATACCAATCGCCTAACACTGCTCTAACTTCCTGTTGTGTCATAATCCTAGAATCTGCTTAGCTGCGGCAATGTCTGCTTGCAGCGGGGTTAATGTCTTGTTCGAAGCCTCCCATAGCTCGTTGGAGAGCTGCATGCCTTGCACTACTGCGTCAAAGCCTTGGTTGATTACTTGCTGGCAATACCAGAGACCTCTGCCGTCACCTGTAAGAATGCTGGAGAACTTCACTTGCCCGACTCCTTCCATCCAGCCCAGGTAGCACCGAACCCGCACACAGTTGCCAGAAGTAGCACTCTAAAGTCGCTGGATTGTGGATAGGGCTCGCTGTAGCTTGACCAGAAAGCATTGATTGTGAGTGCGATACAGCCAATGATCAGTGGAAACATTAAAAGTTGCCTCATTGCTTGATCGCCTCCAGGTAAACCTTGACCACTTCATCGGCATAGGCTGCAAGGGTTGACGCATTGGCGATGGTGTAATCCGGCACAATATTCTTCCATTCCAGTTCGCTAATATGGTCCTCATCAGCTGGCCCTGGCTTCGTAATCAGCACAACCTTGCCTCCCTGCTGCTGGATCCATTCAGCTTCGAAGGAGTATCTCAAACCTGTTATGATGGTGGTTTTGCCCCAGTCCATTGCCTCTAGGGCTGGCCGCATCCGATCAATCCAATAGTGGAGCCCTTGCAACTCTTTGGTTGCCTCGGCGTATACCTGGTAAACCTGTCTCGCCTGCTCTTTGGTTGCACCCTCCAGCCCAGGTAAAGCAGAACAATCAGCTAGGATACAATCAGAAGTCCCTACCCTCTGCACCGGCTCCATCCTTGCCTTCAGCACATTGTAAAACGTATCCTTACCGACGCCTTTTGCCCCGGCGATTCCTAGTAGCTTCATAGTCATTCAAATACTTGGTCAACGATTTAGCCGACCTCTCAACTTCTTGCCTGTCTCCACCTCTCCAGATCCCCTGGAAAGTTTTGCCTGACCCTGGCACACCTCTCTGCAATCTATCTCCTGCTGGGCTGGTCATGCCGAAAGCAGTTACCATTACCCGGAACTCTCCCTTGTGTTCCTCAACGCTTGTTTGCCACTGGTGACTAGACACCCCAGACGAATAATTTCATGAGGTGACTATACACCAGCATTCCCTTCCATGCCTGATAAATCTTCAAAAACTTGGTTGTGTTTTATGAAGTTAACAGGGGCCTGCCCTGTTCCGCCGTTCCTGTTCTTCTCCAGGCAATACATCAGCACATCATCTGAGTTATTCCACAGAAACGCCACTGTATCAGAGTCCTGCTCAATGCTGCCTGACTCCCTTAGATCGGATAGCCGTGGGGCACTGTCTCTGGATTCAATCCCCCTGTTCATCTGCGACAACACAACTACCGGCACATCGCATTCCATAGCCATCTGCTTCATAGCCTTAGACACCTCACTAACCTCTTCTTCCCTGCCTCTCGTCTTGCGGCCAGAACGATACAGCTGGAGATAGTCAACAATCACCAGGTCTAGCCCCCTTCTTGCGACCTTGCGGGAATAAGCCCTCATTTGAGGGGCTGTGATCGACGGATCATCCACTATGTAAATGGGGAGTTCCTTAAGCCTATTCATGGCAACGAACAGCGCCTTTTGGTCCTGCTGCCAGCCATTCTCCAAATAATTCTGCACATCCACTTTGGAATCAATCGCTAACAACCTAGCTTGATACTCTCTAGCAGCCATCTCAGCAGTAAACACCAGGACTTTGCCGCCTTCCTTGGCCACCTTAAGAGCCACGTTAGCAGCTAGGGCCGACTTCCCAGTTGCAGGGCGAGCGGCTAAAGTGTTCATAGTTGCCTTTTTCAAGCCCCTTATCAGCTTGTCGATGCGCCCTATCCCAGTCTTTATGCCAACCACTTCTTGGTTGCCCGCCTTATCTAGCCAATCACAGAGATCTTTCAGTCCTGCCTTGGAGGAATCCTTAACATCTGAGCTGGCATTGCCCACCTTAAGCAACCCTGATTCCAGGGAGGCCAGCAGCTCGTCAGACGGGCACCCCATCTTTGCGTTGCCAGCTACCTGGTTACACAAGCTCCATACCTGGTAGCGTGCGGCCACATCCTTGACTCGGGGCAACCAGTAAGTCCAGTTGTGGACGGTTGGAGCCTTGTCAGACAGGCCAACAAGCCACAGGGGCTCTAAATCTTTGTTTGCGTGATGCAGAGAGACCACATTTGGGTCAGTCTTAGCATCTAGCAATTTTTCGATCTCTATCCAGGTAAATCGGCACCGGGGCTCAGAGAAGCTATTAGCGTCAATCCCTGAGCCCCGGATATCCTCAGCTGCTCCAAGCAGAGCGCAGCCAAGAAGCCCCTCTTGGGCGTCAATGTCCAGATCAGGGGCGTCGTTCACTTCTTAAACCCCGGAAATGCTACCCCAAGCAATCGGCACTCAGTGTAGGAATCCATTTGAGATTTCCAATTTCCGTATAACCCCATCCAGTCTAAATACCCCTGTGGTTGCTTCTGTCGGTCAGGCACAGGAGGCACAGCTTTGCCAAAGATATCAGCCCATCCAGCATTGGATTGCGCCTCTGTAAGTACAGATCGCTCCTTAACCGGATTAGCTTCCTGCGCCTCAAGC
>Ga0208004_1000680_pt1 | contig 13141 bp, 18 predicted proteins | sample DEB08_DNA_6_FD_184522 | JGI IMG/M metagenome (GOLD analysis project Ga0208004, IMG submission 184522) | Aqueous microbial communities from the Delaware River and Bay under freshwater to marine salinity gradient to study organic matter... | ecosystem: Environmental > Aquatic > Marine > Coastal ...
TGTACGAGCAGGCCAAAAAGCATTGGCTTATAGCAAACCCAACGGCAACACCTCAAGAGGTGCAGGACGCTTTTGCGCGTATTGCCAGAAAGCTGGGGCTGTAATAAGATTTAATAAGACACGGCTAGGGTAGCTCCCGAAAAGCGGATTCATCCACCGCCCGCCGATGTTCTTTTTTTAGGATGTTTGACAGGATGATCAATGAATTACTACCCTTTTCATTTGGGTGACTACGCTAGTCACACAGGCCATCTTGAGCCAATTGAAGATTTGGCCTACAGACGCATGCTAGATGCGTACTACCTCAGAGAGGGCGCGCTGCCAAAAGACCCCGCAGAAGTTGCCAGAATAGTGCGTATGCGCCAGCACGTGGCAGAAGTAGAGGCCGTTCTGAAAGAATTTTTTAGGCCAGACGAAAATGGATGGTCTCATGAGCGTTGTGAGCGAGAAATTTCTGCTATGCGTGACAAGCAACAAAAGCAGCGCGACAAAGCAAACAAGCGCTGGCATAAGCCAGAATCGGATATTAAAGATGCCGTGGCATTGCCGCAGCATAACCACGGCAATGCACATGCAATGCCACCAACACCAACACCAACACCAACACCAATAATAGAAGAAGGTACTAACGTACCTGTCGGGAAACCCGACAAACTGCCACGATGCGACAAGCAAGCAATCGTGGACTTGTATCACGAGGTTTTGCCAGAACTGCCAAAAGTACGATTGATGAACAGCAGGCGCGAGAAAGCAATCGCTGGCATGTGGAAATTTGTCCTGACAAGCAAACGGGCAGACGGCCAGCCGCGGGCGCAGGATGAGCAACAGGCTATGGAATGGATTCGCGCTTACTTCACCCGAGCAAGAGCAAACGACTTCCTGATGGGCAGGGGTGTCAAGGCAAGCGGGCATGAAGGCTGGGAGTGTGACTTTGATTTTCTGCTGAGCGAAAAGGGTAAAAAACAAGTCATCGAAAAAACAAGGGAGGCCGCTCATGGATGAATACGAAGTTGTTTTGCCCTGGTCGCCAGAGGCCGAGGCTGGAGTATTGGGCGCAATCATGCTCAAGCCGGATTGCTTTGATGACGTTTCCGACATCATTGACGCGCAGGCTTTCTATGACCAGCGAGCAGGGTTCATGTTTGCAGCAATTGCCGCGCTGATAGCAGATGGCAAGCCGGTAGACGTGCTGACAGTCGCTGACGCGGTGGCTTTTCGCGGTGTGACCCTGCAAGTTGTAAATGAATTTTCACAAGCAGCAGGCACACCACGACACGCAAGGGCTTACGCAGAGAAAGTTGCTGAAAAGTATCGTGCGCGCCAACTGATTGAGGCTGTTGCATCACTCAAAGCCACGGCGTTTGATGAATCCATTTCAGTCGATGACCGAATCGCACAAGCGCAATCAGCAATTGAGGCTGTTGGCCAAAAAAAGCAGATAAGCCAGCCGCAACCAATTCAAAACTTCATTAGCAACGCCATAGACCGCATTCATGACTTGGCTGAGGGTAAGGTATTCCCCGGAATCAAAACGCGCCTAGTATCGCTGGATAAGTGCCTTGCTGGTGGTTTAAAGGGTGGAAAGCTCATCATCTTGGCTGCGAGGCCAAGCGTTGGCAAATCCTCGCTGGCTGAACAAATCTGCTTAAACATCGCCCAAGACAGTCATCCGGCGGCCATGTTCAGTATGGAAATGTCGTGCCAAGAGATGACAGATCGGGCGATGTGTAATCTAGGGCGCATTGATTATGGCGATTATCAGGCCGGCAAAATAGACGGTGACGGATATAGCCGCATGTCTGAAGCAATAGACCAGATGCGGAATATGCAATTCTATTTTGATGAGCAGCCCGCAATGCGATTAACTGACATCGCATCAAAGGCTAGAACGCTTGTCAGAAAACATGGCATAAAGTTACTGGTTATAGATTATATTCAGCTATGCGCGGCAAGTGATTCAAGCAAATCAAGGCACCACCAGCTTGAGGAAATATCGAGGGGATTAAAAGCGCTTGCAAAACAGCTTGATATAACCATTATGGCGCTGTCACAGCTTAACCGAGACGTTACAAAGCGGGGTTCTGGCAGGCCTATGCTTTCAGACTTGAAAGAATCAGGGGCTATCGAAGAAGATGCAGACGCGGTTTTGCTGATGTGGAGCCACGAGCAGCACGAAGGATACTCCATAAACGGGATTGATGTGGCGAAAACAAGAGGCGGAAAGACTGGCGTTTTCGCTGTGCATTTTGAAGGCCGCTATCAGCGATGGACTGAATCAACAGTAAATTTGAGCAGCGCTCCAAAAAGCAAATATGGTGATGATTTATGAAATGCGCAAGATGTGGCCGATTAACATTAAAGCCGCTTTTGATTATTGCGGCATTGGCTTATGGAGCCAAATGCGCAAAGAAAATGTTTGTAATAGAAAAGCGCAAAAAGAAAACACAAGTGGAACGTGACAAATATACAATGGACTTATTCAAAAATGAACAATGAAAAAATGTCAAAACTGCCAGCACTGGCTACCGCGAGAAAATCGGGAAATGGCGAAACACGGATTTGCAATGTGCGCACACCAGCCGCGCTACGTGTACTATCCGCCACAGCACGGCTGTGGGAAATTCGCGCAGGCAGAGCAAAAAACCATAGAAATGCGGGCGGCATTTCTGGAAAAGCAGGAGAAAAAGCATGAGCACAGGAATTGAGGCGATGGTATGCGCTGACATCGAAAAACGGCAAAAGCTGGGCATTCAAAAATACGGCACGACAGTAGCAGAAAACCCGCTTTCTCATCGTGAGTGGCTTGATCATGCCTACCAAGAGGCGTTAGACATGGCTATATATCTGCGCCGTGCTATGGCCGAGATTGACAAAAAGCAGGATGACTTCAAATGAAGCCGCGCATTAAAAAACAAGCTGGCATGTGGTGGTGCTTTAGCAAGACTGGCCGATGTGTAGCGGCTTGCAACCCGCGCGATGCTTACAGATTGTGGGAAAAATGCACAGCCGTAAATTCCAACTTCTAAACGCGCAACAGGCTCACACTGCCTTCAAAGAGGCTTGGACGCATGCAAAGGGCTGGCTGGTGGCTGGTGGCGGAACGCTTGTGCTTGAGATACGGCCAGCAAAGCGAAGCGATGAGCAAAACCGCTTGCTGCACGCCTGCCTGGGCGAAATAGCGCGGCAAAAAGAATGGGCAGGGTCAAAGCACGACATTGACGCATGGAAGCGCCTTTTAACGGCTGCATGGCTTAGGGCGCGTGGCGAATCTGACGCATACATGCTACCCGCGCTAGATGGACGTGGCGTTGATGTGATTTACTGCAAAACCAGCAAGCTAAACAAAGCGGAATTTTCCGAATTGTGCGAGTTTGTTTTTGCTTGGGCTGCACAAAATGGAGTTGAAATTGAATGATTATTAAACTACCTTGGCCAGATTCGTCGCTTAATCCGAATCGAAAAAATGGCAGGCATTGGGGGGCGACAAATTCAGCTAAAGACAAACGCAAGGTGGACGCGCGATATTTGACGCTTGTCGAGATGAGTAAGACTGGATACGTGCCACCGCATGGCAAGCTGCCCATTGAAATGACATTCTGCCCGCCAGATAAGCGCAGGCGTGACATGGACAACCTGTTGGCGTCTATGAAGTCAGATTTAGACGGCATTTCACAAGCGCTGGGGCTTGATGACCAGCACTTTGACCCGTTGATTTTGAAGCGCGGAGAGCCAATCAAAGGCGGCTGTGTGCTGGTGGAGGTCGGATGCTCAACAAGCTAAACGCTAAAGAGCGGGCGCATCTTGAGCGCGTGAAGTCGCTACCGTGTTCTGTGTGTGACGCGCCAGCCCCAAGCGAAGCGCATCACGTTAAGCAGCACAGACAGTACACATGCATTGCATTGTGCGTGGACTGTCACAGGGGCAGTCTTATGGGATGGCACGGACAGCGCAGGGCATGGGCGATACGCAAGATGGATGAGGCAGACGCCTTAAACGTGACTATTCAGCGATTGATGGAGGCTGGCAAATGACCGGAGAAAATAACAACGAAGGCCGCAATTTATGCGAATGGCTTAGAGAGAATGGTGGCGTGCTTTATGGGAAATACGTGCTGGCGCGCAGCCCGGACGAGGCGCGTCAAATACTTAACAAGGCAACCGGACTTGAAATACTTTCAATGGATTTGATATCTGAATCAGAGAATAAGTATTTAGAGCGGCTTAAAGAGATGAAAGCAAAGGGCGAACTATGACCGGACTGCTTTGTGTTTTGGTTGGGTGGATTATTGGGCGTAGGCTATGAAAAAAAGAAAACACAAACCACAATTGCGATACACGCTGATGCACGAGATCAGCGCAAGCCCTACTGAGCCGCTTCCTCAAGCGTGGCGCACAAGCCAGCTGACGAAAATGTGGCAGGGGCTCATGAGCTTGAGACAGCCGCAGAGCCAACAAAGGACGCATGGCGTCTATGTAGCGATGCCGTTAACCTGATGGAGACGCTCATAACCGAGGGAGTGCTCGAAGATGCTGGTGGCCTACTGATGGACGCAATTACAGCTTTGGCAGAAGCAGGCAAGCGACACACTCAAGGAAAACCGCTAAGACTGTCAGGGTCGGGCATTCAGGCCGTGCGTGCAGTGCTTGAGGATTACGCATCGGCGATTGACGTTTTACCAGCCCGCACAATGATCAGAGCCCACCGGCTGACAGAACGACGCCTGATCGATATAATGCAAGGGCGCAAGATGCCTCACGACGTAGAGGTTATTTCATGCTGAACACCCGAAAGGACTCAGAACAATGGCGTTAACTGCCAAACAAGAAGCATTCGCGCAAGCAATTGCCAGCGGGATGACGCAGGCTGACGCTTATCGGTCGGCATACAGTGCAAGCAAGATGGGGGATGGTGCACTGCATGTTGAGGCTAGTAAATTGATGGACAACCCTAAGATAGCCCTAAGGCTATCCGAATTGCAAAGCAAGCTCGAAAAGAAGGCGCTTTGGACGCGCGAAATGAGCGTTTTGGCGCTTGCTGATATAGCACACGGGGTAGAGGCAAGGGCTAACGAGAAAGTCGCTGCAATCAAAGAATTGAACGCCATGCACGGATTCAATGAGCCCACTAAAGTGAAAGTAGATGGAGAAATCCAACTGCAGCACAAAAGCGTTTTGGAGATAACCGCGAGAATCAATCAAATAATCGGCGATGCTCAAGACGATTGACGATCACGTTAAACTGGCCAAGAGCCTGCCAACGCTCTCTGCTGATGAACAGCGCGGGATTGTTAGACATCTTTGCCGTACTGATTTGTATTTCCTGCTGTGGTTTGGGTTGAATCGCAAAGACGTTGCAAAACAATGGCTTTTTGAGCGCTGCAAAGAGGTTCAGGCTTCACCTGATGGGCATTTGGACTTGTGGGCGCGAGATCACTACAAATCCACAATCATCACTTTTGCGGCCACGATACAGTCAATACTGGCCAGCCACGGCGAAGAGCCAACACTACCGCGTGAGCAGTGCATTGGTATCTTTTCTCACACACGGCCTATTGCTAAGGGCTTTCTGCGCCAGATCAAATATGAGTTTGAGACAAATCAGCTACTTAAATCAGTCTTTGATGATGTGCTTTGGGAAAACCCCCAGAAACAAGCGCCAAAGTGGTCAGAGGATGATGGCATAACGGTCATACGCAAAACAAACCCCAAGGAGGCCACGCTAGAGGCTTGGGGGCTTGTGGATGGCCAGCCCACGGGTAAGCACTTCACTGGCTTGGTATTTGATGACGTGGTGACCCGTGAATCAGTAACCACGCCTGACATGATTGCCAAGACAACCAGTGCCCTTGAGCTTGCGTTTAACCTTGGCTCTCAGGGTGAGGAATGGCGTCGGATGATTGGTACGCGGTATCACTTCAACGATACGTATCGCGCCATGATTGACCGTATGACGTTTGCGCCGCGCGTGAAGGCGGCAACAGTTGATGGCACGGTAGATGGCGAACCCGTATTCCTTAGCCGTGAGAAATTGGCGCAAAAGCGTAGGGACATGGGGCCTTACACTTTCAGCGCTCAAATGCTGCAAAACCCAACCGCAGATAGCACACAAGGTTTTAAGAGAGAATGGCTCCGATTTTATGAGCAGTCGCCGGAATCCGCGGCTTCTGGCACGAATCGTTATTTGCTGGTGGACGCGGCGAATGACAAGCGCAAGACGAGTGATTACACATCAATGTGGGTTGTCGGACTTGGGCAAGACGATAACTATTACGTTCTGGATATGGTGCGCGACCGCTTGAATCTAACAGAGCGGGCGGAAAAGGTAATGCAGCTACATAGGAAGTGGAAACCTAAGTCTGTACGATACGAGCGATACGGCATGATGGCGGACATCCAGCATATAAAAACGCTTCAAGCCTCGCAAAATTACCGCTTTGAAATCGTCGAAGTGGCCGGGCAAGCGCCCAAGAATGACCGAATCAGGCGGTTGATTCCACTTTTTGAGCAAGGTCGCATATACTTGCCCCAAAGTCTGCACAAAACAGATTACGAGGGTCAGGTGCGTGAGCTTGTTGGTGATTTTGTCGAGCAGGAGTACGCATCCTTCCCCGTACCGCTTCATGATGACATGCTAGACGCATTGGCGCGGATTGCAGAGCCTGATATGCCTCTGATTTGGCCTAAGCAGCCAGAAGAGCAAGATCAGTATAAACGCGCCTACTCTAGCAGACCGCGCCGAACAACTTGGGCTACATGATGACCGAAAACGAAAGCTACGATTCTGACAAAGAATACAAATCCAGCGATGATGATGCGGTTGATTTAGCCGTATCAGCATCAGAGATTGAGGAATCAGACGATGATGTTCTTTGTCTAGTCAAAGACAGCCGTAAGGCTTCTGAAAAGCACTTGGCCGAGTGGATGACTGAGGCAAGAGGCTGCTATGACATGGTGGCAGGTCATCAATGGAGTGACGAGGATAAAGCCGTTTTGGAAGAGATGAACCGGCCAGCCGTCGTGTTTAACCGCATCGGCCCTGTAGTTGATAGCGTTTCTGGCACAGAGATCAACAACCGCCAGCAAGTGCAGTACTTGCCGCGTCAGGTTGGTGATGCTGGCGTTAACGAGCTATTGACGGGTGCTGCAAAGTGGGTACGCGATAACTGCGACGCAGAAGACGAAGAATCGGATGCGTTTTTTGACTTGGTTGTTTGTGGACTTGGGTGGACGGAAACGCGCCTAGATTATACGGACGACCCTGACGGCATGGTCATTATTGACCGCATCGACCCATTGAGCATGCGTTACGACCCGGCGGCAAAAAAGCGCAATCTAGTTGATAAGCGTTGGGTGCAGCGCGAAGAATGGCTGGAAGAGTGCGAGATAGAGGCGCGATGGCCTGATAAAGAGATTGACAACATCGCTGGTGTTGGTGGAGCGCCAGAAACATCAACACCACACGATGCCACAAACGCATGGCTCTACAAGAACGATGCAACTGGATACGACCCGACTTCTGGAAAGTACCTTGTAACCTGTCACCAGTGGTACACACTCGAAACGTATCATCGTGTGCTTGACCCATTTACAGGTCAAATCACAGAGCTAGATCACGAAGCCTTTGAGCGTTTAGAGACCATGTTAAAGGCAAAGGGTATCAACCTTGAGTCGGCAAAACTACAGCGAAAGGTCTACAAGCAAGCCTTTGTGTGTGGTGGCACTGTACTTGAAAAGGGGTTAGCCCCAAGCCAAAAGGACTTTACTTTTAACGCTTTGACCGGCAAGCGTGACCGCAATAAAAATGTGTGGTACGGCCTTGTCAGATCAATGACAGACCCACAACGATGGGCAAACAAATTCTTTAGTCAAATCCTGCACATCATCAACGGAAACGCTAAGGGCGGCTTGATGATTGAGGATGGTGCCGTTGACAATATCCGTAAGCTAGAGGATGCTTGGGCACAAGCCGATTCGATCACAGTGTTTAGCGATGGGGCTTTGTCACAAGGAAAGGTTCAGCCAAAACCGCAAGCGCCGGTACCAGTCGGACCTGAGCGCATGATGGAGTTTTCAATCTCATCAATTCGTGATTCGAGCGGTGTAAACCTTGAGCAGCTTGGCATGGCCAACCGGCAACAGGCTGGCTACCTTGAGGCGCAGCGCAAACAATCTGGCCTAACAATTTTGGCTGTGATGTTCGATTCAATGCGCCGCTACAGAAAGAACCAAGGGCGGTTGCTTGCAGACTTCATCCAGAATTATTTGAGCGATGGCCGCTTAATACGCATCACCGGCCAAGATGGTTCTGAGCGATACATCCCACTATTGCGCCAGAATGACACAATGCAATACGATGTGATTGTGGACGAAGCACCGACAAGCCACAACGTCAAAGAGCGCGTTTTTGGCATGATGATGCAAATGCTACCCGTGCTTACAAACGCTGGCGTGCCAATGCCGCCAGAAATTGTCGATTACATGCCGCTACCGTCGCGTCTTACTGAGAAATGGCGCGCGCAAATCGTTGAGCGTCAAAACAACCCTGCACAAGCGCAGGCGCAACAAATGCAAGCGCAAATACAGCAAGCTGGGGCGGCTGCTGACATACGCGAGAAAAACGCCGCCGCTGCTTTGAAAGAGGCGCAGGCGCAAACAACGGTGGCTGGCTTTGCTGGAGAGGCAAGAAACATAAATGCAGACGCACAGCTTAAAGAGATGAAGGCGCAAAACGAAGCGCTCTCAGCAGAGCTAAAGAAATTGCAGGCTAGATTGGGCATTGCCGCCCCGTCTTGGCAATAACGTCGAATCGGCGGACGGTAATCGCTGAGTTTTTAGGGTGAAAACATGAACGATGAAGTAATCGGGTCGCTTGATGCCAGCGAACAGGCATACTTTGAAAATGGCGGTGAAGAATCGCAAACACCTGCTGATGACCAGCAAGAGCCTGCGCCACAGGCGGTAGAAGAAAATGCCAATCAAGATGCTGAGCAAGAAGCAGAGCAGCCAAAGCAGACTAAGACGGTTCCATTAGCAGCGCTGCACGAAGAGCGGGCAAAGGCTAAAGAAATGCGCCAAAAGCTGCAACAGCTTGAGGAGCAAACAAGGGTTGGGAATGAGCGATTGCGGCAGCTTGCAGCGTTTGTTCAACAACGCTCAGCGCAGACGCAGCCCCAGATACCTGAATTTGAGCAAGACCCGGCGACAAACTTGCATGCCCGCTTACAGCAAACAGAGGCAAGACAGCAAGAGCTAGCGCAAATTGCAATAAGTCAGCAGCAAGAAGCTGCGAGACAGGCGGCAATAAACGACTTAAAAAGAGAGGTTGCACGACAAGAGGCGGAATATGCAGCCAAAGCCCCGGATTATCACCAGGCGCTTGAGCATTTAAAAACAGCAGAGATCAACGCGTTGGTGGCTATTGGCTACGATGAAAACACCGCAGTCGAGGTAATCACTCAAAACTTTGGCTCTATGGCGTGGCAATTGCGCCAGCAAGGCGAAAGCATTCCTGAAAAAGTCTATGCTTTGGCTAGGGCGCGTGGTTATAATCCGCAACAGGTGACAAGCCAGCAAAAAATGCAAACTGTACAACGTGGCGTTTCTGCGGCAAAATCACTAGGCAACGGCGGTAAGGTTTCCACAAACCTATCGCTAGAGTCTTTGGCAAACCTTCCATCGGAGGAATTTGCGCAGCTTGTTAGCGATGACAAGGCGTGGCGCAAACTGATGGGCGGTTGAGCAAAAATGGCGCGGCAGCATTAACTGTCGCATTCGGACACAACCCCCGGAGTGGTTGCCTGTGACCGCATCACGATAAACAGCGGACTGAAACGCAGCGCAGCGAAAGCGCAAGTTTTTCAATCCTTTTTTATCGGAGTTATTCACATGTCAACCACTCAGTATGGTGTAAACCATCCATTAGCCGTTAAAGCATGGGGCAAAAAGCTCTTTGTTGACGCGCTCAAAAAAACCTACTACGCCAAATTTCTTGGCAAATCCGCTTCTTCTCTGGTTCAAATCCGTGACGAAGTATCTAAAGGCCCTGGCGACCGCATCACAGTTGGCTTGCGTATGCAGCTTGCTGGCGATGGCGTATCAGGCGACGGCACTTTAGAGGGTAACGAAGAGGCATTAGCCACTTACAGCGACAACGTATTTATCGACCAGTTGCGTCATGCCGTGCGCAGCGGCGGCAAGATGAGCGAGCAACGCGTACCGTTTTCAGTGCGCGACGAAGCCAAAGCCGGTCTTGAAGACTGGTGGGCAAACCGTATGGATACGTGGTTTTTCAACCAGTTGGCTGGCAATACCGCTGTATCTGATGTGCGCTACACCGGCATGCAAGCTGCAATTGCTCCATCCACAAACCGCTATCTCGCTGTGACTGGCGCAAACGACCAAGCCTTGGGCTCTGGCAACGTGATGACGTTAAGCATGATTGACAAGTGCGTGGAACGCGCCATGACGGTCAGCCCTACGATCCGCCCAATCAAGGTTAACGGCGAGGACAAGTTTGTGATGTTCCTGCACCCGTACCAAGTTTATGACATCCGCACGTCGACAAACTCAGGTCAATGGCTGGACATCCAGAAGGCTGCAATGGCCGGTGGGAAAGTTGATAACAACCCAATCTACACTGGCGCTTTGGGTGAGTACAACAACGTCATCCTTCATCAAGCATCACGCGTTCCTACTGGTGTTAACAGCTCAACCGGCGCTGCAATCTCCACAGTGCGTCGCGCTGTATTCTGTGGTGCTCAGGCTGCTGTTATGGCCTATGGCCAAAAAGAACAGTCTGGCGAGATGTCTTGGACGGAAGAACTGTTCGACTATCAAAACCAGTTGGGCGTATCTGCTGGCATGATTGCTGGCTTGAAAAAGACGCAATTCAACAGTGAAGACTTTGGCACCTTTGTTGTGTCCTCTTACGCTGTAGCCCACTAATACAATGACCCTTCGGGGTCTTTTAAAGGAGAAATCATGTCATTGAATAATGCGCGTCAATTTCATACGCAGCAAGTGCACTACATCCGCAAGACGGTCAATTTTAACGATGCAGGCATTGGCTCTGGTGTTGTGTTTGGCACATTGCCCGCTGGAGCAATGATTGTCAGCCAAAACGTTCGGGTAACTACCGCCTTCAACGCTGGTACATCAAACGCTTTGCAGGTTGGTACAGCGGCGGCGGGAACTCAATTGTTTTCTGACGCAGCCACGGCTGGTGCACGTTCGCCAACAATCGCTAACCTGTCATTTGCGACAGACCAAGACTTGTATGTGACGTTTGCACAATCAGGTACGGCAGCAACAGCCGGTGTTGGTACCGTAGTTATCGGTTTTGTTGTAGACAATGACAAGTAACCAACCTTGTCGGCGTAGAGCAATCTACGCTCAAAGGGCGGCAGAGCAGGCTATAAACCAGCCTGCCGCACCGGTGCATTTATTTGCGCCACCAGTGCCAGAGCAGCAACCGAAGAAGCGAGGAAGGCCAGCAAAAAATGGGAACACTGAGCGACCTGCAAGCTAGGATAGCGCGGGAGTTGCATCGAGATGATATTGCGACTGATATTGCTGCTGCAATTCAGTCTGCAATTGATTACTACGCCTCTGAGCGCTTTTACTTCAATGAGAAGCGATGGGCAATAACTACCATCGCAGGCGAAAAATACTATGGCACTAGCACTGCAAGTCCAGGCACATTGCCAAGTGATATTCTTGAAATAGATTCAATCACGGTTACGGCAAACGCGCGAATTTATCAGCTAGACAAAATAAGCTATAACGAAATGGACGCCACAGACGCGGGCACCACGCCACTGGCTGGATACCCTAGGCTTTGGGCTTGGTATGGTGGGCAATTGCGTCTGTACCCAACGCCAAACGATGCCTATTTAATAACAATTTCTGGCCAATACAAATTGCCAGAACTTGTAAATCCTACCGACACAAATTCATGGACAACTGAGGCAGAGGAACTTATCAGATGCCACGCAAAACGTGAGGTTGCAGCGCACGTCACATACGATGACCAAACCGCAGCAAGGATGGACGGGCTTGCATCACGAGCGTTTGCAGACCTTAAAGCTCAAACTAACAAGCTGATTTCCTCTGGGAAAATTAAAAGCACGAGGTTTTAAATGTCAGTAGAAACCGCACTCTATCCGCCAAGTCTTAACACAGACTGGCCTTTAGCCTCTGATTTTATTTCAGAGGGGGACAACCATATACGTCTGACAAAGCTAGTTGTAAAAACGACTTTCCCCGCCTTAACGGGCGCGGTAACTGCAACACACACAGAGCTTAACTACGTTGCAGGCGTCACAAGCGCAATTCAAACACAGTTGAATGCCAGAGCATTAAAAGCTGGCGAAACGTACACCGGCACCCACAATTTCACAGCCGCAACACTGACAGCCGCCACACCTAGCGTAGGCGATTCGACCACATTGGCCGCAACCACTGCTTACGTGCAGGGTGAATTTGCCGCCAAGTTTACTGGCTTGTCTGGCGCTGTAACCGCTACTACCGCAGAGCTTAACTATTCGGTCGGCGTCACGTCTGCAATCCAAACGCAGATCAACGCCAAGGGCGCGATAACCGGACAATCGTGGACTGGTGCGCATAACTTCACAGGCGCTACTATCACAGTGCCAACGCAGACACTGGGCGACAACAGCACACTGGCGGCTAGTACGGCCTTTGTCAATCAAACGGCAATGAGCACAGCGTTGCCAACTAGCCCAGCGGACGCTGGACTATTCGCGCAGTCTGACGGTTCAATCGTGACTTTTAAGGCGCCAGAGCTTCCCATCGAGCTTGTCTCAACGAGCAAAACGGCGACCAAAGGCTACCACTCAGTCATAACTGACGGCTCAGTTACTTTGACTGTTCCGGCACTCGCAGCAGGTGAAGCAATCGCATTTTCAAACGCAAGCGGAACATTGACCGCAGTGGTTGATTTTGGCGCGGCTAAGGTATTAGGCCAAACTCTCGGAGCTATGACGCTTGATAGTCTGACCGCAGCTAAAACAATCGTTGGAACTGGCAACGCAACTTATGGGTACGCAGCATTATGAGCAACTTTTCAGCAGTATTTGGTGGCGCAGGCGGTGGAAGTCTCAAATACGAAAATTTCACATCAA
>Ga0208004_1000697_pt1 | contig 12975 bp, 13 predicted proteins | sample DEB08_DNA_6_FD_184522 | JGI IMG/M metagenome (GOLD analysis project Ga0208004, IMG submission 184522) | Aqueous microbial communities from the Delaware River and Bay under freshwater to marine salinity gradient to study organic matter... | ecosystem: Environmental > Aquatic > Marine > Coastal ...
AAACGCAGGAGACTGAAATCCCAAATATCCGCTCGAAGTAACCGCGAAAGACGCACCATCAAATACAAGTTCATCTTGCCCGCCAACCATGTTGCAAAATACGATCGGCATATCCAGCGCCCTCGCCCTCCCGGAGACAAGATCCGTGCGAATCGCTTGCTTTGCAAGATGAAACGGAGATGCGTTTAAAACGAGCAATACCATCGCGCCAGCATCCTTTGCAGAACGGGCGGCGCGAACCAAAGATAAATCTCCAGCATTCTCGACAACATCAATTTCCTCGGCTCGTCCTCCCCAGATGTCCTCACAAATATTGACACCAATACGCACGCCTTTCACAGAAAAAACACATGCGTCAAGTCCAGGGTCGAAATATCGATCTTCGTCAAAAACATGGTAATTTGGAAGCTCTTGCTTGAAGTATCGACCGATGATTTTTCCATTTTGAATAATTGAGGCAGCGTTGTAGAGTCGATCATTTTCGCGATAGGGATGCCCAACAACCAGAGTTATATTCTCAGTCTTGGCCCGTAACGACTCGAGCTCTAAATCACAGGCCATTAAAAAGTCTTCGCGCAGCAACAAATCTTCCGGAGGATAGCCAGAGAGAGCGAGTTCAGGAGTAACAACAATATCGGCACCATCAACTTTTGCCTTTTCCAGAGCATTTGAAATTTTCTCGCCATTCCCGGTCAAATCTCCTACAGTACAATTTAGCTGAGCGAGCAATATTTTTATCGGCATAGGTATCAGTACCAAATATGGAAGAAACAAAAATAACGATAGCCGATAGTTTAGCGGAGATTAAATCTAGTGATTGGGACGGGTTAGCCCGAAAGAATCCCACTGCAAGCTATGATTTTTTGCGGGCAATGGAAGTTTCTAACTGCGTTGGTGATGGCACCGGCTGGTATCCAGCTCATATCTTTGCGCATCAAGGCAATAAGCTGATTGGCGCGTTGCCACTCTATATAAAATCGCACTCTTATGGAGAATATGTTTTTGATTGGGCTTGGGCTGACGCTTATCAACGATCTGGCCTAGATTACTATCCAAAACTCTTATGCGCCATACCATTTACACCGGTTGGCGGCCCTCGGCTGTTAACTGACGATGAGCACACTAAGGACCTTCTCATTAAATCTGCGATCCAATTTGCTGAAACTAACGAGTTTTCATCATTTCACTGCTTATATCCGGCTGAAGACGAGAAAAGTAGTTGGGCTCAACATTCGATGTTGAAACGTAAATCTTTTCAATTTCATTGGACGAATAAGGGTTACATTACATTTGACGAATTCCTATCGAGCATGAATCATCAAAAGCGGAAAAAGATAAGACAGGAGCGAGATAAACTTAGTAACCTCGGAATCTCTTTAGAAACGGTAAAAGGCAGCCAAGCATCAGATACTGAGTGGAGTTTTTTCTTTAAGTGTTATCAGCAGACCTACCTCGAACGCGGCTCAACGCCTTACTTAAATCAAAAATTTTTCGACTCGATCCGCTCATCGATTGGCGAGCACATTCTTCTCGTATTTGCAAAATTCGAGGGTGATTTCGTCGCGAGCGCAATGAATATCATCGGAGACAATGTTATCTATGGCCGGTATTGGGGCTCTACCCGTTACATTCCTGGCTTACATTTCGAAGTTTGTTATTACCAAGCAATCGAATATGCGATAAAAAACGGAATAGCTCGTTTTGAAGGAGGCGCGCAAGGAGAACATAAGTTGGCTCGAGGCTTAGAACCGGTTGAAACTGATTCTTATCACTGGTTGGCCCATCCACAATTCGCCGATGCAGTGAGTTCATATCTCGAGCGAGAGAGCCCCGCTATAGACAATCACGTTGGATCACTGCAATTGCGGTCCCCGTTTAAACGCCATTTGTAAACCTCTTAACATGATAAGATTTCCGCACAGTCCTGTTAGCCATTAATCGGAGTATTGAGTGGTCTTTGGTTTCTACGAAAACTTAACGTCTCGGCAGCAGAGCATATACCGCCAAAGCGACGAAATTAAATATCTCAGGATAGCGGAAACCAGTGAACTCACGGCGCTGGCTAACGAACTCGTAGAAACGCTACCGAGCGAGAATAAAAAGGCTGTAGAAAAAATCTGCCAAGCGATCGTTGACAGCATCAATAAGCAATTAAATGCACCCCCACTAAAATTACAAGTGCTTGCGGTACGCCCATCTGCAGACTGGGGGGAACTCCACGGCTTATACCTCCCAGAAGACGATGGTGAAATTGCAAAAATTCAGGTTTGGATGCGGACTGCAAAAAATAAAAAAATCGTGGCTTTTAAAAGCTTTTTGCGGACTGTTCTCCACGAGCTGTGTCACCACTTGGACTACGAGCACTTCGGATTTCCGGAAACATTTCACACCGAAGGCTTTTACAGTAGAGAGTCGAGTTTATTTAAACAAATTTATGTACCAAAAGAAAATGCCGGCGATTAGCCGGCGTTTTTCCATCTTCACGTCGCTTGTTAGTTCGGCTCAGGCTTACAAAAAGTCTGCAAAGTTTCATCGAAACACCAGTGAGTGTTAAACCCATTATTTCTAACAACGCAATCGTATACATACTTCGACATTTCTTTAGTGAAATGGCAATTACGATATTTATGCATCGTACGCTCCCTCTCAAAGGTACCAACCACGTTTTCCTCACCCATTCGAGAAGCTCTGTTCCGTTCCTCTTGCTCCCGAGCTGCATCGGTCTTCGTTTCTGCCTCGTTTTGAGCAACGATTACAGCTCGATCCTGATTTTCTGATTTCCGGCCTACGTCTTTCTGGCAGCTATTCTCTACAGTCGTATTGAAGCACCAGAGTGTACTAAACCCATTGTTCTCTACGATACACTCATGAACTTTTCGCCCCATTTCATTTGTCCACTCACACTGACTATACTGCGCAATGATCTGCTCCCTCCGAGCAGATCCTCCAGCAAAAACATCGGCGGCGCTAATTACAAAAGTGAGTGAAAAAATACTCGCCACACCAAACAATTTTTTTATTTTCATAAACTTTCCTCACTCACTAAGTTGACCTAACTGGATTACTGACCGAATACAAAACGAATCCGAAGATATCTTCTGCCAGTTAGATCTTTTGTTTCGACGATTTGCTCACCATCATAGGATGCTTCAATTGTGTACCTACCTCCAACTACGTCCACGAAAAATAACGGACCATTGGAGTCGTCCTCAATCAAAACGTTTCCCGAAACATCAAGAACTCTAACTCGAACTCCTCTCAATGGCGCCGAAGTCTTCTCGGAGACAAATACCAAGTGCATTGGAAACCTGGAAGCCAGTTCATCAAGTTCCTTCCGCTCGCCCTCTTCAGCTCCACCAGAAACGTAACGATTACCGCCCTGCTTGAGTATTTCCGGAGCCGCCACCGCAGACACATAAAACCAAGACAAACAACACATCAACGCTATTCTTCTAAACATGTGCAACAAAGCTTCCTCCTAAAACACCAGACCCCCAGGCTCGAATTATCTCAGGTATTCGAGTTTAGTTCCCATTGTGTACTGGATTCTATAACTCGTTCAAAAACGTTTGCATCGCCAAATCCCCCAGCTTTCGTAATCAAGGTCAATTCGCGACCACAATACTCAAAACTAGACATCGGGATTCCAGGCATTAGATTTCCGTGCAGGGTAATTACGCTCGCCCCTGCTTGGCGAAGTATAGCGAGCGCGGTATCCCCTCCGGTTGCAAACACCGCATCGACTCCCGCCGCTTCAACTATTTTTAAAGCTGACTGAGCTAAAGCATTCGCAACAGCGTTAGAGTCCTTTTCCACTTCACCCCTCGCGGCGGCAAGCACCAAGGCTCGATCGATGGCTAGATGTCCGCTCGGTGCGACCCCATCGGGTGCATAAACAACAGCGCCTTTAAATTCTTTGGAAAACTCGTCTATCTGTAAACCAGCGCGCTCTGACCTAGAACCAACTACAAACAAGAATCGATCAACTTTCTTCCGACTCCGCTTTAACAACTCATTTTCACCTAACAATCTCGCCAGCTGCGATCCAACCCCAGATGATCCTACCAAGATATTAAGCTTTGGATCTTTAACAAAAAATTCGGCAGCTCTCTTTAAATCCGAATTGTCTTCTGAGTCAAAAATAAACGCCGTGCTTGACCTTGACTTGGGGGTCACTCCTTCTCCCGCTGGAATCAAAACCACGTGCTCGAAAATTGAGCTTCCGAATATTTCCGTTAGCAATTGCGAAGGGGCCGGACTTAGAGCATCGCGAACAAATTGCGTTTGGCTCAGTGGAACATTATCCACCAACACTTCACCACCTCGAACCGTTCGGCCTTGCTCTGGGAAAGCAGGAGCAAAACACAGGCTCGAAGCGGAAAAATACGATGCGGCAGCGGCGCTTTCCACTACAACATTCCCACGCATCGTTGAGTCTATTTTTTTAAAAATAAAACTAAAACTTCTAGAATCGATTTGTCTGAGGCAACTCTCCAACCTCGACACAGCGTCTGATGGAGGTAGATGACGTGATTCGGTGTTTATCGCGAGAACCTCGGCGTCCTCAATATCGTCCTTATCAGGGAATGCGTCTGGGTCGACGATGGCCTTGACCCGAAAACCGTGGTCACAAAAAGGTCCCGCTGCGTCCAGAGTCCCAGTCAGGTCATCCGCAATGATCAGGATCCTACCAGCACCGGGGGTGATCTCGCTAGCCCTCACCACCAGCTACCATCTTTAGCGCATAAGAGATCGCAGCCTTCATATTTGTGTTGTTTGCTATCCCCTTCCAAGCGATATCAAAGGCCGTCCCATGATCAACTGATGTTCTATAAATCGGTAAACCCAGGCTAACATTCACGGTCTCATCAAACGCGATTAACTTGGTCGGAATATGACCTTGATCATGATATTGAGCAACAACCAAATCAAATTCGCCCTTGAGGGCTCGATAAAACACGGTGTCACCTGAAATAGGTCCAACGGCATTGATACCTTCAGCTCTCGCAAGCTCAATCGCCGGGGCAATACGATCTGACTCCTCGGACCCAAACAAACCACCCTCGCCACAATGTGGGTTTAGTCCCGCAACGGCGATACGTGGTTTTGAGATACCAATATTTTTGAAGTGCTCATTTCCGATTCGGATTGTATCTAAGACGCGTTGCGTACTCGGGCGCTCCGCTGCGTTTTTGAGTGACGTGTGAGTTGTCACATGAATCGCGCTAAGTTTTGGACCAGCCAAGAGCATGAATGAAGACTTGGCACCGGTTAAATGCGCGAGAAGCTCGGTATGCCCATCGTACTTATGTCCCGCCATGTGCATTGCCGCCTTATTCAAAGGCGCCGTCACTATCACGGAGATGTCACCATCCAAATTCAACTGCACAGCTTTTTCAACATACCTGTAAGCCGCCTCACCACTCGCAGCTGTAACCTGTCCGTCCACAATATCCGACTCGCCAGTAGTTTCAACATATGCCACTGGCACCACTCCATTTTTTACATCTAGATTCTCCTCGAAGACTAACTTTGCGCCGAGCAAGTCATTTGCCCTTTCTAGGCGCGGGAGATTTCCAATAACCACTGAATTACTGCGATCATGCTCAGACATCTCAAGAAGAGTCTTAACGATAATTTCTGGGCCTATCCCCGCAGGATCCCCCATCGTGATGCCGATTCGTTTCGATCTCAACGTATTCTTCCTTTTCTCATTGATGAATTGAGGTGTGAGCCATTAAAACGGATTGTTCGCAGCCAAAGCCTCAAGTTTTTCCGATGAACATGCGATCCGAACCTCAGATCCCCTCGCCAGATCACCGCCGCACTTCTCGATAATCTCAGCAGCTTGCTCTACCAACTGGAGATTTGTACGCTCGCAACCAAATCTCGCATCTTCGAGGCCCACTCGAATGTGACCTCCTTCCGCGACCACTCTTGGAATCAACGGCATAATATCCACATCGAGTCCCGATGCCATCCAGTTACAGCCTGGCGCGACCTTGTCTAGTAAATTTAAATATGCTGTCAAGCTGAAATCCTCAGGTGGAAAACCGAAAGTGAATCCAGAGCTGAACATCAATCGATAGATCGGATCAGGAGTACTCTCCCTCCAATGTAAACTAGCTCCCAATCGAATAAACCCAGGCTCATAAATTGCGTAGCTGGGGTGTATGCCGTACTGCCTTGCTATGGACAACCCATGCCTGACATCTGCTTCATGATTGAGGTAAACGTAACCAGGCCTATCCTCTTTTAATTGGTCGTAGTGCGTGATATTGCATGAGCCTGGGTCCAGAACAGTCCACTCCACAAGCCCATCCTTCGCTAGTTCCTCGATGTGCGCATAACGATCGACAGCACTACTGCCCTCGGCGATTCGATTCATTCCGGGAGCAGGTACGGTCGGATACACAATCGCATCTACTTTAGATCGGATCTCAGTGATAATTTTTTTATAAGTTTCCGCATCATCTTTTTGTTGGCCGGTGCTCTCGTCATACGCGTGAATGTGCACGATCGCCGCGCCAGCTTTTACACAGTCAATCCCCTGACGCACAATCTCTTCAACAGAAACTGGAATGCCAGGCTGCTTTGCTCGCGTCCAAGGCCCGTTGAGCCCAACCTCTAACCATGTCTTTTGTGTTACGTCTATCATCACCAACCTTTAATTTATTGTTTTACTTAGAGCCAACGATATCAACTTGCAGATCAGGAAATCCCTCCACGGTTGCATTAAGCCTATCGCCTGGATTTACTGCTCCAACCCCCGCTGGAGTCCCTGTAAAAATTAGGTCCCCGGGTTGAAGCATATAAAAATTAGAGAGAATCGAAATAATCTCGGGTATCGACCAAATCATATCTCTTAGGTCACCATGCTGACGGATCTCACCATTCACCCTCAACGAAATGACTCCTGCGTTCGGATGCTTCTCACGCGAAAGCACCGGCTGAATCGAGCTAAGGGGCGCGGACTGCTCGAACGACTTACCAAAATCCCAAGGTCGACTTAGGCGCTTCGCATCCGCTTGAAGGTCCCGCCTCGTGAGATCGATTCCTACTGCATAACCAAAAACACATTCGAACGCATCTGCGACTTCGATCGATCGACCACCCTTACCTAGAGCCACAACCAACTCGACCTCGTGATGCAAATCTTCGGTCGAAGGCGGATACATAACCCTCCCCCCCTCGGGCGCAAGCGAGTCTAGAGACTTCAAAAAGAAAAATGGCGGTTCGCGGTCGGGATCGTTTCCCATCTCCCGAGCATGCTCAGCATAATTACGACCCACGCAGAATATTCGATGCGCGGGAAATACATCGCTCGACCCAACGACGGGGAGCACGGGTTTTGGAATTTGAGAGAAAACAAAGTTCATCAGCTATCGGTAACGACTGTGAAATTTCTGTGTTGGATTGTGAACTGTAAATAAAAAGGCGTAATCGCCCTCGCACTAAAAAGGTTGGCATTATTACATACGAGTGGTCGAACCTGAGTATAGAAGTTAGCCCAAGTCGGAATTATTTAGCCTTTTGAGCCAAACATTACTTTTGGGTATCGCGCGACATGTAAGTATGACGCCATCGTTTCGCTCTTCCGTTGACAGAGCACTGGGGCTATACACCATGAGATCGACTTCACCCGATAGAAGCTTGCATTTGCATTTTCCGCAATCACCACTCCGGCACTGGTAGGTTAGCGGCATCCCGCACCGCAAAATCGCTGTCAGGATGGTATCGCCCGAACCCACCTCCACCGACGACACCTTATTATCAATGTTGATTTCGTATAGCAAAAATTTTCTCTGTTAAGGAGTTATGCTCAAGGGTTCCAATATAGATTACACAAAGCACAATATCATGCGTTTTTTAGTATTACTAAACCACTAGATAAGCAAAATAATGAGTATTGGATTTAATCCCTACTTTTCGAACTTCGAAACTTAACTCAACTAACGCCTAATCCAAATAGGAGTGTCTATACATAACCTTTTTTCAGGTTGAGTTAAAGCGCAACAAAATCGCCTCGAATTGGAAAAATAAGTATTGCGAAGCACAACAAAAACTAGATAAAAATTAAGTGTTTTCAAAGGTTTTGCAAACCTAAATTACTTGCAAAGCATGAAGACCCCGTCTAAATTAATGCCAGGTGTTCTGAAAGTTAGTAGATGGTTCGGTATCTCGAGACCAATTTAGAAGTTTCTAGTATCAAATCTGAAGTAGCTCCGCAGAATTTCCAATATAAGTAGTTAACGGTTTATTTATTCGCGAATAAATCAATTTTGTTTAATTTTTTGGGAGAGAGTTATGACACGTTGGACAAGCGTAGCTGCCGTTAAGGCAATTTCCGCTGTCGCCTTTGTCGGATTCGCTTCTCAAGCTATCTCAGCAGATGTTAGCTGGGATCGTTTGTTAAACGCGCACAAAGACGATAACAACTGGATGATGTATCACAAAGACTTCACAGGTCATCACCACAGTGGTCTTAACCAAATCAACAAGGGAAATGTAAAGAACCTTAAACTTGCATGGCAGCACACACCTGCTTCTAGCAAGCGAGGTATCCAGTCATTCCCGTTAGCTGTTGATGGGGTGGTTTACTACACAAGTTCTTCAGGCGTGATTCACGCTGTTGACGGAACAAACGGTTCGCTCATCTGGAGCCACACGGCTAAGATCGACGTTGAGCGCGCTGAAGGAACGTTCTACAACCCATATAACCGTGGTCTTGCAATTGGTCATGGCAACGTTTACATGGGAACAACTGACGGTCGCTTGATCGCACTAGATGCGAAGAGCGGAAAAGTTGTTTGGGACAACGAAATTATGTCAGTGGCCAAAGGTAACAAAGGCTTCACCGGCGCTCCATTGATCGTTAAAGACATGGTTGTTTTGGGTGCAAACGGTGGTGAGCTTTCAGGCTGCTGCGGACCAATCTACGCAGTTGATGCAAAGAAAGGTACCGTTCGTTGGCAATTTGACACCATTGGTGGCGATCAGCGATCACGTGATTCTTGGGGCAATGACTCCTGGAAAATCGGTGGTGGCGGCGGTTGGATGACTGGGCACTATGACGCAAAGCAGAACACCCTTTGGTGGGGTACTGCAAACCCAGCTCCTGACTACGACTACATTGGTGAAGACTGGATGAACAACGGCCCACGTCCTGGCCTTAACCTCTACAGCTCTTCTGTAGTGGTTCTTGATGCAGATTCTGGTGAGCTTTCAGCTTACTTCCAGGAAATGCCTCACGATGCATGGGACTTCGACTCAGCTGTTGGTGAGTTCTTAATGGTAGAAGGCGGCGGCAAGCGAAATATGGTTCACCCAAATAAGGGCGGTATCATCTTCGTTTACGATGCTGACTCTGTTGGTGGCGGTAACGAGCTAGCTGTAAATAACGCCTACATGATTGGCGAGACTTACAACTACATCAAAGGTGTAACGAAAGACGGTCGACTAGTTGGACGACGTGAGCTTCCAGAAGGAAAGCACATGGACGTATGTCCTGCTATTGACGGTTCAATTTCTTGGAACACCGGCGCATACAATCCAAAGTCTGGCACACACTTCATGGTCACTCAGGAATTCTGTTTCGACATCGAAGTTGTTAACCCAGAGCGTCCAGATGATTTCTCTGGACAAGCTTACTTCGGCGCTTCATGGACCTCAAAAGGACCTAAGCAGAAAGTTGACGGAACTCCAGTTGACGCTGCATACGGTACGCTTCAGGCTCGTGAGCCACTCTCAGGCAAGCTTAAGTGGAGAGTTGAGTACAAGTACCCAGTACTTGCTTCACTACTCTCAACTGGCGGCGGACTTGTGTTCGTTCCAGGCGCTGACGGCATGTTTGATGCACGTGACGCTGACACCGGTAAGCTTCTATGGCAAAACAACAACGGCCTAGGTCACCACGGTGGTGTTATCACCTACATGGCTGGTGGCAAGCAGTACGTTGCTGTTGTTACAGGTTGGGGTTCACACGTTTCTGGTAACTTCCCAGGATTGTTTGGTCACCCATTCACCTCTATGCCAACCGACGCTGGTAACTTGATGGTGTTCTCACTCTAATTAGTGAGGCATTAACCATCGGTTAGTTGGTTAGTAAGTTAATTGGGCGGGATTTTCCCGCCCAATTTTTTTATCTTCACTTATAATTAAAAAAATTTGACAGCACGAATAACTCATAAGAAGTTACAAGCGCCAGAAAGGGCAGGAGAATCAGATGTATTGGTCTAGGTCACGAGGGAAGTTTTCTATTGGCTTCTTTACCGCCGTGTTTATCACTTGGCTAAGTTTATCTATCGCGCGTGCTGAAGAAGACGTGACAGAGATCGTAGCTGCAGAAATTAATGCGAAGTATCAGTCACACAAAGAGAATTTTTCTGTGAAGCGATTGTTCGCCTCCAGATGCAGCTGGTGCCATCAAGGTTATGGCCTAAAGCAAGCCGATGGTCCTCGTCTAGCGGGTATTCCAAAAACAAAAGAACAGGTGGTCGAGCAAATTATGTACGGAAAAACCCCGATGCCAGGGTTCCGCAAACAATTAAAAGAATGGCAGATAGAGGCACTAGCGGATTACATTAAAGCCCTACCAGACGTAGAACTTTAAACCGGAAAAAATTTGAACAAAAACGGCCCGAGTGGCCGTTTTTTATTTCCGACTTAATCGATATTTAATATCATCGCCGCCGTAGACGGCCTCGCCTTTAAGCCTTCCATCACCGATCAAAAACGCAAAACTCGAAAACTCATCGCCTGCCTGACCCGTTGCACTGAAATTAATCCGATTGCCGATTAATTTCAAGTTCTCAAGCGGCATTTCCCTATCACCAAATTTATCTAAATTTGTAAGACGCAAAGAACCTTGACCATCAGGCCCGATAGTCAACCGAGCGGCGCCACTAGAATCGCCGAGATACCAAGAGCCTTCCCAATCCCCGACATACTTCGCAGGAACATCGATTGCAAATGCATGAAATGCCAACAACAAACATAGACTCATCAATAATTTTTTAAAAAGTTTCACCGTCTCAAGCCTCGACCGATTATAAAAAACGCAGAACTCATGTTAATACTTTTAAGAACTAAGAACACGATAGCACTTCAAACTCTATAATGGAGCTAAAGAAAAAGCGTCTAGTTTCCTTATGAGCTACTGCAAAAAGTGTGGACAGACAACTCAAGAAAGCATTCCTGACGGGGATCATTTACCTCGCGCGGTATGTAGCTCCTGTGGCTATATCCACTACGAAAATCCAAAACTCATTGTGGGCTGTATCCCCGAGTGGAAAAATAAAATCTTACTCTGCAAACGGGCGATTGAACCTCGCTTTGGACTTTGGACACTTCCGGCAGGGTTCATGGAAAACCATGAAACCACTGCTGCGGGCGCGGCGCGTGAGACGCTTGAGGAATCAAATGCAAATGTTCGCGATCTTGAAGCATTTACGCTCTATGACATCCCTCATATCAGCCAGGTCTACTTAATGTTTCGGGCTAAGCTAACCGCGCCCGAATACTCCGTTAGTCCTGAGAGTTCAGAGGTTCAGCTATTTGATGAGGAGAATATCCCTTGGGATGAGATCGCATTCGCAGCGATCAAGCAAACGTTACGCCAGTATTTTGAGGATCGCGCAAAAGGTAAGTTTAGTTTTCACGTGGGAACCATCGAGGCTCCCGCGCGAAAATAAAAATCAAAACAAACTTACCAACCCGCTTCTTTCTCTGGCGAGCTTGATACCTTATGGATTGCAAGGTCAGCTCCCATAAACTCGTCCTCTTCGCTCATACGAATACCTACCGCGCTCTTCAAGACACCATATACAATCGCCCCACCTACGAGAGCCACAATAATTCCCGCGATCGTCCCAACCAACTGTGACATGAATGAAACCCCACCCATACCTCCGAGTGATTCAAGACCAAAGATTCCAGCTGCAATCCCGCCCCAAGCGCCACACAAGCCGTGTAGAGGCCATACACCCAAGACATCGTCGATCTTCCAGCGATTCTGCGTTACGGTGAACATGTATACGAAGAGTCCACCAGCAATCGCGCCGGTGGCTAAAGCCCCAAGCGGATGCATGATGTCTGATCCCGCGCAGACCGCGACCAAACCAGCAAGGGGGCCGTTGTGAACGAATCCAGGGTCATTACGGCCCACAACTAGAGCGGCTAAGGTACCACCAATCATCGCCATTAAAGAATTCAGAGCAACGAGCCCGCTAATCGCATCGATCGTTTGAGCCGACATCACGTTAAAACCAAACCAACCAACGGTAAGCATCCAAGCACCAAGCGCTAGAAATGGAATACTGGACGGCGGATGCGAAGCGATTCCCCCTTCCTTACGGTACCGCCCTTTACGAGCACCAAGCAACATTACCGCCGATAAAGCGATCCAACCACCAACCCCATGAACAACGACTGATCCTGCAAAGTCTCGCATCGGCGAACCAAAACTCGCCTCAAGCCATTCCTGAAAACCAAAGTTTCCGTTCCAGACCAATCCTTCGAAGAAGGGGTAAACGACGCCCACAATAATGGCGCTAGCAAAAAGCTGCGGATAAAATTTTGCGCGCTCTGCTATGCCACCTGAAATGATTGCCGGGATCGCTGCAGCAAACGTTAGTAAGAAGAAAAATTTAACAAGGCCATACCCACCATTCTCGGCAAGTACATTCGCCCCCACCATAAATCCCGTTCCGTAAGCAACAATGTATCCAACAAAGAAATATGCAACCGTTGAAATTGAAAAATCACAAAGGATTTTAACGAGGGCGTTTACCTGGTTCTTCTTACGAACCGTACCCACCTCGAGGAAAGCGAAACCTCCGTGCATCGCGAGCACCATGATCGCGCCGAGTAAAATAAAAAGCACATCTGACGACGAATTCACCGCATCCATATGATCCCCTTTATATTTCTGTCACATGCGTGACTAATATTTCGTAAATAATAATTGATTATTAC
>Ga0208004_1000711_pt1 | contig 12857 bp, 17 predicted proteins | sample DEB08_DNA_6_FD_184522 | JGI IMG/M metagenome (GOLD analysis project Ga0208004, IMG submission 184522) | Aqueous microbial communities from the Delaware River and Bay under freshwater to marine salinity gradient to study organic matter... | ecosystem: Environmental > Aquatic > Marine > Coastal ...
ATGCGCGCCAGCTTCCGATGATGGCATGCGACCACATGGGCACGCTGCAACGCGTGCGACAGGAGGGCGGCGGCTATCGTGAGGTGCCCGTGTGCGCGCACTGCGGGTGTACGCAGGTGGCTGGGAGGGATGAGGGATGAAGGGCGGCCGACAGGTTGATGCGCGTCTGCTGATGCGCCAGCTAGGCGTGCGACCTGGCGACACGCTGTTGTCCAATGCATGGCGTGATGAGCGCGAGGTGCTGGCCATCGATCACACAGGCGTAACGATGCGCGTGTCGGTCATGCGCAAAGGCTCGTACAACGGCAGCGTCAAGCGCACGCTAGTGTCTGTGCCGTCGGACACGCGGAAGGTGTCGTTGACGACCATCAGCACGGAGCGTCGGCTGCGCGACATGGAGCAGCGCATGGTGTCACTTGAGCGCGAGGTGGCTGCGCTACGTGCGCGGCTTGATGCGTGGTACCCGGAGCAAGCCGGATGAAGGCTAAGACCCAAGTCATGCCCCCAGCTGCGAAGGCGTGGCGCTGCGTCATCCTCGCGGTGGATCCCGGAGATGCAAGCGGGTGGAGCATCTGGACCAATGGCGGGTACAAGGCGTCTGGCATCCTTGAAGCGCATCAGCGCGACGCTATCCCACGCGTGATCGAGATGCTGTCCGAGTACGCCGAGGATGCGGGCAGCCCTCCGGTCATGGTCCGCGAGCGCCCGTTCAGCGCCCGAACCATCGGACCCGCGTGGGGCATGTGGGATGCAGCATGGGAGCGCGCGTTCGGCAACCGGCGCAAGATCGTGAGGGTGTGGCCCGCGACTTGGATGTCTCGCGTGCTGGGCGTGAGCACGAAGGCAGGCAAGGAAGCGATTCGCGGGCGCAGCATCCAGACCGCGCGCACCATTCAGGCGCTGGCTGGGCAGTCCATGCGCGAGACTACTCACGACGAAGCCGCGGCCGTCTGCATCGGCCGATGGGGCACGCACGCGGGCGAGGTTGGCAAGGTGCTGGGCAAGCGCGCGATGAAAGCAGCGGGGTACGTGGGATGAGCAGCCGAAGCCTTGAATCGTGCGACGTGCCAGGGTGCGCCTGCGAGCACCACGGCGGACTCGCGCGCCATCTAGTCTACGGGCAGGACTACCAGGCGCGAGCCGAAGTGCATCGCGCTGCAACGGGAACTCCGCAGCAGGACCGCACTGCGATACGTGCTGCAATGAGCGGGCGTGTACGCCTCGCGATGGACGAGCGCAACGTTCCGACGCATCGCAAGCTGACAGATAGGAGCCCGGCGTGAAGCTCGCCTCCTACATTGAAGAGCTGGCGCGCAAGGCGTGCAGACACTGCGGCGGCGATGGCTATGTGCTCACGCGCGACGGCAGGTTCACTAAAGAGGCGTGTCAGCAGTGCGAGGATATAGCGCACGCCATCATGGTCGCTGTGGAAGGTCACGGCGTATTGCTAGAGCGTGTTGGCGACTTCTTGGAGTACCTGGGCGATGGCCACGGGTGCGACGTCTGCGCTTCGGATGGCGAGGAACACGCGCACGGTACGCATTGCTGGGAACTACAGCGCGCATACGATGCGGCTCAGGCTTTTGCCTGCGGTGCAAGCGGGCAGAACCATGGAGGGCAGGAAGGAGGCGTTCAACGACACCGCCCGGCCACGACAGCCGGACCAAGCGCTGAGCGTTGCGCAAGCTCACCTGGACGTGACGCCTCGGTGGGTACCGGACTCGTCGGCCGGCATGCGGGTGCGATGCCCGCGTCTTTTACAGGGAGCGACAACGAATGACCCCGCACATGCGCCGCTTCCTCGATGCACTCGCGGGCATGCTGCTGGCCACGGCCCTGCTCGCGCTGGCGCTCATTTTCGCGCGCGCTGCATTCGGGCAAGATGCTCCGCCCCACCTGCACCACGCTCGCATGACGTGGCTTGAATGCAGCCCGCTTGCCCACCCCGACTGCTACCACGACGCCGCGGCCATCTGGGGCACGTCACGCGAAGCACTGAGCACTGATGCCACGGAGGAGCAGCGCATCGAGCACCTGAAGCGGTACACGAAGCTCTACACCCGCCGCACCGCGCGCGCGATGGAGATTGCATCGTGGCCCGACGACGACATCCCAGGCAAGTCAGCGCGCTTCAACGCGACATGGCGCCGGTGGCGCGCGCACGCTGGCGACATCATCGCGGGTCGGGTGCGCACGCCGTGTCCGGGTGCGAGGCACTGGGGCGGGCCGCTGGTAGATGTGATCCCGCCCAGCATGGAGGCGGTGCGGTGCACGCAAGCAACGCGCAACGTGTTTTTGAGGATGCGATGATCCAGCTGCTACGCCTTCAGGTCCCCGACGACCACGACGCATTCGCTTTTGCTGCTGACACGTGGCTACGCTCCTACCGCGACGCCTGCGAGGGTGGATACGACCGGACGCCACCCCTGGACGCCGCCCAATACGTCATCCGTGGGCTATCCCAACAGGCGTACTTCGATCTCATGCGCCCTTACGTGCAGCGCTGCCTGCGCGGTGGCTTCCTGCTTGCCACGCTCGAGGATGACGAAGACAATTTCGCAGGCTTCGCGGTCACGCGCGGCAGCACACTGGTCTACATCTACGTCAAGAAGTGGTGGCGGCGGCAGGGGGTGGCGACACGCATGCTCGCCGAGCTCGACTACCTGGACGGCTACTGTTTGCGCACCTGGCCATGGGTCGATGATTGGCTGATTGGTCGCTGCATCCCATACCAGTCCGAGGAGGGGTTTTGATGAGCTTCCGACCGTTACGCGACAAGATCCTGGTTCGCCCCGATGAGCACGACAGAGTATCCCGGGGCGGCATCCACATCCCCGAGACAGCACGCGACATGAAGCGCGCCACTTGCACCGGCGTGATCGTCAGCCTGGCCGACGGCTGGAGCTGTCCGCACTGCCAAGGTGAGCTGCGCATGGAGCTCAAGGCCGGCGATCGCGTGGTCTACGCCCGACACGCCACCCGCAACGAACGCACGCTAGAGGGCGATGTGGTCCACATGCTGCGCTACGAGCACATCCTAGGAGTCATCGAATGAGCGACACGAAGGTCATCAAGCTGGACCGCGCATATTTCCCCACTACGGTCCCACACCCAGCCACCGGCCACATGGAACAGAGCTTCCGTGCCGACATTGATACCACCGTGCTGATCACGCTGGAGGGCGACTACATCGTGATGCGCCCGAGCACGCAGAAGCCGGGCGAATCACATCAGCCAACCATCGTGCATGCCAGCAGGGCCATGTATTTGCGCGCGGCAGCACGTCCCAAGATTGGAGGGTAGGGCGATGGCGTTGACAGCCCCTGTTCCCAGCACGCGCTTTGCTGTAGGGCGGCTTGCTGACGTGCCTGGCCACGTCCCTGAAACCGAGTGGTTCGAGTGCGTGAACGCATCATGGGAGGAGGCGGCGCACCCTGACGACCTACGCGCGCGCGTCCGAATACGGCCCAGCGCGACTTTTGCACAGGTGAACGGTGGTCGAGAGCAAGTACAGCGATGAGATGGTAGGTCAGATCCTGGGGCTGATTGCCGCAGGGAGCCCGCTGTCCGAGGCATGCAGGATTGCAGGCGTGTCGCGGAACACCGTGTATGACTGGGTGCGTCGCGACCCGGGGCTGCGAACCAAGCTCGACCGCGCGGAGGGCCAGCGTCAGTCCGGTCTACGTAAGATGCTGCTGGACCTGGGCGAGGAGAAGGGCGATTGGAAGGCCCCGGCTTGGCTCCTGGAGCGCACCAGTCCAGATTACCGGGAGCGCAAGGAGCTCGCGGTTCACGTGGAGCATGCGGTCGGGCAGCTGCTGGATGCACTGTCTGGCGTCATGAGCGAGGAGGCGTATGGCGAGCTGGTCGACGGAGTTGCCCGTCTCCAGGGAGTGGACGAAAGCGAGGCTTGCGCAGAGGCGGGCGAAGCTGATTACGCAGTCGCTGCCCTTCCCGCAGCAGGACGCAGCGGTAGCGAGTGAATCAGCGCTGATAGCAGCCTTCTGTTCCCGCCGCAGTGGGAAGACGGTCGGCTTCCTACGCAAGTGGCGTGCGGTATCAGCCGCGAAACCTGGCTTCATGACGCCCTACGTGGGCCTGACCAGGATGAGCGCCAAAAACATCATCTGGCCCGTGGTCAAGCGCATGAACCGCCAGCTTGGCTGGGGCCTGCGCTTCAACGAGACAGAGCTACGCGCCACCGACCCGAATGGCTCGGAGCTGTACGTGCTCGGCGCCAACGCGGCCGAGGAAATCGACAAGCTGCGCGGCATCCCCGTCCCACTGGTGGGCGTGGATGAAGCCCAGAGCTTTCGTGATACGGTGCTCACCGAACTGCTGGATGACGTGGTGGGCCCGGGGCTCGCCGACCTGGAGGGCTCGCAGTGGGTGATGGGCACGCCCGGCCTAGTACCTGCGGGCTACTTCTACCGCGCCACCACGGGCCAGATACCGGGCTATGAGGTTCACGCATGGACCTACCTGGACAACCCCCACCTGCCCTTGGACCTGCCCGGCAGGCCGCTACTCACGGCCGACGAGAAGCGTGTCAGGCGTGAGGCGTTCTTGGCCAAGTGGCTGGCGGACCGCGGTTACAGCGATGACCATCCGACGTATCAGCGCGAGTGGCTGGGCCGCTGGCACCGCGACACCAGCGCAGCAGTATACGCGTTCAACCGTGATACCCATTTGGACAGCTTGCCCGCGGACTACTGGACCCGGCGCAGCGAGTGGGTGCACGTCATCGGCGTTGATTACGGCTACGTCGACAGCACCGCCTGGTGCGTGCTGGCGTTCCGGGGCTATGGCGCTGACAAAACCGTGTGGGTAGTCGAGAGCTTCGCGCGGCCCGGCCTGACGCCCTCGCAGGGCGCAGACGAGACGCATAGGCTCGCCGAGCAGTACGACGCAGCCATCGTGGTCGGCGACGCTGGCGGGCTAGGAAAGGCGTACATCGAAGAAGCGCGGCTACGGCACGCGCTGCCCATCGAAGCGGCTGACAAGCTCGGCAAACGCGCGCACATCGAGCACCTGAACGGCGACCTCCGCGCATCGCCCCCCAGGCTGCGTATCGTGGGTGATTCCAACCGGCAGTTGTGCGATGAGCTCGAGGTGCTGCAATGGGACCTGCGCTATCCCGAGGATGACCCGCGCTGGCACACGCGCGAGGACGCGCGATTCAGCAACCACCTGCCCGATGCGCTGTTGTACGCCTGGTGGCGGTGTTACGCGTACATGAATGATACGCCCGAGCCAGAGCCCGGCACGCGGGACGACCTGTGGACAGCGGACGAACATGAGGATGGCGACGATGACGCGCGATGGTGGGACGAGTAGGACGGAGGCGGTATGACGTGGCTAGTAGCAATCGCGACACTTGTATGGGTGGTGTGGCGCTGGTGGTCTCGCGCCAGCAAGGGCCTGGGACTCGACTAGCGCCTTGACGCCTTCTGACCCCGTAGCGTATCGTTGGTGCAACACGGCACCGGCTCGCGCGCGATGGTCGGCTGGAATCACGGTTGAACCCACGGCAACTGAGGGCGTTTGTCGAGCGGATGCACAGCCTGGGCGCGCTGAGCGTTCAGGTCGCGGATGTTCGCGTGGTGTTCCAGCCGCGGCAGCCAGCGCAGGCGCCGTTGCAGCTTGACCTCCCGCTGGGCGGTGAGGACGCGGACCCGGAGAACGAGGAGCTGCGCCTGCTTCTGGCGAGCACCGAGGAGCCGGTGTACCAGTGAGCGAGCGCCGGCAGCAGTGGTGGGAATCCGACGACCAGAGCACCGTAGGCGCCAAGCGCGCTGACCTGCTGTTCCAGGACGTGCGACGCGTTGAGCACCTGTCGTCGGCCCGCCGCGCCGATGACATCTTGCACATGCGCCTGTACGGCAACCGCGATGTGGCGGGCATGGGCAAGGAGGTGCGGTGGAGGGAGAGCGACGCCGCGCGCCTTCGCTACAACCTGGCCATGGCGGTCTGCGATGCGCTGCAAGCCAAGATTGCCAAGCTGCGCCCGCGCCCGCGTTTCCTCACCAACCGCGGCGACTGGGGCAAGCGCAAGCGCGCAGAGGCGATGGAGCAAGCCGTGGATGGCGAGTTCTACCGCAACGAGGTCGACGATCTCGGCCCCGACCAGTTCCTTGACGGCGCTGTCACGGGCACGGGATTTCTGCGCGTGTGTCGCGACGGGCGCGGCTATCCGCTGGTAGAGCGTGCGTTCCCGCTAGAGATTCTCGTAGACCCGCACGATGGCTTCTATGGCAAGCCGCGGACCATGCGCCACGTGCGCGCGGTGGATCGCTGGACGTTGCTCAAGCGCATGGAGGAGCGCGGCGCATCATCGGCTGTGCTGATGGCCATTCGCCAGGCGCCAAGCGCGACGCAGCGCAATCATCCGTTCCTAGTGCGCAACGCCGACGGCGATATGATCGTGCTCGCCGAGGCATGGCGCCTGCCGTCGCAGTACGAGAGCGGCGATGGCATGTACTTGTCGGCCATCGAAGGCGCGACGCTCGACGTAGACGAGTGGGAGCGCAACTGCTTCCCGTTTAGCGTCTATCGCTGGCAAAAGCGGCAGTACGGCTTCTGGGGGCGCGGCGCGGTGGAAGAGATCAAGCCGATGCAAATCGAGCTGAACCACACGCTCGAAAAGATCCAGTACATCCTGCACAACGTCAGTACGGTCCGGCACTGGGTGCAGGCGGGTGGGCGCATCTCGCTAAGCGCCAAGAAGATGACGAACACGCCCGGCGAGGTGCTTCAGTACCACGGCCCGACGCCGCCCACGACCGATGTGGTCAACGCGGTGCCGCGCGAGTTGTTCGAGCAAGTCGATCGCTTGCGCGCGATGGCGTTTGCGCAGGTCGGGCTCAGCGAGCTCAGCGCGACCAGCCAGAAGCCGGCCGGCCTCAACAGCGGCGAGGCTATCCGCGCGTACGAAGACGTGGGCACCGAGCGATTCATCCTCAAGGGTCGCGATTACGAGCAGGCGCACATGCAGTTGGCCAAGCTTATCGTGATGGAGAAGCGCGACATCGCGCGGGATGACGACGAGGAAGAGCGCCCGCTGATGGTTCCTGTCCGCTCGGGCCGCGGCGAGACGGTCAAGACCATCAAATGGGCAGACGCGGAACTCGAGGAGGAGCACTACGTCATGAAGGTGCTCCCGCAGTCGGCGCTCCCCGGCTCGCCCACGGGCAGGGTTGCCACGGTCGAAGGGTGGATCGCTGCCGGGCTCATTTCGCCCGATGAAGGCAAGAGCTTGCTGGATTTCCCCGACCTGGAAGAGCACGAGTCTCTGGCCCAGGCCGCGCGCGACAGCATTTTGAGCGCTATTCAGGCGATGATCGACGATGGCGAGTATGTGCCGCCGGAGCCGATGATGGACCTTGAGATGGCCATCCCGCTCGTGTCGAGCGCGTACAACCGATTGCGCTGGGAGGGTGCTCCCGAGGAGCGGCTAGAGCTGCTCACGCGCTTCAACGACGATGTGATCGCCATGCAGCAGCAGGCTACCGCGCCCGCTGCGCCCGCGATGCCTGCACAGGCCGCACCTGCCCCCGAGCTGGGCGCGGCGCTCCCGCAAGGTGGCTTGCAGGCCCCGGACATGGCGGCGGCATAGAGGGAGGATAGATGCAACGACGTGGACAGCTAATGAACGAGGCGCCCGCACCCGAAGCGGGTGGAGGCGGTGGCGGCAACGGCATTGCCACGCCCGCCGCACCGCCACCGGACACGCCGCCAGCATCGAGCGCGGACGAGCGCCTTAGCGCGCTGAGCGAGCAGCACCGCGCGCTGACCGTGACTCACGCCCGCAAGGAGCGCGAGCTTGCCCACTTGCGCCAGCAACTGGAGCAGGCGAGCGGCAGGCTTGACCCGTCGGCGGCTGTGTCGCTGGAGGCGCTGCGGGCCGACCCACTGGGCGAGCTGGCCAAGCACGGGATGACGTTCGATCGCCTCGCGCAGATGGTGGTCGATTCCGATAAGCCGCCTCCCAGCGCCGAGGTCGTGCGCGTCCAGCAGCTCGAGCAGACCATCGAGCAGCTGCGCGAGCAGCTGGGCGGCGTCGAAAAGAAGCACCAGACGCGCGAGCAGATGGAGCGTCGCACGCAGCGCCTGTCCAGCGTCAAGCAGTTCACCACTGGCAAGGATGACTTCGCAGTCGTCAACGCCATGGGTCTACATGAAGCCCTGATCGATGCCATCGAGGCAGAGGAGCAGGCGAACGGCGCGCTTGGGAACGAGGGCGCCGCAGAGTTCATCGCGACAAAGGAAAGAGAGCTGCGCTCGTCCATCGAGCAGCAGGTCAAGGCGCTCGCCGCCGTGCCTTGGGCGCGCGAGCTTTTCTTGTCCGCGACGAAATCAGCAGATGCAGTGCCCGGGCAGCAAGCCAGTGACGCCCAGCAAGCCGAAGACAAACCAGACCGCAAAGCCCGCAAAGGTCGCCGAACCGCTGTAACCAACGCCGAAACGCAGACGGCCACGCCCCAGGAGACGCGCAGTAGCGCATCGCACCAGGCGCGGCTTGATCGTGCAGCGGCACGAGTGAGGCAACGCCAGGCCGCGCGGGCGCAAGGTGCATAGCTGAGCGTCTCTGGCCCGGTGTCGCCTCACTCACCTAAGGAGCGACGACAATGCCGGGACTTACCCGAACCGATTACGTGGACATGTTGGAGGAGCTCTACGACTACGATCGTAGGGTTGACCTCGTGATGAAGGACCGCCCCGCCCTGGCCCTGCTGGAGCGGAGCAAGCTGCGCGGTGGCCAGCGCTACACGCACATCCCGCTGCGCTACGTCAAGCCGATGGGCCGCAGTGCGACGTTCAGCGACGCGCAGACCAACCGCAACGCGAGCGAGATCGAGGGCTTTCAGGTCACCTACGTCAGTAACTACGGCTACGCCACGGTTGACGGCGATGTGATCGACGATGCCGGCGAGAACGTCGAGCTTGTCGCGGAGGCGCTCGAGTTCGAAATGGACGGCGCCATCGAGAACCTGTCCGATGACCTCGCACACAGCGTCTACCGCAACGTGGGCGGCGCGCGCGGCGTGGTTGGAACCGTGTCGACCACGACCATCACGCTTGCGACGCTGACGGACATCGTCAACTTCGAGCAGAACATGGAGCTTGTCGCGTCCGAGAACGATGGTTCGGACTCGGCGCACACGCTCCAGGACTCGGGCGCATCGGCGACGGTGACCGCGATCGACTACGACGCGGGCACGCTGACCAGTGACAGCAACTGGACCTCGCAGATGTCGTCTCTTGACGCTGGCGATTTCCTGTTCGTGGAAGGCGACTTCAAGGGCAAGTTGGCCGGCTTTGACAGCTGGGTGCCGTCATCGGCGCCAAGCTCGACCGCGTTCTACGGCGTCGACCGTAGCGTCAACACTCGCCTGGGCGGGCTGCGCTACACCGGCACCGGAATGCCCATCGAGGAGGCGATCATGGACGCCAAGGCGCGCGCTGCGCGTTGGGGCTCCAAGGTCGATATCGCGTTCATGGAGCCGCTGGAGTGGAACAAGCTCCAGAAGTCGCTGGAGAGCAAGGGCCAGCTGACCCGCGACACGCGTCGCGGTACCGGCGACGCCGCGCGCTTCGGCTTCGACGTGATTCAGCACTGCGGCATCGACATCGTGAGCGATCCGTTCGCTCCCGCTGGCGTGGTCCGCATGCTCCAGAGCAACACCTGGACGCTGCGTCACTCGGGCGACGACTTGATCCGCGTCATCGACCATGATGACAACAAGTTCATGCGCGAGACCAGCAACGATGGCGTCGAGTTCCGCATCAAGTTCCGCGGCAACCTGACCTGCAAGGCGCCTGGCCACAACATGCGGCTGGCGATCTAAGGGGCCTGACATGAGCGCAGGAATCACACGCAATCGCAACGAAGAGACGCTGCACACCGGCGTGGTGGTGGTGAAGGGTCGCTTTCGGTTCAACACCGCGAGCGACCCGACCAGCATCATCGGTCGCGGCATCTCGTCGGTCGCACACTCGGCTACGGGTGTGTGGACCGTGACGCTCGACAGCGAGTTTCAGAACGCTGTCGGGCTGGAGTCCGTGGTCGCGACGCTCGAGCTCGACGCGGCCGCAAACACGCACTTGCAGACGGGCGCTTTCACGGCGTCAGCGGGCACGCTGGTCGTGCGCGCGCACACGGGCGGCTCGCTCGCGGACATCGCGCCGGGCAGCAACAACGGCAACTGGTGCCACCTCGTGATCGCTCTGAAGATGAGCGGCGCAGAAGACGGAAGCGGGCTTGTCTAAGCTCGCCGAAGCAGCCGGCCTCCTCGGGTTTGACTCGGATGATCCCTCTACCGAGTCGACCGAGGGGGCCGGCGACCCTCCTAGTGAGGAGGGCCAGCTGGCAGCGGCCGAGGACCTGATGGCCGCAGTCAAGGGCGAGAGCCCGCGCAAGGTGCTGGACGCCCTGCGCGCACTGATGGACCTGATGAGCTGACATGGCACGCAAGCGCACACTGACGAATCTATGGGCAGACGTTGCGCTGTATGCCGACGTGCCTGCGTTTTCGTCGGCCACCAAGCCGACGCAGGCGCAGGTCACGGATATGCTCAACAGGTCGCTGTATGACCTGCACGCGGTGCTGCGGCAGCATGAGGTGTTGTTCAAGACCGACACCATCAGCGCTGTCAGCGGCACCACGTCCTACGCGCTGCCCACCGACTTCGCATCGCTGCGCTACCTGCGGTTTACCGAGGGCGGCGTACGGCAGAAGATCGAGAAGGGCAGCGTGGACGACATCGACCGTGAGGACACCAGTACGGTTGGCTGGAAGGCGGGGACGGCAAAGTACTGGCTGCCGGCTGGTGGCAAGACCATCTACTTCACCGACCCGCGCGCGTCCTACACGGTGACAGTCGGATACGTGCCCGAGTTGGCGTTGTTCGACACGAACGACGCGGCCAAGGCCGAGTTCACGACGGGCACGGACTACGTGTTGAGCGATGGCGGCATCGACGAATGGATCGCGCTGGACGTGGCGATCAAGGTTGCTGGCATCATCGAGGAGCGCGATACGTCTACGCTGGAGCGCCGGCAAGCCATCACGCTAGAGCGCATCATCGAGCACATCAGCACCCGCGACGAAGACGAGAGCTTCCGGGTGCGCAACGCGTGGGATCGGCGCCATGGCTGAAGCACGCCAGTTCACGCCCGCTGGCGGCACCGCCCCGTGGCTGCAACGCATGGCCAACTGGCTGAGCGCGTTTGCTCGCGAGTGGTCCGCGTTCCCCCTCAGCGGCGGCGCGCTGGTGTCGGTGACGTTCGCGAACGGCACGGTGACCGTTGCGCACGGGCTGGGGCATCTACCGCGTGGTTTTGTGGTCTTGCAGCCGCAGCACAGCACGTATCCCTACGCTGCAACGTGGTCAGACCGCACGGATCGACACATCGTGCTTACGGCTGGCGCAGCCTTCACCTCGGACGTGTGGTTCTTCTGATGGCTTTGCAGCGACAGAGCGCGGAGTTCCCCTTCCTTAAGGGCGTGGCGCACAAGCGCCACCCGCATCGGCAGCTTATCCCTGGGCTGACCGATGCGACGAACGTGAGCTTCGAGGAGCCGGGCGCCATCATCAAGCGGCGCGGGTTCGCTGACATCGGTGCGACGGTCATTGATGACAGCTCAGCGCCCAGCAGTTGGGATCGGGTGGATGCGCTGGGCAAGCGGCTCCTTCTATGGGGGGGCGCTGAACTGTACGAGTATGCGCAGGGACCGGACGAGCTTGTGCCGATTTCAGCAGAGACCGGGCGCGGGACTGTAGTAAGCGGAGACAGCGAGATTGCTCCCATTGGCAGCGCGTTTGCGTACGACAGCTTGTATGCCTACACGAATGGGTATGAGCTATACGCAGCGGGCTCCTTCGGCACATGGAAGGTATTTATCCGCGAGCAAGCGACGGGCGTCAGAGTTGCCAGCTTTTCAGCGGGCGCGGCCTCGTCACCGCAGATTTGCGGGCGCGCTATCGCGGTCGGAAACACGCTCATGTTTTTTGCGTGGACCGCGACAAGCACATTGACTGTCTACCGCTGGGATACAGCAAGCCCGCCAGCAAGTGTGACGCCGCAGACGGTAGCAAGCGACATGAGCACGACTGCGACGCGGTTTGACGTGGCGACAGATGGCACTGACGCATACGTGGCTTACTCGACCACGGCGCCAACGATCAAGGTCGCAAAGGTCAGCACTGCTGGAACTGTCGGGACTACGCAAACGTTCGACACGGTAGCTGCCGACCTCGCAATCTGCGTCTATGTGACCACTGCTGTACTGGTTGCTTACGCGGACTCAACGGGCGGATTGGAGGTCCAGGGTCTTTCGACGGCTCTTGCGACCGTCAGCAGTCACACGCTGGACGCTGGCGCGACCAGCACATCCGCCATTGTGATTGGCGGTGCTGACGCATCGTCGCGTGCAACCGTCATCTATGGGGACGGTGACGATATCGTCATCGATCGCGTGAATCTGGATGGCAGTTCCAACACCTACTCCGCGCGGACGCTCTACGGGCCGGCGGATGGTGTCGATTACGATGGCATTAGCATTGCGAGCAAGCCGCTTACGCACGCAACGGGGCTCTATCTCGCGATTGCGCGCGGAACCAGCGAGGACAACAGCACGGTGCTTGTCCGGCTTGGGGTTAGTAGCGATACGGACGACGACGCAGAGCCTGTCACGGTTTGGCGGTATCTGGCGGAGTCAGCTGGCGATCAGCACAACGCTGGCATGATGAGTGAGATTGTCAGCACGCCGCTGGGGTACAGGCTTGCGGGGATCGGGAAGGTACTCACTGGCGCGCGCGCAGATGTGCCGCTTTGCATTCTGTATACGTTCGCG
>Ga0208004_1000722_pt1 | contig 12800 bp, 25 predicted proteins | sample DEB08_DNA_6_FD_184522 | JGI IMG/M metagenome (GOLD analysis project Ga0208004, IMG submission 184522) | Aqueous microbial communities from the Delaware River and Bay under freshwater to marine salinity gradient to study organic matter... | ecosystem: Environmental > Aquatic > Marine > Coastal ...
ACCAATAGAGTTTACAGTTTCCGAATATTTATTTAATTTAAATGTTGCACCAGAAGCAACAGAAATAGTATTTCCGCTATTTCCTAGAGTTACAGTTGTCCCAGAGGCGGGGCTTACTTTGTTCGTTTTGACTTCGCTCGCCATTAGACCGATCCAATCAATGCGTTAATTTCTGCCTCGGTCAATCCCAAAGCCTCTAGTTTTGATCGAGCAGATGCCTTGTCCGCTTCCGCTTGCATTTGCTCTGCGGTTGGTTCTGGCGCAGGCTCAATAGGGCGAGGCACAAATGCGCCGTCGGTGTACCCGCCGCCAATCCAAGCGTCGTGAGTGGCTTCTATCAGTTCGCCGTCTGCGTGGTATTCATCGCCGTCCCATTGGATGAGGTTCTGCACGATGCCGTCTTTTACGATTGCGTATTTGTGGCTCATCCCGCTACCTCCCAAACTACTACAATGCCATCTGGAGCGTCTATTGATTGAGCATCGTATACAGAAGTTCCTCCAGAACCATAAGCACCTCTGGTAGAAAATGATTGTGTGATATCCCGTCTAACGCCACCAGAACCCCAATAAGAACCCCCCGCTTGCGCATGTTGCAAAGCCGGAGCATTGCCACCATTAATGTTTATATCGCCGCCTGTAGCGGTTCCACCAAGACCAGTATTTTCTCCACCGTTATAAATTCCCCTACCGCCGCCGCCCCCAGTTACCGTGTTTGTTCCATCAGACCAAATACTATCGCCACCATTATTTCCGCTTTGGGCTGGGCTATAATGAACTCCAGCCCCACCTGATCCGACAGTAACTGTTGCAGATGAAATAGATGAAACATCGATAAGTTTTATGGCTGTGCCTGCACCACCTGCAGAATAATTCCCTCCTTGCGATGCGCTTGCTGAACCCCCTCCACCAGTAACATAAACAATCACACGCTTGATCGTCACGCCAAGCGCCGCTTCACGAGTGGCTTTTGTCCAAGTGCCAGATGAGGTAAAAGTTGATACGCCTGCAATACCTGCAACCGCTGCACCAAAACCTGATGAGGATGCTCCTGATCCTAGTGTTACGGTATCGCCAGAGCCGCCAATAGTGATGGTGGTTCCGCTTTCTGGCGCAATGTTGTTTACGTTTAATGTACTCATACGATCACCAATGTACCAGTTACTGTAACCGTTCCCGTCAGAGTAACTGGCCCTGCAAGCACGGCTGATTCAATGGTGTAATCACCATCAATAGTAGCCTGATGAATATAAAACCCATCTTTGGCAGGCTCTTGCCCGATGTAAGTATTTCCGTTGACTACTTCAGCCATGTCGCCCCCTTATGTAGAAATGCTATCTACGTATGAAACCCAGATATCTAGCGCGGAGCCTGTGTTCGACTTAGCGTGAAGAATATCCCCACTTTGAAGAACAATCTTTGCGCCGCCTTGAATTAACTCAACAGATGAGTTAGGCGGAACGGTAAGCCCCTTGCAGATGTGGTAGTCAGTACCCGCTCCTGCGGCATCAATGTAGCAATCAGCAGTAACAGCAGACGAGAGAATGTTCGTTACGCGAATGCCAATTAACGCATCATCTGAGTTACTGGTTAGCAAGGTTGCCTCACCAGTTCCTACAGCCGCTGAATACGCTCGTTCAAAATCTTGTGCCATTTGTATCCCCTATAAAGCAATAGCCATAGCAACTGCAAAGCCGGGACTAGCCGCTGTAACGGTTCCCCATGAAGCATCAGTGCCATCGGTTGTTAAATATTTTCCAGACTGACCAGACATATTAGGAATGATCGCCGCAGTAGAAGACGAAGGAAAACTGTTCTGCAAAACTGTTTTAAGCATTCGCAGATGATCGTCGCCTTCTGCAACAGGGTCTGTTGCTGTAGGATTGGCTGAGTTTAATTGGGTAACCCAACTTGCTGATTCAAGTGCCATAGTGCCCCCTACGTAAGTTCAAAGATACCAGTCGCGCTAGGCGTAATGGTAAGCGTGTTGTTCTGTGCTAGAGTAAATTGGCTTGTCGTTAACTTAGAAAAGCAAACCAACTTACCGCCTGACTGATAAATAACAGCGTACTTAATATCGGCAATGTCGCCGCCAGTAGCCGTCCAGATCAAAGCATCTGCATCAAATCGAAACTTGTTCGTAGCCGCAGATGCCCAAGTCTTGTTAGCCAGTGATTTACCGCCAGTAGCGTAGCCGTTGCCGTTAGCCACTTCGTTAAGAAGAGAGGCTTGCGTTGACAATGCTACGTTGTTTACATTGGTACTAGCCAAATGGGTATGTAATGCAATGTTGAAGTTGACGAGAGTACCGTCAAGATCAAAGTTGCCGTTTCCAAGATACTCGCGGAAACTGTTGTAAAAACTCCATGCTGTAGCCGCCATCTAAGCCGCCTCCTTCAATGATTCTGGATGTTTAATAATGTGTGAAATAAGTCCGTCTCCATGAACAGACAGTTCATAGTTAGCGCCAGTAGCACCTATTAGTTGTACAAACTCCTTGGCCTGAAAGTAGTGGGCAACAGTACACCTAAACTGCCTACCGCCTACAATTATTTCCACCTCTTGCTCGTCATCGTTTTCAGGCTGAGGATAAGCATGGTGTTCATCCATAATACAACTATCGAATCCGAAGATCTCGATCTTATGGAAGCCAAGTATTCTTAATAGGTGCAACGATCTTAGGGTTACAGTAGAACCGCCTATGATAGGAAAGAAGTCTACGTATTCCTCACCGTAGTGCTCCTTAAGAATCTCTATGTTCTCGTCCTGAGTGTTGCAGTGCCACAGCCACACGTTGTGTCCTTCAAGTTTATTGAACACTTCTGGGTGGCATTGCGAAGCAATCAGGTACTTGCAGGTATCAACTGGATGCTCAATAAACCTCTTGTTGAACTCCCTGCTGTCTAGCATGATAAACGCGGAAGGAATTATTCCGCTGTCCATGCAGTAATTGTACGTACCGTTTACAGTTACAATTGGAACTCCGTCCTCATAACGCTCTCTGACAATGTCAAAAGACTCATTAAGAGATGGGCCTCCGGTAACTAAACATATGTGTTTACCCCACTGAGTTTCATGTGGAGTTACCTGCTTTAGCCCTAGCGATATACTGTGACGTATATTGTCGCTAATTAGGTCTGAATTAACCCTGACACATACATCTTCAGGAAACGGAACACCAACCTGTACAGATGGGGGATACCCTTTAAATCCGCTCAAACGTCAAACTCTAGCCTTAGTTCTAATCCAAGAGCCGCAGTCGATGATCCGATCTGGTCAATGTCGAATCTAAGAACATCGCCGTTATACACGCGCTCGTTGGATGGGTTAATAACCGGGGGCGTAGCAGATGTGTTCGTATCATTTTCACCTGCGTCAATCTCGATACGAGTGCTCAACATGTCTACACCACGGGTTTCATTGTGGATCTGTACGATAGTGGTAGATCCAGTAGCAGGTGTGTAAACATGCGCCCCAACCTTGTCTAAAACCAATTGATCAAAGTTAGACGGTAAAACAATTCGTGCAACACCATTAGCAACGTAAGTCGGAAGGCCATCAGCAATAGCCTTAATTACCAATGTGCGGTTAAGAAACGGCACTGCATTGGCAAGAATCTTTCTGCTGTCTCCCTGACTTGCATCATAGATGGCAATGTAGTCAGTATTAAGGTCAAGCGTACTGGCTACGTTAAGATTGTTGATCTGTTCTAACTTGTCGTTATTAAGATTCGTCAGGTTGTTGTCCATCTCCTGAAAAGTGAGCGGACTACCTTTCGTTTGTCTTAATGTAATAGTAGCCATTATTTAAATCTCCACTGACCAAACAGCATAAACCTGTCATCGTTGCGATAAGTTGCGCCAACATCGACGTTGTCTGTTATTGGCTTTAACAGCATTAGTTCATGCCCGTTATCGTTGGCATAATTAAATCTAAGCATGAACGGTAGCGGCTCATCGAAACCAAAGTGGTCATAAGCGGCTACCAAAAATACGGCAAACATCATAAGTTCTAGATCGTTCTTTTTTGCAAACTCTTGAATGCGATCCCACTCTGTTTTCTTTTTAGGGCTTTCGGTTACCAAAGACCCACAGACGGCAGTACCTCTTCCGTTTCCGGTTCCAACCACGCCTTTATAGGAGCAAGCGATGTTTCCCCAATGCCTTGCTTCTTCTGTAATCCCTTCAAGGGAATACTCTGACACAACGACTGGCTTTCCGAAGGTAAGCGCATATTCAATGTGCTCTCTGAATCTTGCTTCCCCGATTTCATTTGCCCATCCAGTCTGTAAATAAATAACGTCAGCGTCTTTATAGTATTCTTTAAGCCTTGCAGTGTTCTTGTCTTTAACTAGATGCGGAGTAAGGTGTACACCAATAGGTTTATTTACGCCTTTCTTCCTAAGTTCAGTTATAAGTGTACTAACTTGAGAAGGAGAGTAATATTCATCACACTCAAGACAGACCACATAATGGCTAACAAGATCGTCAACCGCATCAACAACTTGATTTTGGTAATCAATCTGATTCTGTATGCCCAGTTTATAAACGTCTGGAGAATCGTCTGAAACCATCCATAAGACGGGCTGTACACCGCTATCACGCAACCTGTTAAGGCGCCCGCGCCAATAATCCCTATCAACCCCATTTACGTATCCGAAATCTTTGGCTGTACTTCTTGCCATGATGTCGGCATGAGTGTCACCGTTGTTAATAATTTTGTTTAAAGTTTGTAGAGTCCACTTCTCTGTAGCAGTATCTGGCGCTAACCAAGACAACGTGCTGTATTCAGCGCCGTTAATCAGAAATGTACTGCGGTAATCCGCAATGACAGAACCCGCCAGTAAAGCAACAACTGCTACTATCCAAGCAACCCTCATTGTTTTTTCTTCCTTTCGAGAGGGCCGGGTAATATCCAACCAATAATCATTGGGCCAATAAATACTAATACTAGCGCCCAACCGCCTATCTCGATTATCTTCTCAAGTAATGTAAAAAAATTTGCTTCTGCTTCAACTATCGTCTGGGCGGGACTCGACAAGACTTCCGTCGTTGCATCGGCCACAAAGGCACCCGTCATGGCTCCCGCTATTGGAGCAATCACACCCCCAGAGATCGCAGTCCCAGCAACTGCACCAACTCCCGCCGCCGTGCTGACTACTGCCGCCTCCTTGAGGCTCTGGCATCCTGCTATCCATAGACAGCAACTAACAACACCACAACGCACCCAACGATTACTACCCACCTTTGCTTGTTGTTTAAACCATTCCATGTCTTCACCAATTTATCAATCATAATCATCTCCGGTATTTCTTGGTTTTATTTGCAATTGTCTTGGGCTGTTTAACGAATTGCTTTCCTTTTCGTGTTCCTTCTCTTTTTGCCTTAGTCGTAGCCGCGTACTCAGAACTGCTTAACGACTTGATGGCTTTCTCAGGCAAGTATCTTTCGCCAGTTGCTTTAGATCCTTGGGTAGATGGCTTGCCGCTTTTAGTTCGCCACTTCTGCTTAGTCCAATTCTTTAGACTTTTCTGTGACTTGGAAAGAGGCATTACTTATAACCGCCACCTGCGGCCTTGTACTCACGAGCAAGCATCTGGGCCTTACGTGCGCTCCACTGTCCGGGCTTTCCGCCTTTGCCCCCTGCTTTAATTTGTTCAAAAAGTCTTTTACGCATAGCAGGTTTAGTGTAGTTACCTGCCTCGTTTACTTTACTCTTAGGCTTTTTTTGCATTTACTTTTTTCTTAGCCGTTGCCGACAGTTCGTTCTTATGGAACAAGAATTTGCTGTTAGCATTATGCCTAGCACCAGACATCAGCCTACCCTTAGCGTCTTTGTGTGTTCCACCTTTATGCAGAGTACCGTCTTTAAAGTAGTGAGGAACGCCCTTCATGATCCTTTAACCCATTTCTTAGATGGCGATTTAGTTTTGCTTGGCGACCACTTAACTTTATCAGCCCAGTAAGCAGCAGACATTTTTCCTTTTGCAATGTTCTTTGCGTGGCGAGATTTAAATGCCTCACGCTGTCCAGCCGTTTGATTTGTCTTAACTCCTGACTGACCAAAACGAATTGTTTTAATCTTGTCTCCTTCTTTAGCTACAACAATGTGCGACTTTCCACTTCCGTCTTTCAAGCGCTTTGGCTTGTTATATCCAGAAACTCCCGCCTTTTCTAAACGAGAATCTTTTTTAACGGCCATTCATAAGCCTCTCTTCTAGTTTATCAATCCTATTCAACACTCTATCAATAGAGTCATTCAGTTCTTTACGGCTCACTGCCTCAGAAGCAATGTTAGTTATTCGGTTATGTAGAACTTTGTCTTCGTCCTGAAGGCGATCAAACAACTGAAAAACTCTGCGTATTGTTACGCCAAACAAAACCATTAAAACGCCAAACAGCATATCCGTCATTACAGACATATCCATTAACGCATCTCCTTGCCGAAGGCGCGGTCAATGGTTGATTGCAAAGTTTCAATCTGAAATTGCATTACGTTCAAATCTTTAATTGCTTCGGCAATAGCATGATGATCTTCGGTGATCTTTTTTAGATTATGTATTTCGATGGCGCACTGTTGCGCTTCGGCTTCAAGCGCAGGAATAGTTTTATCAGTGTACTTCTGTAACGACTTAACATCAGAAGACATTGCGCTTGCCCACCAAATGGCAGAAACTGTTTGGCCTATAATAAAAATAATAGCGCCTATAAGATACGTTGGTATATTCATAAACTTTTTTCAGGAAAAACAGGATCAGGATTAACGCTAAAAGAAGTGCCGTTGCTTTGGCCTGCCCATATAATGCAAGCCTCTTCTTCAGTTTTTACACGTCTTGTAACAACTACAGTAGACGTTGTGTTTTCCTTGTTTACAAATAATACAATTGTTGTATCTTGACTCATGTGGCTCATGACCATAGGTATTTCCCCAAAGTCGTTTGCCAAATGATCCACCATGCTCATAAAACTTGGTGTACATGCCAGAGTAAACGGCGCATCAAAATGATACATGTCTTCTGGCTGATCTACTTGTGAAACGGCGTTACTTGAAATTAAAAATAAACAAAGAAATAATTTTTTCATTAGTCATCTACGCAGTAACCGGATACCCAGTACGTAGGCTGAACATAAGGAAATACACCGTATGGAAACTTACGAGGTTGTTTCTCGTAGAATGCTTTTCCGTTAGACATGCGATAAGCAACACGCCTTGGTGGATAAGTTTTTCTTCCTACTTTCCTTGATCTAGCCACTAATACCTAGCCTCCGAGGGTGGTTCAAGACTCCGCCCTCGGTTAGCAATTCTAGGAGGCATCGGGTCCATGTCATAAATACGAGATAAAGCATCTAAAAAATCTGGGTGAATGGTAGGGAACAAGTTGTATTCGTTGTCCTTCATCCACTTGGTCAGATCATAGGTTTTCTTTTCCTCGTCAATACAGATAATCTTTTTTGAAACGAGGAAGGACTGCTTCCTTTCGATAAAGTCCTGCTGATAAGAGGTCAACATCTTATCGTCTGTAGGATAAGGGAAGAAAAAAGAACCGTCTTTAAGGTCTGGCTCTAGTCTCTGTATGCGGTCTTTCTTTGACTGGGAACCGCCACCGCCTACCCAGTTAAGTTCATAGATGGGGAAGTTACTGCCATCATTAGCCATCATTGCTTTGAAATGGTCAATGTCTGACTGTGCTCCGTATCGCTCGTATCCGACCTTTACTTCTCTTACGCCGGGTGCTCTCTTCCATTTTTCTCGGAGGCGTTTAAGCGTCGTCCACTTTTCAGAAAGAGTCATACGATGACAAGCGCCATCAAGCAAGTATTTGTTGAAGTTAGCGTCAACGCCAACGACAGCAAACGCTGTTCTATTGGACTCTTTTTTCTTAGAGTGGGCCGGATCGACCATAATGTACACGTTAAGTGTATACGGTCGAACTTCCCATTCGTTCCACCACTCCTGCTTAAACGATACGTCGCTACCCACAATAGGGTTAAGCAGTTGTTGGCATGCTACGGTATAGGTGGAGGTGGTCTTCTTTATCTCTTCCCATCTGCTTTGGGCAAGAAATACAGGCTCACCGTCCATCTGACCGTTGTATGTTGCAGGATGCACCCTAGGCTTAACAGCCGCCCTTTGTAGAATAGTACCGTAAGTATCGCCGTAAGCGTACCTAGTTCCTGCGTATTGGTATCTTGGGTTGTGCGTAGACCCAAGGTTTAACGATAACTCCCACTGAGTGGTGGTCTTTTTAATCTGGTCAGGAGTACCTATAGCCTCCTGAACAACAACGTCATCGTATACAATGAGGCTAAAGTGTCGGCCTGTTGGCTGTCCGTCTACCAGTCCATGCGCCTCAACTGTTTGCTCTTTGGGGTTGGCAAACCTGTTTACACATATTCCTTCGTTTTCTGCCCACTTAGGGGCCTGATGCTTTGGATTCTTCCAAAGAATATCTGGAAACAGTTCCTGAAGTTTTTCGTTACCTTCAAACTCCTGCATGATCTGCCGCAGGAACGGCTTTGCCTGTTTGGCAGAGTAGGACAGTATTCCTATGGTAATGTCTGGATCACACAGGATTTCTTGAACACAGCCAAGAAAAGTAATTATGGTGCTTTTGTAATGAAACCGCGCCCATAAATCAAGGTGGTTATCTTTATTACGCTCCACCTCACGACATCTTTCATATATCCAAGGATGCAACATATCATGGCGATTACAGATAAAAACACCAAGATAAAACCTGTCACACTGAGCGAGAGTGCGAATAAAGTTGTCGTCAATATTAGGATCTCTATGACACTCAGCGTATGCCTTAACCACTGAGTCGTAGTCTGCATTTCTTGCCCACTCTGCAAGTTTGATTGCGGCTTCGGCATTTTTACTTTTTGCGAGAACGCGCTCGTTTATCTGCACTAGCATATTCTTTTGCTACTTTAACCGGAGGGCACTTTCCTTTGGCGTTTGCCCTGCCTTGAGGAGAAGAGCACATAGCCATAAACCTAGACTGTTTCTTTGTTTTACTGGGCACTGAAAGTGTAATCGTAAAAAATGTTGCCGCCCCTGTCGCCCTCAAGAACAGCCTGCCTGTCTTGATTTTCAATTTCGCTTATCGGGGTATCGTCAATAAACCCAAGATCGATTGCTTTGTCCTGTAGTGTGGGACCAAGACCGAGGGGGCCGGGAGCAAGAGTTCCCATTACAGTTTGAGCCGCTCTTAAATTTGGATCAAAATGAGCAACGTAGTTGTAGTTTGGGTGACTCATTAGATTGTTTTTCTTATCCAACAATTCACGGTATTCTTTGCTGAACAAGTTCATCATGCCTTTGTCCAGCAAACTCTTAAGTTGTTTATCAATATCATCAATACGCGCCTTGTAGGATTTCGCGTATTCCTTTACCCTGTTCCTATTCGCAGATTTTTTTGCTTCGTTAATCGCCTTTGTTTCTTCAAAACTTGGGCCAAACAATCCCGCTTTGGTGGGAGACCTAGTAGCAAATGGAGGATTTTTTAATGGGCCGTAATCAAATCTAGGCGTGTACTCAAGGGTAATAGTGGGGATATTGCGCGTAGCCTGCTCCATTGCTTTAGCCTGCGCTAAGGCAATGTTTCTTTGCGCGTCCCTTACTGCTTTAGCCCGTGCAATGTCCCTTTCTTCATCCTGTGCTTTACCCTGCGCTAATCGTCCACTCATCCCAGCCGCCATAATTGCGTCCGTTTCTGCAAGGCTTGGGCCATAAGACATCAATCCAATACTGTCCCTAAAGCCCATTGGCGAATAGCCATACCCAAGCCTTCCCTTGCCCCTAGCGGCGGCTTCCCTGTTTTGACGATCTCTTTCAGCGGCGCTAATAGCGTCAATTGCATCCCTTACCGCTTTAGCCCTGTCCATATCATCAAGAGCCTGCATCTCAGCAGGAGTGGCTCGACCATCCATAGATAAGGAAGGCCCGTCGCCACCGAAAGCATCGGCGCCCATTCCCCCGCCGGGGGCGTCAGGAGATGAGTCTGGGCCTCCGCCGCCTTTAGCCATTTTAGTAGCCCTTCTTCTTGGGCTTGGGCTTTTTAGCCATGGGTTTCTTAGCGGGTTTCTTTCCGTACATTAATGCACCTTATCCTTGTCTATTTGGTCTATGCCATGAGCGATTGATTTTTGAAGAATAGAGTCTACGTCCACAGCGTTCTTGACCTCGATCTTGTGCTCGTTGACAACCTCTTTCTTCTCTTCTTTCTTGGCGTAAGCCGAGTGCCACTTGAATCTGTTGACCATCATCAACAGCCATAGGGCGTGGTTAAACCTACGGTTATCTACGTTCTCTCGGCCTTTCTCAATCCACCAAGATTCAGCCGCGATAAGACCATGATCAACAACTTCCTTAAACTCTGGATATGAATCCATCCAATTGTAGAAAGTTTTCTTTACGATACCGATCTCTCGGCATACCTCCACAATAGACGCGCCATTGTAGAAAAGAATCTCCACCCTCCGCTTCATCTGCGGAGTCCAGAGTTTTACAAACTTGTTGTTGTTACTGGGCTTTTTAGATGCCACTTCTCATTCCTTGATGTTAAATACCGCCAAATCCGAGCATTCCCCCGAAATTAGCGTTTTGTTTTGAAGGCCCTAACAGGCCATACTGCGGACTTGTATATTCCCTAGGACTTAACTGAGGCATGTTCTGTATAGGAGGTCCGTAAGGATTCACACTAAACGTGTCCATTGGTTGCATGTCGTACAGGTTCCTAATCCTCCCCGTACCATACAAATTAGAGAAGTTGTAGGCGTCGTAAAGATTACGCTTGCCAACTTCAGAAGGGATGCCAAATTCGGGCACCTCGCTGATAGACCCATATGAAGGGCCGCGCACTGGGCTGTTCTGAAAGCCCATATTAGGATCATAAGCGCCAGACGTTATCAAAGCATCGAAGTTGTCGTAATTGAAATCCTGATTAGAGAAAGGAGCATCATACGATTTACCGTAGTTATTGTCGTATCCCTTTTTAGGCCCGTAACCCATAGGCTGTCCAGACAATATAGCGTCTAAGGCTTTATTAAAAGCCGCCATAGCGCGATCTCCGTAGCCTCCTCCTCCGCTAGGACCACCAAAACTAGGCCCGCCGAATTCACCTTTCTCTGCCATATCAAAAATCCTATCCCCGTTTATGGGTATTATATCATACGTGTCAAGCCCCTTGGGGCGTTTTTATGAAAAATTTCCAAAAAAAATTTTGCCCCAAAAATCTGGGAGCCAAAAAATTGTAACTCCTGCCCATACAACCCCGGAAAATCTGAGACAAAAGGGTAACTTCTGCCCAAAATTGTACTGAAAAAAGGGGGTGTGTGTGAGTGTGTGTGTTTTTTGCTGTGTGTATGGGGGGCGGATCGTTCCACTAAAACGGCGATCTGGGGTCCATTTCCCATAGGGGTCCCGGCGGTAAACATATAATGTTTGTACAGGGTCTAGGCCCTGTGTCACCGCGCATTTGTTATTCATTAACAACGGCGTAAATCATTAATCCCACGTAAAGCGCAATTAAATATATGCGTGTAAGTGGACCATTTGGAGTAGCAATATCATGATCAATATAGAGAAAAACAAGCGTGTATCTAAAGCACTGGATAACACCGCAATCGTAGGGCGTTCTGCTCAGGCGTCTATTGCTGACCTACTGGCGACAATACTAGATGAATTTGGTATTGACGCTATACGCTCTACAAAGGGGCGCAAGTCTGCAAGCGGTATCAGTCTTTCTGGTGCTGTGAATAAGCAGATAGTGGACTCGCTCGGAAAGCGCGGGTATCACATTCAGCGGACCTACGTTTCCCGCATATTCAGCGAGATTATCGCCAAGCAATTCACCCCTAAGTCTGACAAGGATGGCGAGTATCTCGTTTATTGTGAGAACAAGGTCAAGGAAGTCGTAACCGCTATGTCAAACGGCAAGATCAGACTGAAGCAATCCGAACAGCGCAAGGCTGCCGGTGCCAAGCGCGAGACGACCGCAGTAGACGTTCTCGATCTACTCAAGAGACTAAGCAAGACAGAGCGCAAGAAGTTCGACAAGGCATACGCCACGCTCTAACAGTCGGCAGTGGTATGCACCTTGCCTGTATGGGGGGTGCATCACAGTGCTTACTGCACTAATTTGTTAATCATTAACAATGGCCTTGGAGGGCCACTAACATGGATCACATTATCTACAACCATCTAATGAGGTACTTCCCACACAATGCGCTCGGTCGCGTGTTAGCCGTTCTTATCACTGTGACGGTCAACGTGACTGCGTTGTTTTTCTTGGCGGGTATCGGGACTGCTTTAATCGTCGGCCCCGAGCCTTTCTTTAACCACCTGATGGAGACATAACAATGTTAGGACTAATCGAATTAAGACGAGTGCTAGGCACTAAACAGTGGCTTTTGTATTTGTTTGCAATGGCCTTGTTGGCTGTGTCTGGCCTTGGTATCTTAGTAACCGCCGTGATCCTGCTGTCTTGGATCTAATGTTAATCATTAACAATAGGAGAATAACATGACAATTTCAGCATCAGAGGCGCGACTGTGGCGCAAGTTAAGCGAAGCGAGAGTAAACAACGCTTCACTGTCCACCGCTATAGCGCATGACATTTTTGATCTTGTCCTGCATGAGTTAGTATCAAAGCATCACGACACAAAGGTTAATCATATCGTGGCAGATGACGCTTGGGATGCCATTGACAAAGGGCAGATATGCGAGGCGATTGAAGAGTATTTAGACCTCGTTTTGAAACACATTGAAGAGGGAGAATAAAATGACTGAATGCGTAGA
>Ga0208004_1000723_pt1 | contig 12793 bp, 14 predicted proteins | sample DEB08_DNA_6_FD_184522 | JGI IMG/M metagenome (GOLD analysis project Ga0208004, IMG submission 184522) | Aqueous microbial communities from the Delaware River and Bay under freshwater to marine salinity gradient to study organic matter... | ecosystem: Environmental > Aquatic > Marine > Coastal ...
CGGTCCCTGACTTCAAGCTCTACGAGACCCTGGCCAACGAGCTGGACCGGGTAACGGAGCGCATCAAGCGCATCATCAAGGCCATCAAGGTCGTCGGGATCTACGCCGGCAATGTCACGGAAATCTCGGCACTCTACGAGCAGGACGACAACAAGCTGATCCCGGCTTCCGACATGGCGGCCTTCCTGGAGAAAGGCGGGCTCGGGAACGCGATCTGGATGGCGCCGGTTGAAACCCATGTCAAGGTCTTGATACAGCTCTATCAGTATCGGGAATCCGTGAAGGCCGCGATCTGGGAGATCACCGGAATAGCCGATGTCATGCGCGGGGTTTCCAACGCGCAGGAGACCCTGGGCGCCCAGCAGATCAAGGCGAACTGGGGGACGATGCGTATCCAGCGATCCCAGAAAGAGGTCCAGCGGTTCGCCCGTGACCTGATCTGCCTGATGGCCGAAGTGGTCGCCAATCACTTCAACGAACGCACGCTGTCCATGATGACCGGGCTTCAGTATCCGACCGCGATGGAGAAACAGCAGATCGCCATGCTCCAACAGAAGGCCCAGCAGATGGCGCAGGCCGGCCAGCAAATAGAACTCCCGCCTGAGTTTGCGGAAATGGCGGCAAAGCCATCGTGGGAGGAGATCATGACTGTGCTCCGGGACGATCTCCTGAGAAGCTACAAGGTCGATATCGAGACCGACTCGACGATCTCCGCGCAGCTCCAGATGGAGCAGGAGAACATCACCGAATTGCTTGCCGGTGTGGTGCAGTTCGCGCAGGGCATAGGCCCTCTGGTCATGCAGGGCATCATGCCGATTGAGGCCGCGAAATCCATGCTGTTGGCCGCTGTTCGGCGCTTCAAACTCGGCTCAGAGGTCGAGGACGAACTCGACAAGATCCAGATGCCTCCTCCCAGGGAAGATCCGCAAGCCCAGATCGAGAAGGCCAAGCTGCAACTGAAGGAGAAGGAGACCGAGAGCAAGATCGCGATTGAGCAACAGAAGATGCAGCACGAGGATGCGCGATTCGGCGCGGAGATGCAGATGGAGGGCCAGAGGATGGCCCACGAGGAGCGCATGCAGGAAGGCGAACTCCTGAAACAGCGGGGCGCGATCATCGCGCAGCAGCAGAAATCCAGACCGGCTGAACTCTGATGCCCATATTTGAATACGAGTGCCCCCGGTGCGGGCGCATCCAGGACGCCTATAACAGCGTGGAGGACCGCAAGCAGGGTCCCCAGTGTTGCGGCGTCACCACCCATCAGGTCATCACCAGCGCCCCCATGGGCTTTGTGGCGATGGATATCTGCTACGACTCGCCCATCGATGGCCGGCCGATCACCAGCAAGGCTGCGCGGATCGAGGATCTGAAGCGCAACGGCTGCCGGCCCTACGAAGCCGGGGAGAAAGAGGCATGGATTAAGCGTCGCCAGCAGGAAGAGCGGGCGATGGACAAGAAGGTGGAGGAATCCGTGGAGCGGTGGTTCGAGACCGCGCCATCGGAGAAACGCGAGAGGCTTGCCAACGAGGTAGCGGCAGGCGCGGATGTGGCTTACGAACGCAAAACGGTTTAACGCCTAGGAGACCCAATGGCTGATACGCATTTCGATGTAGACGCGAAAAGTGACGAGCTGGCAAGTAAGGACGGCTCGATCGACAAGACCCTGGAGGAAGCCTTCGACAAGATCGAGGCCGGTGAGGATCTTTCTCCCCCGGAACCCGAGAAACCCGCCCGCGTCCGTGGACCGGACGGGAAGTTTGTCAAGGCCGAGGAACCGGTTAAGGCTGAGGAGCCCGCAAAGCCTGAACAGTCGGAGCCCGCCGAACCAGAGCACTGGAGCGCCGTTCCCAAGGGCGCCGATAAGGGCCGTGACGACCGCGTACAGGCGTTCCGGCGCTCGCTGCGGGCGGATGTCCGCGATGAGTTCGACAAGCTCTCAGACGGCCTCAAGGACGATCTGCTGCGGCGTAACGACGACTTCCACAAGGGCCTGGGTCAGAGCAAGGAAGACGCCGAGCTCGGCAAGTCCCTGAAAGCCGCTGTCGCTCCCTATCAGGCCACCCTGACCGCCATGAATCTCGACACGGCAACCGCAGTGCAAAGACTGCTGGCCGCAGATCACGCGCTGCGCTACGCCCAGCCCGGAGATAAGGTCCGGTTGGGTCTGAATCTCGCCGCACAGTACAACATCCCGCCGGTGGAACTCATTCATGCCATCGCGGAGGCCACGGGCACCGACCTCGCCAAACTGGTGGGTCAGCCCAAACCTGAACCCGGCCAGTTCGACCCGAATATGTTGCAGCCGCACCTCGCCCCTGTCGTACAGCAGGTGCAGGCCGCAAATCAGGAATTGATGACGCTCAAGCAGCAGCTCGCCAGACAGCAACAGGCTGAGGCCGAGGCGTTCTTCAACAGTTTCGCATCCGAGAGAACACCGGATGGAAAACTCAAGCACGAGTTCATCGAAGACGTGCGAGACGAAGTGATTGACCGTGTAGCCACCGGGAAATCCGCATCATTCGAAGAGGCTTACGAGCACGCAGTATGGGCGCGTCCTGACACACGCGCCGCCCTTCTGAAACGCCAACAGGAGGAGGAGCGTGAACGGGCTTCAAAGGCAGCCCAAGAGGCACGGCGAGCGCAAGGCGTCACCCTGAAGACACAGGGCACACAGGCGCCGGCCGCCGCACCGAAGGGCAAGATGTTCGAAGACCTCGGCGATCTCTACGACACACTGTCTGGAGCCGCCTAACCAATCATAGGAGCATCAAATGGCATCTCCCAATAGCACGTTTACGGAACTGGTCTCGACCACGTTCCGCAATCATCGTGCGGAGATCATGGACAACGTGTCAAACAACAACGCCCTCCTGCGGTGGCTGACCGACAACGGTCGTGTCCGCACGGAGGACGGCGGTTTGTCCATCGTTACTCCGCTCGATTACGCAGATAATGGGACTTATCAGAGGTACAGCGGTTTTACAACTGAGAGGACAGTTCATTAGCCGCTTAACTGGGTGAACTCGGTGAAACTCTGGGTGCTGTTTACTCAGACAATACCGAGCCAAGCCACACATGTAAGGAGAAATCCCCAGGGGTGTGGAAGGTGTAACGACTAGGTGGTGAGGAAACGATAACCCACCCACGAGCGCCCGGCACCGTAAGGTGAAGATATAGTCTGTTCTGCCGCGTGAGCGGTAGAAGCTGGGGATAAAGAGCCCTAGCGATAACAACCAGTATGATTTCCTCGACGTGTCCGCATCCGATGTAATCTCGGCGGCGGAATACCAGTGGAAGCAGATCGCGGTCAACGTGGTCGCCTCTGGCCTGGAGCTGCGTAACAACGCGGGCAGCAAGACCCGCATCCTCAACCTGGTGAAGTCGCGCATGACCAATGCGATCCGTTCGTTCAAGAACGGTTTGTCTACGGATCTGTATTCCGACGGCACGGCCTCCAACCAGATCAACGGACTGCAGGCGTTGATCAACGACACGGTGAACACCGGCACCATCGGTGGCATCGACTCCTCGACGTTCACGTTCTGGTCCAACGCGGTGCAGGACGCATCGTCCCCTCTGAGTGGATCTTCCATCACTCTGAGCAATACGACATTCGAGCAGCCGTTCATGCTGCAGCTCTACCTTGAGCTGTCGCGTGGCAACGATCAGCCGGATCTGATCGTGCTGTCGAACGACTACTACACCTTCTTCGAGGGCTCTCAGGTCAGCCTGAAGCGGTACTCGACCGACACCGGGCCGCAGTCCGGCAAGGCGGGTTTCGTGAGCCTGAAGTACAAGAAGGCCGACGTGGTTTTCGACGGCGGTACTCTGGGCGGCGGCATCCCGAGCGCGCACGGCTACATGATCAACACCAATTTCATGGAGCTGGTCGTGCACAAGGACGCCAACATGACGGAAGTTCCTGAGATGCGGTCTGTGAATCAGGACGCCGTGGTGATGCCGATAATCTGGCAGGGAAACCTGGTGTGCTCCAACCGGAGCCTCCAGGGCGTCATGCACGGTTAAGGAGGGCACATGGCATTCACTATCCACAACATGGTCGGCGCGCAGCCGATTGAAAACACCTCCACTACGCAGGCGCACCCGCTCGGCACCGTTGTTCGCGGCGTCGATCCGACTTACGGGGAAGGCGAGTTCATCTACCTTCTTGGTGTTGCAGGCACCGTGGTCGGGTCTCTCGTCAAGTACAACGCGACTACCTGGCAGACCGTTCTGCTGACTAACACGACCGTTCAGGCCGTGCCGATCGCAGTGGCGATGTCCGCCAACGTGGCTTCGCAGTACGGTTGGTATCAGATCAGCGGCAACGCCGTTGTGAAGAAGACCGCCGTTGCTGTGAATCCGCAGGTCAAGGTGTACATCTCTGCGACGGCAGGGCGCGTGAAGGTCATCGCGTCTGCGGGTCTGGAAGTCGTTGGTGCGCGGTCGGCGAATCTCACGACCGTTACCAGCACGACCAGCACGGTTGTTCTCACGATCAACCGTCCGCACTGCCAGAGTCAGATCACCTAACAAACAGCAGTATATTCGGGGAGGCTTCGGCCTCCCCTTCTTTTTGGAGGCTCCCTGTTCGGAGGAAAGTCTGCGGTTGTCGTCGCGCACCCCGACGACGAAACGCTGTGGGCGTCTGGGTTGATGCTGAGGCATCCCGGCGACTGGACGGTCGTCTGTTGCAGTATCCCGAGGCTCGATCCTGTCAGGGCGTGGAAGTTCTACGCGGCCTGCGAGGATCTCGGCGCCTTCGGGCGCGTGCTCCCCTACACGGAGAGCGGCCCCGGTGATCCGCTTGTCAATCTGGACGGACTTGATCTCGGAGGTTTCGATCTGGTTGTCACACATAACGAGGCCGGCGAATACGGCCACGTTCACCACCAGCAGGTGCATGAATTCGTCAAGAGCACGTATCCCGGCCCCATCGTGACCTTCGGATATGGCTCGGAAAGCAACTACAGAATTGAACTCACCGACGCGGAGGGCCTGAAAAAAGGTACTGCGCTGCGTCGCTACAACCACTGGACACGCTACGGCGGCGGGCTGACGCGCAAACATGACGCGCTCTCGCATCGCTATTACGAGGTCGAGGGTATAGACCCTCGTATAGACACGTATCGACTACCAGCAGTTTGACCTGGACAACGGCGTGCCGGTCAACATCGGCGAGCGCATGCGGTTGAAGATGGAGGCGATCCCGCTTCCCGATCTCGCCGGGAAGACAGTCCTCGATATCGGCACAGATCACGGGTTTTGGGCATGGTTATCCGCGTCTCGCGGAGCCTCACGAGTCCTAGGCCTTGATCGTAACCGCATCGTCAAGCAGTCGGGGTTCGTGGATGTCATCGCCCGGAACAACGAAACCGCCAGACGTTATTGGCCGCAATGCGAGTTCCGGCATACCAATGTCGGGAAGCAATGGCGGGAGTTCGGCCGTTTCGATGTGGTGTACCTGTTCAGCCTCTATCACCACCTCTACGAGAACTGCGGCAGCCATGACGCGATCTGGTTCTGGCTGTGGCGGCATACAGCGGGCGAGCTTCTATGGGAGAACCCGACTGATATATCCGATCCGGTGGTGTGGGCGAACGTCTCTGCAGGCAAGCACTCGGGCTACACCAGAGAGGCGATCATCCAGTCGGCGACGCACTATTTCGACTTCGAGTACATCGGCCCTGCGTTGCACGAGGAGACCCGCAGCGTCTATCGCTTCACGCCGAAACGCACTGAGCCCAAGACCTACTACGGCGTGACCGTAGATGGGGCCGGAGGGGCCTCCAAAGCCTTTCTGCACAACGACGGCGCGCGGATCTTGGAGATCGAGAAAGCCTTAGGAATTACTCCCTATCCGGGCTCACTGAATATCCGTCTCGGGCAGTCCTTCGATCCTCCCGGCGCATATCGCGTCGCGCTGCATGACCCCGTGGACAAGGGAAACATCGACGGGGAATGGGAGCCGCATGATTTCGAGTTCACGCCGGTCGCCGTGAATGGGATCGAAGCCTGGACTATTCGCGGCTATCGCTACGCTGAGAACTTCATCGAACTGATCGCGCCCGTCAGACTCCGTGACGTGATCGGAAAGGATGTTACGGTTACATGCTGAATATCTGTTGTGTGCAGGTCGGGAACTACGAGGGGCGCGGCGCGGAATACGTCAACACGCTTTTCGACATGGCGCGCCGCAATCTCGCGGAAGGCTACCCCGGAAAGTTCGTGTGCTTCACCGATGACCCGAGAGGACTGGACGAAGGCATAGAGGCACGCCCGGTACAGCCGGGTTTAACGGGATGGTGGAACAAGCTCTACCTGTTCAAATCAGGAGTGTTCCGCGAAGGCGAGCGCGTCCTCTACTTTGATCTGGACACCCTCATTACGGGGAGGCTGGATGAGATCGCGGGCTACGCGGGAGAGTTCGCGATCATGGCCGATCTGTTCAAGCCGGTTTCAGGACCGTTCTCGGGCTGGCAGTCAGGCGTGATGGCTTGGCGAGGCGGGTTCGGCTCTCACTTGTGGGAGGAATTCGAGAAAGCCGGTTTCCCGGATGTGGTCGGGGGAGATCAGGCATGGATCGCAAGCCATCAGCCCACGGCCGATCTGTTTCAGAATCTCTACCCCGACCTGTTCGTGTCTTACAAAGCCACCGGAGGAGAGATCCCGACTAAGGCTTCTGTGGTGTGTTTCCACGGCCATCCCCGCCCGCACGAGGTCCTGGAGGGATGGGTCCCCCAGGTCTGGAGGAAAGGCGGGTTATCGCGGGCGGATCTGGACACGATCTGCAACACGCAGAACGCCATTCTGCAGCGGAACATCCGCTATGCCTGCTCGCTCGATCTGCCGTGGTTCGATTTCGCGCCCGATCACGACCGGCACGTCTGCTTGATAGGCGGGGGGCCATCGCTTCAGGACTCGGTAAACGAGATCGCGGCGATGAAAGCCTTCGGGCACCAAATCTGGGCGCTGAACGGCACGCACGACTGGCTTGTCAGCCGCGGGATCATGCCCGATGCGATGGTTTTGCTCGACGCGAGAGCGGATAACGTGCGGTTTGTCCGCAATCCCCGTGCTGGCGTGACCTATTACGTCGCCTCGCAGTGCGATCAGGCGATTTTCGACGCCCTCAAAGGCATGGATGTGGTTGTCTACCACAACCTGACGGAAGGCGCGCCGGAGATCCTGGAGGAGATCGCGACCAAAACCGCACATCTGTTCGGCGGCGGCACGACGGTTGGCATGAAGGCCATGATCCTGGCCCGGAAAATGGGCTACAAGAGCTTCCACCTCTACGGATTCGACAGTTGTTACCGCCTCGACGAACACCACGCCTACGAACAGGACCTAAACAGCGGCGAGAGGGTGCTGGAAGCCTTCTGCAGCGGCCGGCAATTCAAATGTGCCCCATGGATGATCACCCAGGCGCAGGATTTCGAGCGGATTGCCCATGAATTAATTGAGGACGACTGTACCCTGGTCGTGGCCGGGGATGGTTTGATCCCGCATATCGCCCGGATGATGTCTGCGGTGCAGGATTCGCCCGATCAATTCAAGGTCGTGGACGGGATCAAGTGGCCGAAGGGCGATTACGCCTGCCGGGTCTCCGCAGAGGCCACGATTGGCGACATCCCGCAGATCGCAGCGCTCTGCGACAGGCGCTCGGTGTGTGTGCAGGCCGGCGGGAACGTCGGATTGTGGCCGATGGAGCTTTCCCGGCTGTTCAAAACCGTCTTTACCTTCGAGCCCGATCCTGAAAATTACGCCTGTCTGAGCGAAAACACGAGCGGCTACGAAAACATTGTGCATTGCAATGCCGCGTTGGGTTCGGAGCACGGAAAAGCGGGCATGCACGTCAACAAGACAAACTGCGGGGCCTCGTATATCGACGGCGACGGCGAGATCGAGGTCGTGACCGTCGATTCCCTGAACCTGACGGCCTGCGATTTGATCTACTTGGATGTCGAGGGCTACGAGAGGCATGCTTTAGAGGGCGCTCAAAGCACGATAGAGCGGTTTTCGCCGGTCGTGTGTATCGAGGAGACCGGCCACGACGAGCGGTACGGTAAACCGGCCTCAGAATGGCTCCTGGAGCACGGTTACAAGGAGGTCGCGCGCTTCCACAGGGATGTAGTGTACCGCCGTGGCTGATGTCCGCTCCCTGACCGGGACGCCGGTCGCCGCAGACTTCGCGGGGTTCGACGGGACGCCGATTGTCGTAGACCGCACCGCCGGATCGGAGAAAATCTACGTCCTGAACGCCTCGGACTCCTCCGTCGAGGTCGGGGTGCGCATTCCTCCCCGCTTGATGCAGGGCTACCACAACGCCGGGAACCTCACCGATCTGTACGTGACGGTTGCCGGAACGGCTATTGCGGTCTGGCTGGGTACAGCCTCATGGAAGTCCACAAGTGTGGCCCTGAGATACCGGGTGACGACTGCTGCGGCCACGATCACCTATGCGGAGGTCGGGATCTTCTCAGGCGCCGTGAATCTCGGCGGCAATCCCACGCTCACAAGGCTTGGGTATGCCGATGTGTCAGCTGTCGTGAACTCCACGGGCATCAAATCCACAGCCGTCACGCTGTCCACGGCCTGCAACCCCGGAGACAATCTCTGGGCGGTGTTCGGTAACGATGCGACCACCCCGATGCAGCTCCGGGCGGGGCTCGCGGATGACATCCAGACCGGGGTCTGTGCCACGCTTGCGGCCAGACCTTCCACTGCCACCAGTCCTACGGCTTGGACCATTGCCGGCGCCACGGTTGCACTGCCGTGGGTGACGGCTTACGTGAACTGATCGCCCGTAAGGGCATTTCTTGAACCCGCTCCGTGCGGGTTTTTTCGTTTATGGAGACCCAATGACGATCATCAACCCCAACATCGTGAAACCTCCCTTCGTGAGCTTCGAGCGCGTCGGCGTCTACGACCGCGAGAAGAGCGAGGAGACCGGATATTACTGCACCAAGGATGTGGATTACATCTACGTGACCCCTGCCGGCACCAAGGACCGCTATCCGTTCATCGCGGAGCGGTTCATCGCGGACAAAAAGGCGCTGTCAGCGAAAGGCGATCCGTACTGGTCGAAGTATTGGGAGCCGATCAAGAAAAGCTACGAAGCCTGGAAGAACGGTCAGGATGTCCCGGTAGACGGAACCCCGATCAAGGCGTGGCCGTTGCTTTCCCCGGCCCGTCAAAAGGTCTGGGAGCACGCGAACTACCGCACCGTCGAGGAAATGGCGGAAGCCAACGAAGAAGGCTTGGCGAATGTCGGAATGGGGGCGCGTGCCGAGAAGGAAAAGGCGCGGTCATGGCTTAAGACCCGCGCGGACACTTCCAAGGTTGCCAGCGATAACGCGGGGCTCAAGGAAAAGCTCGAAGCGGCTGAGGAACGGCTCCAGGCCAACGAGGATCTGATCCGGCAGCTCAAGTCGCAGTTAGACCGGCTGTCGAATGCGCGTATTGCCGCAGATCCAGTTGAGGAGGGCGAGGAGATCAGCGCCGCCGAGATCCTTGATAAGCCCAAGCGCGGGCGTCCCCGAAAGGCGGCCTAAATGTCGCTCCTGACTCTCGTGCAGGGGGTGTGCCGGCGGATCGGGTTGCAGGTGCCGAGCGTGGTCTACACGTCCACGGATCAGCAGATCCTGCAGCTCATGGAGATCGCCAACGAGGAGGGCCAGTCTCTTGCCGAGCGTTACCCCTGGCAAGCCCTGATCAACGAGGCCACGCACACATCCCTTGCCGCCGAGAGTCAGGGCGCGATCACCTCGATTGCGACCAACGGGTTCAAGTACATCCTGAACAACACGATCTGGAACCGCACCGAGCAGCGGCCGATCTACGGAGCCCTGACCCCCGCTGAATGGCAGATGTTGAAAGCCTCCTCCGTCACCGGACCCTTCGAGCAGTTCAGGATCAGGGGCGGGACACTCCGAATCAACCCCACGCCCACGGCCGGGCAGACGTGGGCCTTCGAGTATGTGTCCAAAAACTGGTTGACCGATTCCGCAGGAACGACTTACCGCTCCGCATGGGGGGCGGATGACGACGTAGGGCTCCTGGATGAAAACCTGATGGCGCTAGGCGTGATCTGGCGCTGGCAGCAGGCCAAAGGTCTGGAATATGCGGAGGCCATGCAGAAATACGAGCTGCAGGTCGAGAACGCGACGGCGCGGGATAAGGTGCCGGCCGTGATCAGCATGGACGGGAATTTCACGCAGAAAACGCACGGGCTCGTCATTCCTAACGGGAACTGGTCGGTGTGAGGAAGGCACTTGTCTCTCGCAGGGGCAGGCGGGTTTCCAATACCGTCTCGCTTCCGGCTCCAGTGGGAGGTCTGAACGCCCGAGATCCGTATGCGTCGATGGATGTCCGGGATGCGGTGATCCTGGAGAACTTCTTCCCGCACCCGAACTACGTGGAACTCAGATCGGGGTCTTCCAATCACCTAACGGATTCCGGGAGCGCGATTTCCGGTAACGGCGGTATCCAGACCCTGATGGCGTACAACACGGGGTCTGGGGCTCAGAAACTTTTCGCCGCCAATACCATCGCGATCTACGACGCAACCAGTGCCGGGTCTATCGGCGCTGGTGTCGTCACCAGCATGACCAGCGGGCGCTGGCAGTACATCAACTTTTCGACCACCGGCGGAGCATACCTCTACGCGGTCAACGGAGCTGATAAGCCCCAGCTCTACGACGGCACGAACTGGACGGCGATTGACTCCGGGAGTACGCCTGCAATTACCGGGGTGACGACAACCAACCTGATCCATGTCAACGCCTTCAAGAACCGGATCTGGTTCATCGAGAAAACTTCACTCAAAGCTTGGTATCTGCCGACCTCTGCAGTCGGAGGTGCCGCAACGCTGTTTGATTTCCGCTCGATCTTCACGCGCGGCGGGTATCTGATGGCGATGGGAACCTGGACGCTGGATGCCGGCTACGGCATGGACGACCACGCCGTCTTTATCACTTCCGAAGGGGAAGTCGCGGTATACCGGGGCACAGATCCGGCGAGTGCCGCGACCTGGGCGCTTGTCGGCAAGTTCCAGGTCGGTGCCCCGATCGGACGGAGGTGTCTGGCGCAGTACGGATCGGATCTCGCGGTGATCTGCAAGGACGGGCTGATCCTGTTGAGTAAGGCTCTACTGACCTCGCAGGTCAACAAAGCCGCTTCTTTGACTGACAAGATCCTGCCGCTGATCTCCGACGATCTGGTGTCCTACGGCTCGACCTTCGGCTGGCAGGTCCTGTTACATCCTATCGGGGATGCCCTGCTGTTGAATGTCCCGGAATCGGCTACCGCAGCGCATCAGTACGTCATGAACACGATCTCCGGGGCGTGGTGTAAGTTCACGGGCTGGAACGCCCTGTGTTTCGAACGCTACAACGACAACATCTATTTCGGCACTTCCTCTGCGGTGGTGAAAGCCTTTACAGGGGTGGCTGACAACAGCACGAACATCAACGGCAACGCGCTGCAGGCTTTCAACTACCTCGGCAAGAATACGGCTTTGAAGCATTGCACGATGATGCGGCCCATGCTTGGCATGGACATCGGCGCAGGTATCTTGGTCGGCGTGAACTTCGATTTCGACACCTCCGATCCGTCTGGGTCTCCGATCCTGCCGACTTCCGCAGCGGGTGTCTGGGATACCGGGACCTGGGATTCCGCGGTCTGGGGCGGTGATCTGACGATCAGCAAGAACTGGCTACACGCAGATGGGATCGGCTATGCGGTAGCCCCTCATATCAAGGCGCAGACGAAGGTCAGCCGCGTGGTGTGGTACGCCACAGACCTCGTGTATCAGGAGGGTAATGTCCTGTGATCGATATCCTCTACGATTCTCCCGAAGTGTGGTTTAACTGCGAGTGTGGTGAAAGCCTGACGCTCAAGCATGACCGGGAACGGAAGGAGTGCAAGTGCGGGAAGGTCTACGAATTCGCGCATCGCGTTGCGGAAGTGAATGAGAAGAACGATCCACGGCCCTGAACACAACCAGAGGATCGCGCAGTTCGTCGCCGAACAGTTAGGTCACAAAGAGGGCTTTGCAAGATTCCAGGCCATCGGGATCGAGGAAGACGGCGAGATCATCGCTGGCGCCACCTACGACTATTACAACGGTGCGTGCCTGAACATGCATATTGCCTCGAAAGGCAAACAATGGATAACACGGGAAGCCCTGCACTTCGCGTTCTGGTATCCGTTCGTCCAACTCGGTGTAAAACGCATTAACGGTTTCATTCCGGCCTCACGAAAAGAGGCCATTCGATTTGCCGAACACCTCGGCTTTGTTCACGAGCATACCCTGAAGCATGGTGCGCCAGACTGCGACATGTTGCTTTACCGGATGCTGAAAGATGAGTGTCGCTGGTTAAACATGAAGGTGAGATATGTTCAGACCTGACGCAATCGTTCAGTCCAAGATAAGGCTTGGCGCACGGTTCAATCGCGTGCATTTCTTCGACAGTCCCGATCCGCCTCCAGCTCCCGATTACACCGGGGCCGCACAGCAGACCGCCGCCGGGAATCTCCAGAATGCCCGTGTTGCCACGCGAGCAAACCGTCCCACACAGATCACGCCGTTCGGCACTATGACGTGGACGGAGGGTCCGAACGACAGGTGGACCAGCCGGATCACGCTTGCGCGCCCCGTTAATCAGGCGCTGCAGAAACAGCTTGGTTTGACCAACCAGTACGGGGATATTGCCTCCGGGCTGTTCTCGGATGTGCAGGACTCCTATGCACAGGGATTCGGTGAGACCGATTGGGATCAGTACCGCGC